>ENA-OQKF01000901-OQKF01000901.1-human-gut-metagenome-genome-assembly--contig:-NODE-901-length-15101-cov-3.162482_pt1 | contig 15101 bp, 9 predicted proteins | sample MGYA00242617_ERZ504784 | MGnify/ENA primary metagenome ERZ504784 (study PRJEB26092, sample SAMD00036364) | human gut metagenome | host: Homo sapiens | study: EMG produced TPA metagenomics assembly of... | reverse complement strand
CGGCTTCAGTCGTGCCGGATGCGTCGCTGTGTCCTTTTTCCACACCGGCATTGTGCCCCGCTTCCCCGCCCTCCGCGGCGCCGTGGTGATGTTGGTGGCCGCACGGCTGCTGGTCATAGTGGGCATCATCCTGGACGTGATGGCCAAGAACGACCGCAAAGCGTTCCTCGTCGACGCGAACCGATTCGCATTCATCAAACGCCATATGCGCTGATTCGTCAGAGAAACGACAACGCCCGGGCCACGATCATCGCAACCCGGGCGTTATGCTACCGCAACCATTGCGGTTACTGCACCGTCCATTTCTGAGCGGCTGACCCGTTCGACGCATACAGTTGCACGTTCGCGCCATTCGCCGTGGAACCGCCAGCAACATCAATGACGAGGTTCTCCGCCAAAGCGGAACGCAACGTCACCGAACCATCGGAATTACCCACCGCAATCCACTTCTGCGCATAGCTGCCGTTCGACGCATACTGCTGCACGTTCGCACCATTCGCCGTGGAAGCACCATTAACATCCAGCACCTTGCCGGAACCGACATTGGTCAGCGTCACATACCCCGTGGCATCATGCGAAACCTTCCAACGCTGGGCATTCGACCCATTCCATACATACAGTTGCACGTTCGCGCCATTGGCACGCGAGCCACCATTGACGTCCAGAACCTTGGAAGAGCCCTTCCTCAAAGTGAACCTATGCGCGCCGTCGGCAAGCACACCCTTATTCGCCTTGGCGAGAGCGTTCAAACGATCGCGAAGACTCTCGGGCTTATACACCGTCCACTGCTGGGCGACACTTCCGTTCACCGTATACGTCTGCAGCTTCGCCCCCGAAACAACCGAGCCAGAAGGCACATCAATGGCCTTCCCCGCCTTAACGGAAACGAACGTGAGCTTCCCATTGCCATAATTGCGGATCACCCAGCGCTGTGCGGACGAACCATTGGCGGAATACTGCTGCACGACACCGCCATTGCCGGTGTTGCCACCGGCGACATCCAGCACCTTGCCCGTCTTCACATTCGTAATGGTGTATGTTCCATTACCGGTTTCATGGAATCGATACTGCTGCGCGGCCGAACCATTCCACTGGTACAACTGCACTCTCTCGCCATTCGCCGAAGAACCACCGGGAATATCCATCACCATTCCCCCGTTCGCCGCGGAACTGATCCTCACCGGCGTATCCACGGGCACACCCGCATCGGCAGCCGCCAGAATGAACTTCTGCGTCGCCGTACCGTTCGGCATATACAACTGCGTCAACGTTCCATTGGCGGTGGAGCCACCACAAATATCAAGCACCCAATTACCCAACGCCGACTGCAGATAGTATCCGCTTCCGGAATCGCGAACAAACCACCGCTGCGCGTTGGAACCATTGGCGTCATACTGCTGCACGACGGCACCATTCTTGGCGGCGCCGGAAGCCACGTCCAATACCTTGCCGGAATTGACGTTGGCAATCACATAACTGCCATCGCTCTGCCTAGTGAAACGGAACTGCTGAGCTGCGCTGCGATTCCCCTGCCACAACTGCGCCCTGGCACCGTTATCGGTGGATCCCGAACCAATCTCAACACTGGAGGAATCCTTAGCGCCGGAATTAATGTAATACACGCCATCGGGAACGGTAATCCTAGCCATGGCGTTCGCATCAATAACGGGCTTATAAGTCTTATTACCAAACGCGCTCACATCCACGTTGCCGGAAATACCACCGATATGCGCCGACGCCGAATACTGCCAGCCACGATCATTGCCCGGCCAAGCCGTATAGCCCATGCGGGAACCGTATTGAGCCACCCAATGCGTTTTGGAATGGATATTACTGCTGTTGAGCTCATTGTTCAGATAGCTGGTGTAGGAATACACTGCAAGATTCGTGTAACCGGCATTGCGCAGTTGATTGAACCAGGCGTTGACAAGGCCGTCATACACTGAAGGGCTGGTCGGGTGTGCATGCCCTGTCCAGCTCCAAGCCTCCAGATCGTAGTACACAGGATATTTCAGATCCGATGGGCTTACGCCCGCCTTCCGCAGCAACGACACCGTATCGGCTCCTTCGGAGGAACCGTTACCGGAGGTTTCCGCATACGAATACGTATAGATGCCGAAAGGAATGCCCAAGCGCTTGCACTCGCTGATATTGTGCAACGCCTTCTGGTCGTATCCGTTGCCCCAGCCATAGCTCAGACGAATGATCGCGCCCTCGACTCCGGCGTTTTTCACCGCCTGCCAGTTGATATCCCCCTGCCATTCGGACACGTCGATCACGCCCTTGGCTTGTTGCGCGAACAGAGTGTTGTCGGATTCGAAGAACGCCGATGTTCCGTTGTAGGTTCCCCAATGGGCACCGTATTCGTTGTTCGGCAGAGATGCCGTATGCACGAAAGTCTTGCCCATGAAATCGGCGGTTATATTAGGAGTCGTGACGACTGCGTCAACTTTGCGCTTGACCGTTCCCGCTTCGACGGGGATGAACGATTCACCATCCGTCTTCGCCAGCGGATCAGGCTGGGTGTTGCGCGTACCGACAAGCTTCGGGTCGGTCACCGTTATGCCGGTTTCCAGATTTTTCAACTCGCCATCGGAAGTCAAAGCGTGGCCCTCAGACACCACTTCCGCATCATCCGGAATGTTCGACGCGATTGAATCCGGCAACTCCATACTTGGATTATCCGGCATCGCGGTGGCGTTGGATTCGACGCCTGCAACCGATTGCGAGCGCAATGTTGAAACATCCGCGTTGCTGTCGTGAAGCTGCGTCGCATTCGCTGGAAGCGCACAAACCGCCGCCAACACGGCGGAAGCGACCATCGATACGATGACTTTCATTGTTCTCACGTCCATTACCTCTTCTTCACCGCGCCGTTCGATTACCGACATTCCAGCGTAATTGACGCTATGGCCTTTCCTGCGCCGACCGCGCAATCATCGTATTCGCCGATTCACTGCTGGAGCCAGAGTTCCCTTTTCGTTACCCGGCCTGCTGTCCACCCATCGCACGGCCAGCGACCACACCTTGTCGAACAAGCGTCCCTTGCGCCTGTCGATGGTGCAGGCGAACAGTGCGGAGCGGAGCATGTCGAGCAGCATGGCCGCCGCGAACACGCCGAGCACGATGATGACGAACCGTGCACACACGCCAAGGCAGGAATGCGTGGAGTAGAAGCGCGACATGTCGAAATATCTGGTCCACAGCAGGTTACGCACGAACGAATGGTCAGTGATCAGGTACACGCCGAAGGTCGCCGCGGCGCAACGGTTCACAATCGCGTTGCGGAAGCGCAGCCGGCGGAACAGGGCGAACAGGCCGAAGCTCACGGCCAGCACCGGAATCGACCATTCGCGTTCGACCATCGCCAGCACTTCACTTTCCATGGTCTTGCCCTGCAATCCAACGGTCACCAGCACATCCCATGCCACGATGAACACGGTTCCGATCACGGTCAACGCCCACGCCGTCGACGTGCGCATCGGCGTTCCGTACCACTTGTAGAACGAGATGAGCGTGAACACGTACACGAAACCGACCACGTTCATGCCGATATCTGTATCGGAACCGGGAACGGTATACAGCACACCCCACAGGAAAACCATGGCCAGACAACATTGCAGATGGCGTTTCCGACCAAGCGAACGCAATCCTTGGATGATGAACGGCGAGAGCAGCAGGAACACCATGTACGCCGTCGCATACCACCACACTCTTCGAGTTGTGGGCAGCAAGGTGGAAAGCACGGTGTCCACGCTGGGAATCGCAGGATTCATCACCAGTTGCACGATGAATATGAACACACTCCAAAACAGCAGCTCACGCTCCATGATCCACGCTTTTCTGAACACGGATTTCGTGGTCGGCACACGGTCGGCCATGAACCATGCGGAAATCATGAAGAACAGGGCGATGCCGATCTTGCCCGGAACGCAGAGGAACTGCTGGAGCATGAGCCGCCTGGCGGACACCGGTTCGCCCGCCACCTGGAAAGCGTTATGGACCACCATGTGATGTGAGACGATGAGCAGCATCGCGATAATGCGCAGCAGTTCGATACCGGATTCCCGCTGTTTTCTTGCCCTGCGCACTCCGCTACGTGCCTCGGATGTCGTTCCGATTTTCGTCCCTGAGGCGCCTGCCACGTCTTCTCCCCATCTCTTCGTGCGTCTTTATGTGTGTCTCTTTGCACGCGCGAACGTTCGTCGGCTGTGCTACAACTTACATTCACACTATATGACTGGAAGGCACCAATGAAACCGTTTCGGGCACATCACATCGCGACGATCCGCATCCTTCTCGCAGCGGTTCTGGTCGTCGCCGCATGCGTAACGGCCATCATCCCGTTCGACGGGACCGCCGAAGGTTCCGAACAAACCGTCGCGGCTGCGACGAAACAGAACGAATCGGTTACGGTGACACTGCCCTCGTATTATCTGAACGGCATGGTGTTCCAGCGTGGCAAACCGATCATGGTCAAAGGCGAACTGCATAACATCGATTATTCGAGCATCGACTGGGATGAGTTCGCCGTCACGCTGTCCAAAGGCGACAAGCACTATTCCGGGAAACTGATGAAAACCCGCGAAGCCGCGTTCACCGCGCGTATCCCGAAAGCTCCGGCAAGCTGCCGACCATACACGTTGAAACTGAGCTATCAGGACAGGACGCTCACGACGCTCAACAAAGTCTATGTGGGCGATGTGTTCGTGGCGGCAGGCCAATCCAATATGGAGCTGAACTACAAGCAGTATTATGAGCCGTTCTCCGCGGACAAGGATCTGGCTGGCAGCCTGCATGGGACGTTCACCCATAAGGATCTTCCCGAAACCATCGACGATGCGAACGTGCATTTCATCGTCGCGCGGAACGAATCGAAAACCTCCCAATTCCCCGTCGCGCAGGAGAACCAAACCTCCTGGACGGATGCGACGAAGACGAATTCACAGCGGCTAAGCTATCTTGCCCAATTCTTCGCACGGGAATTGCGCGAATCAAGCCCAAACGTTCCCATCGGCATCATCCAGACCGCGTGGGGCGGCACGCTGATCAACCGTCATATCAAGGGCGGCGATATTTACGCCAGCCATATCGCAACGCTGCAAGGCTATCATGTCGCCGGCGTGCTGTGGTATCAGGGCTGCAACGATGCCATCACCAACGCGGACGCTTTGGCCTACGGGTCGCGTTTCACCGCGCTGATCAACCAGTATCGCAAGGTCTTCGATGATGAGGAACTGCCGTTCCTGTACGTGCAGCTCGCCCGTTGGCCCGGCTACCAGTACACGCAGATCGTGCGTCAAGCCCAACTCTCCGCTTTGGACAACCCGAACCTCAACAACACTGATAACGTGGGCATGACAGTGTCCATCGACACGGACAAGGGCACGTCCGCAACCATCCATCCGCTCGGCAAGGAGATTCTCGCCAAACGCATGGCCGACCAGTGGAAGGCCATGCGCGGCAAGAAAACCGTGCCGTCCGGCCCGATCGGCGCATCGGCTTCACGCAGCAAGAGCGACGGTTCCATCATCGTTTCCTTCAAGCAGGGCACCGCGCAAGGCTTGCAATCCATGAAACCCGATTACAGTCTGCGGGCGAGCGCTTCGAAAGTGGCCTCGCCTACGGATACGCCGTTGGATGGGTTCGAGGTCGCGGATCGCAGTGGCGTGTTCTCCGCCGCTTCGGCACGCATCGACGGCGATCACCTCGTCATAACCTCCGACAAGGTCGACAACATCAGCCAAGTGCGCTACCTGTGGCAGGGTAACCCGACAAGTAGCAGCCTGCTGTACAACAAACAGGGGCTGCCTGCCAGCCCGTTCATCGCCACGGTTCGGTGATTGGTTCGCTAATCGCGGTTCGGTGCTCGCGTTTCGCTGACCGCTGGCACTGACCGCGAGCGCCGTGGCGGAATGCTGGGTGGTTGCCAGCCGTCATCCGTATGTCGACCGGCAACCGACCGGCAACCGCCCGGCCCACGCTCGTCACTCCACGCAGCTCATGCTCAGTCCCCGCAACCGAACCGGTACAACGCCCATCCCTTGGCGTAACCGCCCTTGCCGGAATAGTCGCGCACCTTCTTCAGCGTGCCGTTCTTCACATACTTGGAGATCAGGTTCCGCTTGTGGAACGGGTCGTACTGTTCCTTGAACGTGAACATTTGCAGACTCGGCGCCTGATCGCCCATCGCCAGGAAATATTCCGGCGTATCCGCGCCGATCGGGCACACCGTGTTGAGCAGCGTCTTGGCGTTGCCCGAGTCGAAGGCGCGTTCCACTTCACCGAAGATCGCACCGTTCTTCTCCGCGGCCGGATTGTAGATCGGGAACAGCATGGTCGTGTTGAACATGGCCTTGCCGTACATGGAACCGTTCAGCGGGTCCGAAATCACCACCGCCTTGTCACCCACGACCCGCGCGACATCCTGCAATACCTCGTATTTGGATTGCGTGAGCTGTTCGTCCGGCTGATTGTCGGTGAGTTCCATGTTGGCGTACACTGCGTCGGCAACCTGACTACGCGTAACGTTCGTGAACTGCGGCACCACGGCGAGCGCGACCACCAGGATCAACGCGACGACCGTGTCCGCACGGCGCGTGGACAGTTCGCATATGGCGCTGGCGGCGAACACGATCAGGGTGATGAGCGCCAGCGGGATCATGGTGAGCGGGCGGACTTCGGTGCGATACCACACCGCCGCCACGATGTTCGGGAACCAGCCGGTGAGCGATGCTGAGCAGACGAGCACCAAACCGAACAGCAGCACCATCATCGCCACGGAAACCGCGTCCTTACGCAGCTGCCCGCTGGCCGTATTCGGCATGGTCTTCAGATGCTTGCCCGTGGAGGGTTTCGCCCGCATCATGCGAGGCGAAATGGCGACGAGTAGTGTGATCACGAACGCGACGACCACCACGATGCCCGCGAATATGCCCGTCGCCCCCGGCAGCTGGTCGGTGACGAATATGCGCAGGGCATCCTGCACGCTACGGCTCGGCGTGTAGGTGTGGAACCAGTCGGCTGGGTTGAAATAGCGGGTGGACTGGTAGTGCGAGGTCATGTAGAAGAAGAACGCGACCCCGCCCGCCAACACGGCGAGGAACGCTCCGAGAATCAGCTTCCACGGCATGCGCAGCAACAGGAACGGGGCAATGAACAGCAGCCAGGTGAATGCGATGCGCGGATGTGTGACGAGGCACAGTACGCCCGTAAACGCGGTGAGGAGCATCCATCTGAGGATGGGACTGCGCCACCAGCCATGTTTCGGCGCGGTATGCCGGTTGGCGATGGCGTCGAAGAAGCGCAGGGTCGCGTAGATCCAGAACGGGAGGATGGCCGTCGCCAAACCGTATGCGAGCAGCGGACCCGTGGCGAGGCTTTGGAAGGGGTAGCAGGAGGATGCGATGGCCAGCAGCGGTACCACGAACGCCATGATGCAGGGGAATATCACGCAACGCAGGGCGTTCATGTCCTGTTCCCCCAGACCGTCGGAGTCGTTGCCGGGCAGGTCGGCACACACCGCGCGACGGGGCGAGCGGCAGGTCCAGTGGGAGGCGAGCAGTTGCATGCTGGTAGGCCAGATCAGGCCCGCGCCCGCGATCCACACCACGTTCAGCGCGGTGTATACGTTGATGGTTATGCCGAACAGTGCGGCGAGTTTGATCAGACCCGCCGCGAGCAGGTGGAACATGGGCGGGTAGAACGCGTCGTTCGGCCACAAGTGGGTTGACGCGCCAATGCCTTCGTCGAGAATCTTGCGGATGAAATAGTAGTGCGCCGGCGCATCGATCTCGTGCAGCGGGTAGTTCCATGCGGCGTAGCCTTTGGGGAACCAGGCGATCACGATGGCGAGCGGGGCGAGTACGCCCAGCACCATGCATGCGGGGACGGCCAGCCGTCCCGGACGTTTGGGGGCCGACATCTGATGGTCCGCGGTGCCGAGTGCTTTGAAATCAAGATCTTCGGGCTGTGGTTCGTCGGTGGCCGTGCGTATGCCCGTATGCGCGCCCGCGTTCATGTCTGGTTTCGTACCAAACCCTGCGCCCGATTTCACGTCAAACCCCATGCCGGGTTTCCCGCCCGGTTCCGCGTCGGGTTCCGTATCCGCTACGGCTCCCAGTACCGAGCCGAGATCCACGAACGTATCCTCAAGATCACGGTCCGCGATGGTACCGGAGAGTCGGCCGGGCGTTTGGCCAACGGCTCGGTTGGAGGCTCGGCTGGCGGCTTGATTGACGGTTCGGCCGGCGGCTCGGCCGGTCTCCCCTTCGGCGTTCCGGCCGGGACTCCGATTGGCGTTCCCGTCCTCGCCATTCGCCCCGGACCGCATGGACGGCGGCATGAAACGGCTGTCGTCATCCTGACGGCCGCGCTGGTGATCGTTGGCATTCGGCATTGCGCACATGGATTGTCGAAACCTATCTTCTATCGCGTGTGATGTTGGGTTTGATGTTCTTGATGTTGACGTGTGTGACGTGTTCGCCCGCACGGCATGATTCCGTCGTCTCAGCCAATGCCATACGCTCGACGGTGAGCGCGGGCATGGCGGTCGGATCGGTCTTGTCGTGCAGCCGTATCCGGTCGAATCGACCGGTTCCGTCCCGGAACGTTCGCCGGGCCCTGCCGTTTCCTTCGCAGGGCCCGTGCACGTTCTCGGATGTTTGGCTGTTCAGTCATCCAGCGGCGACGGCATCGGACGCCAGTCGGTGTCGTGCAGCAGCTTGCGGGAATCCCACCAGCCCTTGGCGATCTGCACAAGGCCGGTACGCAGGTGCTCGCGGTCGACGGCGACCAGTCTGATGATCTCCTTGGCCGCGGTTGCGGCGGTGCCGAGCGCGAACAGGAACGGACGGTAGTCGCCGTACACCATGAAGTAGCGGGCCATGTAGCCGCGATTGCGCATGATGTGGTAGCGGTTCATGTCGGACGTGGAGTTCAGCTGACGCACGCTGGCGATATCCCAGTTGCCGATTTCGCGCGTACGGCGCAGAACGACGTCGGGAACGACGATGGGCTGCGTGACCTTGCTGGCACGGTAGCCGTAGATGGTGTCATCCCAGTAGATGAAGAAGCGCGGATCGGGCAGGCCGATCTCCTTGACGACGCGACGGTTGAACAGGCCGCCTTCGAAGCACAGCGTGTTCATGACGCGGTAGCCGGCCGGGCCGAACGCGGCGGGCGCGATGGGGTTCGGAATACCCAGTCCGATGCGGAAATCATACTGCCAGTAGAACGGACCGCCGTCGTAATCGAAACGGCTACCCTGGATGACCTCGTGACGCTTCGTCCACGGTGCCAGCTTGGCGATGGCGTCCGGCAGCACCGCCACATCATCGTCCATCACCCAGAACCATTCGGCGCCAGGCTCGTACGCCTTCGTCACGCCTGCGGAGAAGCCGCCGGCACCGCCGAGATTCTCGGTTTGCGGCGCGTACACCACGCGGGACTGCCCGCCGTTGCCGTCGACAATGGTCTTGCCCCAACGGCCCGTGACCTTGGTTTCGAATTCCTCGACCATGCCCTTGGTTTCGTCGGAATGCTCGTTGTCGACCACGATGATGCGCCACGGGGCCTGTTCGAGCGCAAGAATCGAGTCGAACAGTGTGGCCAGAAGATTCTGGCGCTTGTAGGTGGTGATGACCATGGCGAGCTTGTCGATCGTCGCCGGCTTCGTATGTCGGCCGGATTCAGCCGCATTCCTCTTCAAAACGTTCCCATTCGTCATAGGGCACATTGTCCCACTACCTCTAGGCAGGGGCTTGCTCTTTGCATGGTTGTGCACAGAGGCCTCACGGGCGGGCGCGTCCCGTATGCGGGATGGAGGGATGGCAGACGGGGCGACGTGCAGTTGATAAGCCTTGCGCCGCAACGAGACACGCCGAACGTGCACGCACGCGGAATGTGCGGTATTCTATTCAAGTTGCGTTTCATGCTTCGGCAGGAAGTGCATGGAGAATTCGCCTAGTGGTCTATGGCGCACGCTTGGAAAGCGTGTTGGTGTAACAGCCTCACGAGTTCGAATCTCGTATTCTCCGCCATCAGGGTTTCCGGATTTCCGGAAACCCTTTTTTCATCTCGGGCACAACCCCACACCCCAACAACCACATGGCCTGTCCGGACATTTCCTGTGGCATCCGACACCGTACTATCAGCGACGGCCAGTGCAGTAACGATACAGGGCGCAGAACTCGTACCATTCATACCCTGAACAAGGAGAACCAATGGTGAAAGATATAGATATGACCATCAGCAACTGGCACCCCAGCGAATTCATCGAGTCAGAGGAGGATGACATAGCATACCTCAACGCGGCAGCTGAGCTCGACGACCCAGCTGTGCTGCAAGCCGCCATCGGCGACGTCGCCAAAGCTCGCGACATGGGCCAGATAGCAAAGGAAGCAGGCGTCGGGCGCGAAAGCCCGTACAAAAGCCTCGACAAAATGGCAATCCCAGCTTCCGCACCATTGCCAAAGTCGTGAAGTCACTCGGCGGACGCCTCGTAATCAGCCCTATAAAACCATCGGAAGCGTAAAACCAAACGGCCGGGCTAGTTCGCTTGCATGGCTGTGCGGTTCGCTGCAGTGAGCCATCCGACGACCTGCGTCTCGTTCACCGGTTTCATATCCCACGCGTCCATACCGATATTGACGCACAGCGGATCGGTGCCATCCGGCGTGGACTGATGCGTACGCCCGTAGATTAGCCAGCTTTCCGTGGTAGGGCGCCTCGTCGGCGAACTTGTCCAGATCATCCGGCCAAACACCATGCCCGTCGATCATCGCCGCAAGACGCGGGAAATGACTCAGCCCGAAATGCGTGTCGGATGCGAAGTATCGCATGTCCGCCAATCGTAATACACGACGGACAAGGCCCGCTTCTCCCCCGAAGCCCAATGGCGTTACCGCCCAGCCGAACCTACAATGAGCACAACCGACATATGACGATTCCATTGAAGGGGACACGGATGAGCCGAACCACAACGCCGAAACGGATCCTATTCTGCGGCGACATTCACGACAAAACGACCATGATCTGCCCGCGAATCGATGTCATAGTCGACAAATACGCCATCGACACGGTTGTGATTCTGGGCGATCTGCTCGACGAGTGGAGGATATCCGCCAAGGATCAGACCGAGGCGTTCCAGCTGTTTCATCATTGGGTCAAAGCCCGTCGCGGCAGGGGACTGAACGTCGTCGTCCTGCTCGGCAACCATGATCTGACCTACTGGATGGATCAGGACAGCAACGAGTTCCGGCTCTTCCGCCGCACCTGTCCGGGATTCAGCCCCGCATCCTGGAAGGATGTTCATCCGCTTCTGCACGATTTGGATGCTCGCATCTGCTATGGATTCCGGAACGGCAACGGCGAGCGGGTGCTTGCCACGCATGCCGGTGTCACTCAAGGATGGCATGACTGGTGGGTCAAGCGCATGGAGGAACTGGGTGAAAAATCGTCCGGCGATTTGGCGGAAGACCTGCAGAAATTCTTCGAACGGCATCCAGGACCGTTCGGTTGCATGGTTGGCACGGGGCGTGGCGGTTTGGACCCGCAGATGCCGCCATCACCAGTTTGGGCCGACAGACGCGAACTCACGCACGACCCCTTGGCAGGCGTCATTCAGATTGTGGGGCATTCCCCCGTCCCCAAGGCCATGCAGGATGAGCATGGCAACTGGTACTTGGATACGTTCAGCGTCGATAGCCTGTACCGTCCGTTGGGCGATGGCAGCATGATGATCTACGACGTTGATGCCAGTGACGCATCCGAGGTATGGGAGTGTGCGCCCCTGGAAGACTTCCACATCTAAGCGAGGCGCAGACGCACGGCTCTGCGCCATCATCGCAGACTTATGGGATTGCATTAGCCCGTTGTCCCGCCACGGTTCTTTCATGTCAGAATTTCAGAGAAGGATGGCATCGGGATGGATACAGTCGCGCGACAATCCCACTGTCACCAGCATTATCAACCCTGCAGCTATCGAAAATTCAGCCATCCATCTCTGAATTCAGAGATAAATGTCTGAATTCAGAGATGGAGCCTCCACACCACGCAAAGAGTCAGGCCCTCTCGTAACGTGTCTCGCGTCCACGACCCACCTTTTTCACCTGACCGCCCTCAATCAGCTTACAAAGCTGGTAATAGGCCTGATTAGCGCTGAGATGCAGCAAGTCCATAACATCGGCTTTGGTCACGGATCCCTTTTCATGCATCAATTTCAAAATAAGCTCCGGATACCGCACACGATCAATATACGTCTGCCTGACATACTCAGCTGACTTGCCATTCTTTCGATAGACCTTTGCCCCTAAGGTGTACGCACACCTCACACCAGTTCCAGAACACTCAATAAGACCACGCTCAGTCAACTGTCCCAGCATCGTGCGAAGCCGCTGCTCGCTCATGTCTAAAGACTTGGACATAATTTCAAAACTACACCGGCGTTGATTCTTCAGTATGTTCAAAATCAATAAAGCATCAAGAGACATCGGCCTACCCGTACGCTCGCGCTCCTCGGCCAACAATTCTACAAACTCTGCATCCGGGGCGCTCCTAGGCAGCAGCACACTGACATAACGTTCATTAGACGCCGTGTAATCCGGCAAGGGACGTCCATAGTTCAACGCACCTTCGAAAATGCGGTCAATACCACGACCAGTACGCTCAGCAAGTCCCGTGCGCTTCAACGCATCCATCAAACTAGGATTACGCCCATGCGGCTCCGCCGTAAGAAGATTATGAATATTAATACCTTCGATGAAACCACCGGGATTGGATATAGTTAATCCAGCATCATCAAGTTGCACACGCACTCGACCAAGTACCGAGTAATCCCTGTGGCCAAAAGCATTAATCAACGCCTCACGAAATGCCCGTTCATCGAATTGCATCACCATCGAGGAGAACAAACCTACTGTAAGTTCTGTTCCAGTATTCCAGGGCCTGAATCGATCAGCAATTCGCTCGACAACACGCAACAGAGGACCGTAGTAGGTCTCATTTACTTTGATGTCAGTGCCTTCAAGCACTTGAAAGGCCGCTTCATTCGTCGGAACGAACTTGCGCAATGACTCTTCCCTGCCAAGTAGCAATAGCCCAGTCAAAGTGGGAACGGACTTACCATCTATTGTTTTCGTAAGCCGTAATGATTTCTCCAAATCCTCATCGGAAAGTTCCAACAGATTGCGATCACTCGACTGATAAGTATCGATTATTCGACGCAGCCGCTTCAACTCTTGTGGATCAAAATCCGACAGGGTAGAACCAAACACCGGCTGGTCCGAATAGTCTAATTGGCCCAAATCAGAAAGACGAGTGACGATTTCATAGGGGTACATGGGAGCACTTTCAGTGCGTACCATCCGCTTTCATCATGCGACGTAGAATCTTACCGTTCTTAGTGGAAACCACACTTCGCGACCGCGGCACCTCAATCCGAGCAACCGAAACGGCATCACCTATCAGGTCTACACGAACCGATACAGGAGGCACCGTCTTATTGGCGATCATCGAGCTCATGCCAACGATATCCTGATGCGCCTCGTGCAGCCCCGTTGGAGTGCCATCATCTTCAACACCCAAGTACACTGATCCGCCATCCGTATTGGCCAACGCCACCACAGCTTCAACCAATTCATTATCAGGCAAGCGCTTCAAATCACTCTTGAATTCCTTGGTCAACGTCTCTTTACCAAATTCAAGCACCATTTACATCACCAACCTTCCATGGAAGACATCCCCACGGTCAGCAGATTACTCTATGGATAACAGACAGCACAATGTCACCTTCTAGTTCATTCACGACTATTCACACGGTCGATTTCATTTCATAGCCCCGCTAATGGGGAGGGACGGGCGTTCGGAGCGTATCAGGGATTGCCTAGAAGGCGGCGGGACGGCGCGGTTGTCGCTAAGCTGGATGGTGGAACGTTCCAAGCCATGAGAGAGCTCGCCTCGCTCCCGCCGAGCGATCGCGTGAAAGGGGAAGCCGATGCCGGAAGAACGCTGCGACCACTGCGGGCAGCCGTTGCCCCCTGGTGCCAGATTCTGCATCAATTGCGGCGAGCCCGTCGACGTTGAAGCGACGATGCGCATCCCCCAAGGCCAGCTGTATATGGGAACGGCCAATGCGGGTTTGCCGACATCACAGCCGGGCGGACTCACGTCGACGCCTGTTCCGGAAGGCGACGGCGTCGACATGCTCAGCCAATACGGCGGGTACGACACCTACGACCAGTACGGCAGCGAATACGATCCATACGCTCCCGTTTCCTACGCTCCCGAAGCGAGCAATCCAGCAAGCGTGAACGCAAACGCGAGTACGAACGCGAACACGGATGACGCCGACATCACCGCCAGCGTCATCGTCCGCGGCCCGAACGGCAGGCCCGCATCCGGGAACATACCGCCCTCCAAGCAGACCGGCGCTTCCGCAAGCGTGCCCGCACCCGCGCCCACGTCCGCATCCGCGCCCGCGCCCACGCCTACGCCCGCCTCTGCGTCTGGCAATGGCGGCGTGAACGGCTCCTATATCAACGTTCCCACCTACACAGACGATTCCGATTACAGCGACGCAGGCCAGAACAATGCCGACCAGATCAATACCGGCCAGGCGAATCAGCCTTCCAACGGCACGGTCGCCTCGCAACCGCCGACGCCTCAACCTGCACCACAACCCGCTTCCCAGTCCGCACCCAGTAAATCCGCTCCCGCCAAGGGAAAGACGGGCAAAAGCAAGGCTTCATCAACCGCGTCCCGCCGCCATACGAACAGGGTCATCGCGGTCGCGGCGGCGGTCTGTGTCATCGCGATCCTGATCGGTGTGAGCGTGACGCGCATGCTTTCGCCCGGACAGAACGGTTCGGCGTCCAACGCCACGGGCAGCACCTCCCAATCAGGCGGGAAGTCCACTGGCACGACGAAGGCCGATGGCACCAAGCAGAGCGGGAAGTCCACGCAGTCGGCATCCGGGAGCACCGGCAAGAAGACCGATGACCAGGCTTCCACACAGTCCAGCAAGCAATCCGACAAACAGACCGAAGCGAAGCAACCGCCGGGCCGCCCATATCCCCACGCGAGACTAGGTTACCCGGTCCCTG
>ENA-OQKF01000900-OQKF01000900.1-human-gut-metagenome-genome-assembly--contig:-NODE-900-length-15153-cov-6.642753_pt1 | contig 15153 bp, 10 predicted proteins | sample MGYA00242617_ERZ504784 | MGnify/ENA primary metagenome ERZ504784 (study PRJEB26092, sample SAMD00036364) | human gut metagenome | host: Homo sapiens | study: EMG produced TPA metagenomics assembly of... | reverse complement strand
GTCGCGGCCGAGGTGGCAAGTGTGCGTTTGCCAAAGCTGTGGGTTTTGGTCTCGTGGTGTCGGGGGGCCGCGGTCTCCCCGGCACCACCACGCACATGTTTCCCGTCGCCGGCGTGCCATGGGACGGGTCGAGCCGTCGCCTGGACGCCGTACCTTGGAAGCCGGGCGCCGCGCATGTCCCCGGTTGCACCTGCGAGGCCTGCGCGGGGCTTGTGCGGGGAAGCATCTGCCAGGCGGGCGTCTTGGACCCCCAGACGGGCAAGCTCTCCTCCCCTGCCGAGCCGCTCGACCAGCTGGCGCAGCGCTTTGACTACGTCCTGGCCGAGGCGGACGGCAGCAAGCGGCTCCCGCTCAAGGCGCACGCCGCCTGGGAGCCGGTGATTCCCTCTGGCACGGCCAACATCGTCTGGATCGTCGGCGCCTCAGGGCTCGGCAAGCCCATCAACGAAGCCGTCCACCGCCCCGAGCTCTTTTGCGAGCGTTGCGGCTGCGAGCCCACCGACACTGCCACCCCAGAGCGCGTCGCCATGGTGCTCAATGCCGAGCTGCAGATACTGAACCTCAACAATGCCCGCATCATGCTCAACCAAGCCGACACACTTGCCGACTCAACGATAGCCGACCGCTTCGAGGCAGCTCTCGACCGCCCCGTCGTCGCCAGCAGCCTCAAATAGCCGGCCCCATCTCGTCAGTTGCGATGAAATACGGACTGTTTGGCCGCCCGACGGCCGCAAACAGTCCGTATTTCACCGCAACTGAGGAGGGGACGCGGCATCTTTACTGCTAGCGGGGCACGTAGCGGCCGGGTTGGGCTCCGGTGGGCTCGCCGTCGCGCGCGGCCAGCACGCCGTTCACAAACACAGCCTTGGCGCGGCCGTGCGCCTCAAAGCCCTCGAGCGGCGTGTAGTCCACGGCCTGATGCTGCGTCGCGGCGCTGATCGTCCAGCGCGCCTTGGGATCCCACACGCACACGTCGGCATCGGAGCCCTCGGCAAGACATCCCTTGCGCGGATACATGCCAAAGACGCGCGCCGGATTCTCGCTCATCAAGCGGCACAGATCCTCGGGTCCCAGCTGCCCCTCAAAGCTCGTAGCGATCGCGACGGGGCGATGCTCCACACCGGGTCCGCCGTTGGGAATCGCGCGGAAGTCGTCGCGCCCGCGGTCCTTTTGCCCGTGCAGGTTAAAGCTGCAGTGATCGGTCGCGATAGTATCGATCTCGCCGGCCACAAGCGCCTCGCGCAGGGCCGCACGGTCACCCGCATGGCGCAGCGGCGGGCTCATCACATATTTGGCGCCCGCAAAGCCGTCCTCGCCCTGCTCCAAATAGCACGTATCGTCGAGCATCAGATACTGAGGGCAGGTCTCGACATAGATATTCTTCTGCCCGCGCGCCTTGGCGGCACGGATGGCCTCGAGCCCCAGCTTGGTCGAAAGGTGCACCACGTTGACCGGTGCGTCGCCGGCCAGGTGCGCCAGGTATAGCAGACGGCTCACTGCCTCGGCCTCGCACACGTCCGGGCGGCTGAGCGCATGCCCCTCGGGCCCGTGGATACCCTGCTCAAACACGCGCTTCTGCAGCTCATTCACCAGCGTACCGTTCTCGCAATGCACGCACAGGATACCGCCAATATGCTTGAGCTCCTCCAGCACCTCGAGCGTCTCGGCATCGTCCAAGCGCAGGTGGTCGTAGGCAAAGTAGGTCTTAAACGACGATACGCCCGCCTCGCGTATGGCCGAAAGATCGGCACGGTTGCGCTCGTTCCACTCGGCGAGTGCCATATGAAAGGCGTAGTTTGCCGTGCTGGTGCCGTCGGCGCGGCGATGCCACTCGGCCAAGGCATCGGGCATGGTCACGCCACGATCGGCCGTCGCGTAGTCCACGATGGTCGTCGTACCGCCGCAGGCAGCCGCGCACGTGCCGGTCTCAAAGCTATCGGCCGTCCAATCCATGCCGGTCCAGCACTGCATGTGCGTGTGGCCGTCGATAAAGCCGGGAAACACCCAGCAGCCCGTGGCATCCTCGACGGTATCGCCCTCGGCAGGCTCAATCGCCGCGGCGATCCGCACGATCTTATCGCCATCCATGGCAAGATCGGCGTGGCGAAGCCCCTGTGGCGTCACGAGCGCGCCGTTTTTGATGATGATCATAATTGCTCCTTATTGATTGATGCAGTTGGCCACGCGATCAAAATACGAGCAGGCGGCGATATGCTCCGTTATGCGTTGCTGTCCCTTGGCGGTATCGACGTCCCACAGCTCGTAGGCACGCGCCTCGACCAGCATCACGTCGGTACGGTCCTTGAGGATCGAACCGCCGCCGTCCTTGCCCTCAAGACACATAAGCGCATCGAATAGTTCCGCCGGAAAGAGCACCGGGCTCGAAGGCTCACCGTTGCACGCAAGACGCACCGGATGCTTGCGGCCACGCTCGTCAAATGCACGAACCATAGCCTCAAAAGAATCCGAACTCACGAGCGGCTGGTCGCCCGGCAAAAAGAGGCAACCTTTCCAGTTGCGTTCGACCCCCCACGAAAGGCCCGCACGGACGCTTTCGCTGCGCAGCTCGCCATCGTGCAGCACACACGGGCAATGCTTGTCCTCGCAAATCTGGGCGACCTCGGGCCAACGCGTCGAAACCACGACGTCAAAGCCCCGGGGAACCGAATCGATGGTCCGGGCAATCAGCGGCTCGCCATAGATATCGGCGAGCATCTTGTTAGAGCCAAACCGCTTGCCCTCGCCCGAAGCCATAATGACGCAACCGAGTTTCATCTCCGCAAACCTCCCCTGGCTGCCTTGGACACCATAGTTGCTATACCCACCATAGCAAGCTCACACTCCGTCGGAACAGGCACGCACTCGTTTTCCAGCGAACGCCTCTTGGCTCCCCATAGCACAAAGGAGGGCACCCCGCGACGCAGGGCACCCTCCTCAATGGTGCAGATATGCCTACTCAGCGTCGCCGGTAAACGTGGTACCGGTCTTGCCGGCAAGACCGTCACGCGCCTTCTCGAGCAGCGTGATGAGCGCCGTGCGGCCCGGCTTGCTCTCGGCAAACGTCGAGGCAGCCTGGACCTTGGGCAGCATGGAGCCGCGACCGAACTCGTTGGCCTCGGACAGACGCTTTACGTCAGCCGCGGTCAGCGTGTCGAGCCACTGCTCGTGGTCGGTGCCAAAGCCAATGGCAACCTTCTCCACGGCCGTCAGGATAATCAGGGCATCGGCATCGAGCTGCTCGGCGAGCTTCTCGGCCGCAAAGTCCTTATCGATGACGGCGGCAGCGCCCTTAAGGTGGTTGCCCTGGGCCTTGGTGACGGGAATGCCGCCACCGCCGCAGGAGATCACCACGTGGTTGGACTCGACGAGCGACTTGATGGTGTCGAGCTCGACGATGTTCACGGGCTTGGGCGAAGCCACCACGCGACGGAAGCCCTGCTTCTCGTCGTGGATGAACTGGTAGCCGCGGTCGGCCTCCAGCTCCTTGGCCTCGGCCTCGCTCATCCACGGACCGATCGGCTTGACCGGGTCGGCAAAGGCCGGGTCGTCTGCCGCAACCTCGACCTGGGTGAGCACGGTGGCGACACCCTTGTCGATATTGCGGTCGAGCATTTCCTCGCGCAGCGCATTTTGCAGGTCATAGCCAATGTAGCCCTGGCTCATGGCGCCGCAAACGGACAGCGGGCAGGGAACGTACTTCTGAGGGTTAGAGCGCGTGAGCTCGGCCATCGCGTTGGCGATCATACCCACCTGGGGACCGTTGCCATGCACGACGACAACCTCGTTGCCCTCCTCGATCAGGTCGACGATAGCCTTGGAAGTCGTCTTGACGGCCTCCATCTGCTCGGGAAGGTTGGCGCCGAGGGCGTTTCCACCCAGGGCGACAACAATACGCTTAGCCATTTCTCAGCCCAGCTTTAGGCCTGGAACCAACGGGCGGTGTTGCGCTCGTCGAGGGCCTTGAGGGTAGCGGCGGGATCGGCAACCTTCTGCAGGAACATCATGGCTGCGATGGCGTACGGCTTGTAGCTGGCCTCCTTGTACATGCCCACGCGGTGCATGTCGAAGACGTCGGCGTTGACCTCGCCGTGCTCGCAGGAGACACCGGAGATGTCGGCGGGCAGCGGGTGCATAAAGATGGTGTCCTGGCCGTTGGCAGTCTTCTCCATGAGCTCAGTCGTGGAGCACCAGTCCTGATGGGTGGCGTTCTGGGCGAGCAGCTCCTTCTCGAGCGCAGCGATGCCGGCGTCGTCGCCCTCGGCGTACAGGTTGGTGCGCTTCTCCATGGCGGCAAACGGAGCCCAGCTCTTCGGGATCACGATGTCGGCGCCCTCGAAGGCCTCGGCCATGGTGTTGACCTGCTTAAAGGTGGTGCCGGACTCGGCGGCGTAGCCCTTGGCGCGCTCGACGACCTCGGGCATGAGATCGTAGCCCTCGGGGTGAGCCAGGGTGACGTCCATGCCAAAGCGGGGCAGCAGGCTGATCAGCGACTGCGGGCAGGACAGCGGCTTGCCGTAAGAGGGCGAATAGGCCCAGGTGACGGCAACCTTCTTGCCCTTGAGGTTCTCGAGGCCGCCAAACTCGTTGATGAGGTAGAGCATGTCAGCAGAGGACTGCGTGGGATGGTCGGAATCGGACTGCAGGGAGATGAGCGTGGGACGGTGATCCAGAACGCCGTCCTCGTAAGCCTGCTGGACAGACTCGGAGACCTCGGCCATGTAGGCGTCGCCCTTGCCGATGTACATGTCATCGCGGATGCCGATGACGTCGGCCATGAAGGAGATCATGGTAGCGGTCTCGCGGACGGTCTCGCCGTGAGCGATCTGGGACTTCTTCTCGTCCAGGTCCTGCAGCTCAAGGCCGAGCAGGTTGGCGGCCTTAGAGAAGGAGAAGCGCGTACGGGTGGAGTTGTCGCGGAACAGCGAGACGGCCAGGCCCGAATCGAAGATCTTGGACGAAACGTTGTTCTCGCGCAGCTCGCGCAGAGCGTCGGCGACGATGTAGAGCGCCTTGAGCTCATCGGTGGTCTTATCCCAGGTGTGCAGGAAGTCGCTGCCGTACATACCCTTAAAATCGAGGCCGTTCAGCTGCTCGACGAGCTCGGTAAACTTGGCGTCCATGTAAATGTCCTTTCTAAAGGTGAAACGATCGCAATGAGTAGATGCGCTCCGGCATGCGCGTGTGGCTAGAACATGCAGAGCGCTATGACGAGGACCCGCCACCGTCGAGGAAGCATGGGAGATAACGACCGCGGGCCCCAAGTCAACAGGAGGCGCCGGGGACACGAGCGGCCCCCGGCTCAACAAGATCGAGGAATGGGACTAGTCGATCTTGTTGTTGGTCAGACCGGCGCGGAACACGGTGGCATCGCCATCGGCCTGGCTCGGATCGTAGAGGTTCAGGGCAGCCACGTACATGGCGGCAGCGGTGACCAGGTCGTCCTTGTAGGTGACCTCGTTGGGAGCGTGTGCCTGAGACTCGGCACCCGGGCCAAAGCCCACGCAGGGGATGCCATAGCGGCCCTGGATGGAGACGCAGTTCGTGGAGAAGGTCCACTTGTCGCACAGCGGACGACCGGTGCGCTTGTCCATGCTGGGCTCGCAGCCGATGCGCTCGTCACCGAACATGGCCTTGTGGGCGTCGACGAGGGCCTTGACGTGCGGAGCGGTCTCCTTGTTGATCCACGTGGGGAAGTAAGCCTCGGTCTCGTAGACCTCGCCGGTCCAGGACGGACGGTCGTACATGTACATGGAGACCTTCACGTCGTCGCCGTACTTCTTGGCGGCCGGCAGGTTACGGATCTCGTCCAGGCAGGACTCCCAGGTCTCACCGGCGGTCATGCGACGGTCGATGGAGATGGCGCAGGAGTCAGCGACAGCGCAGCGGCTGGGGCTGGTGTAGAAGATCTGGCTGACGGTGCAGGTGCCGCGGCCCAGGAAGCGGGCGTCCTCGAAGTGCTCGGGGTTGTACTTGGGGTCGAGCATCTTGACGAGGCCCTTGATGTCGGTCGACTCGTCGCAGCCGTTGTTGTTGAGGGCGCGGACGTCGGCGATGATGTCGGCCATCTTGTAGATGGCGTTGTCACCGCGGTCGGGAGCGGAGCCGTGGCAGGAGGTGCCGTGAACGTCGACGCGGATCTCCATGCGGCCGCGGTGACCGCGATAGATGCCACCGTCGGTGGGCTCGGTGGAAATGACGAACTCGGGCTTAATGCCGTCCTTGTTGTAGATGTACTGCCAGCACATGCCGTCGCAGTCCTCTTCCTGGACGGTACCGACGACCATAATCTTGTAGCCCTCGGGGATGAGGCCCATGTCCTTCATCATCTTGGCAGCGTAGGTAGCAGAAGCCATGCCACCCTCCTGGTCGGAGCCACCGCGGCCGTAGATGATCTCGTCGGTCTCGTAACCCTCATAGGGATCGGCATCCCAGTTATCGATGTTGCCGATGCCGACGGTGTCGATGTGAGAGTCGATGGCGATAATCTTGTCGCCCTCGCCCATAAAGCCCATAACGTTGCCCAGGCCGTCGACCTTGACCTCGTCATAGCCAAGGCTCTCCATCTCGGCCTTGATGCAAGCGACAACCTCACCCTCCTCGCAGGACTCAGAGGGATGGCTGATCATAGCGCGCAGGAAGCGAGTCATATCAGCACGATGGGACTCAGCAGCAGCCTTGATAGCGTCGAAATCGAGTTCTTTAGCCATTGTTCATAACCTTTCAAACTAAGGAATCTACCTGTGAGGTGGCGGAGCGATACCTATTTACTCCGCCCCAACGATTAGCAAGTGGGGTATTCGCCTTCCCAGACGATGCGACGGTACTGATCCGGATCGGTGTCACCTTCCGTGGAGAAGCAGAGCACGGAGCTCGTCTTATCCAGGCCGATGAGCTCTTTGAGCTCGGCGTACTCGGGATCGAGCATGAGGGTCTCGACCAGGCCAGTGGTCACCGCGCCGGACTCGCCGGAGATGACGCGCGGGTCGCCCTTCTCGGGGGCGCCCAGGGTGCGCATGCCGCGAGCGGTGACCCAGTCGGGGCAGGACACGAAGGCGGTGGCATGGTTGCGCAGGATATCCCAGCCCAGGATGTTGGGCTCGCCGCAGCACAGACCGGCCATGATGGAGGGCATGTCACCGTCCACGATACGCGGATCGCCGTCGCCGGCGGCAGCGCCCTTGTACAGGCAGGCGGCCGGAGCGCACTCGACCACGACGAAGGTGGGCGGGTTATCGGGATACAGGTTGGTGAAGTAGCCCACCACGGCGCCGGCGAGCGAACCCACGCCAGCCTGGACAAACACGTGCGTCGGGCGGTTGATGGCCATCTCGCGCAGCTGCTCGGCAGCCTCGGAAGCCATGGTGCCGTAGCCCTCCATGATCCAAGACGGGATCTTCTCGTAGCCCTCCCAGGCGGTGTCCTGAACGATGACGCCGCGCTCGCAGGCGTCGGCCTCGGCGGCGGCCATGCGCACGCACTCGTCGTAGTTGACCTCTTCGATGGTCACCGTTGCGCCCTCGGCGGCGATGTTATCGAAGCGGGGCTTGGTGGAACCCTTGGGCATGTGAACGACGGCCTTCTGGCCCAGCTTGTTGGCAGCCCATGCCACGCCGCGGCCATGATTGCCGTCGGTAGCGGTAAAGAAGGTAGCCTGGCCAAAGTCCTTGGCAAGCTGATCGGAGGTCAGGTAATCGAAGGTGCACTCGGCAACGTCCTTGCCGGTCTCGTCGGCAATGTAGTTGGCCATGGCAAACGATCCGCCCAGAACCTTAAAGGCGTTGAGGCCAAAGCGATAGCTCTCGTCCTTAACGCACAGGTTGGACAGACCCAAGCGCGCAGCCTGACCGTCCAGGCGGGCAAGCGGGGTGACGGTATATTGAGGGAACGACTGGTGGAAGGCGCGGGCCTTCTTCACGTGGTCGAGGCTCATGATTCCCAAGTGCTTGTCATCGCTCTTGGGCATCGTGTTGCCCGCCCACTGGATCTTATCGGCCATACGGTGAACTCCTTAAGTCCTCTCTTGCCGGCCCCCGCATACGCGTTTCAGCCCATTCCCATTCATGCGACTGAACTTTTATGTGGATGCCAAACAAAAAGTTTGTTAGCACTGTTCTATCACACTTTTTGATTGGCAAACCTAACAAATTGTTTGTTGCCGTAATCGGTACTTTTTCGCCGCCGAACGGTCACACAACGCAGCGACGCTTTCGTTATTTGCGAACAGGTGTGGTTTATGGCACAGTGAGCCCAAACTAATTTTTAGGAAGGCACCCATGACCCCCGCACAGATTGAGTTTTACAAGCGCCTCGCACACGGCCTGGCGCTCCAATTTGGCCCCAACTGCGAAGTCGTCGTCCACGATCTGGAGACCGAGGACGTGGACCACTCCATCGTAGTGATCGAAAACGGCCACGTCAGCGGGCGCAAACTGGGTGACGGCCCCAGCCATATTGTGTTTGAGTCCATGCACGAGGGCAGCACCGACGTACACGACCGCGAGCCGTACCTCACTAAAACCACCGATGGCAAGCTGCTCAAGTCCTCGACCATCTTTATCCGCAACGACGAAGGCAAGCCCGTCGGCATTTTGGGCATCAACTTTGACATTACGCTTATGAAGGCTTTTGAGCGTTCGCTCGACGCCTTTACCGGCACCGGCGGCACGGGCTATACCGAGCCCGAGCCCATTACCAAGAACATCGGCGACCTGCTCGAGGACCTGCTGCACGAGTGCGAGCAGTTTGTGGGCAAGCCCGCGGCACTCATGACCAAAGACGAGCGCATTCGTGCCATTGGCTACCTCGACCGTCGCGGCGCCTTCCTCATTTCCAAGTCGAGCGAGCGCGCCTGCGAGTTCTTTGGCATCTCCAAGTACAGCTTCTATAGCTACCTCAATGAGGCCAAGGCGGCGGCCGGCGACAAGTAGGCACTCGCCTGGATTGCCCCTCCCCTTTTGGGTGCGAGTTCTGGAAAGCACGAATCCAAGACCGGGCCGCTTGGGAAGTTCCATATAATCGATGTCATTAGCATTTCGAAAGGATGGAACAGAATGGCGTTGAGCAAGGCATCATGCACCGGTCGCGGATTGATTCCGGCAATTGGTGGACATGTGCACCGCATGTTCGATGAGGGTGAAGACGACCTGTTTTCGCTGAGCCTTGACGACGTGATGGATGATCGCCCGTGGACCGCCGACGAACTCATGAGCGGCGGGGCTCGCCCGTCAAGTCCCAATCCCGCACTTGCGCCTAAGACCGCATCTGCGCCGACTCCTGCGCAGCCGGCTGTTTCGACGCCCGCGCCTACACCCGCACCCACTTCGGCGCCCACGCCCGCTCCCCGCCCCGCAAGCGACCCGTCCGAGACGGCGGCATTTCTCGCAGCAGCGACGCAGGGCAAATCGGCCGACAGCACCGTTATGTACAGCGCCCAGCAGTTGCCTGTTCCTGCGGCACGCAAGCCTCCGGTCACAAGGCTCGATGAGCCCGTTGCCCATCAGGTTGTCCACGATTCCTGGGCCGCAGCCGATCTGGATGAGACCTCTACCGGCATGCCGGCGCTCGATGTTCCAGTTAACCCGCTTTTTGCCGCCAACACGAGCGCCGCGGACTATGAGGGCGATGCGGCATATTCCGATTATTCCGATGGCCATGCTGGCACCGGTCGCATCGAGACCGAGGATTATGGCACCGCATCGAGCGATTATCTCAACGATCCGTACGCTGCCACGCCTGCACCGGAATATGACCCGGAGGCCGCGTCCGCGCCGGCGTATACCAAAAGCACGGGCGAAGAGCGCTTCGCCGATTATTACGCCGAGGAAAAGGCGCTGCGTTTCTCGGAATTTCCGCAGGCAGTCAAGGTTGCCTTTATCGCCATTATCATTGCCCTGCTCGGTGTCATTGCGTTTGAAGGATTCCAGCTGTTCCGCGGTCCCACCGCGTCCGAATCGGCAACGCAGCAAAAAGAGGACGACAACCAGTACCTGGACATCAACACCCTCAAGGGCGACCCCAACGACGGGGACGACGAGTAGCGAGGGCTGAAGGCGGCCACAGGATCCTGCATCCAGCACCGGCTTCTAAGTGCTGTTTTGTCATCCAGCTACACTTTTCCGAAGTTTTAAGGTGCCCATTTCGACACTTTTCCGGATTATATACTCTGTCCCTCCAGATGCGCTTTACGGTGCAGGCGTTGGAAGAAGGGCCATGTGCCGTTGGCGGCCCACATGTTCTGCAGATCAAGCTGCTCGGAGACGGCTCGCGCGAGCCGTCCAGCTGGAAGCTCTTTGCCGACGGCGCGTGCGTTGCGGACGGATCCGGCGCCTTTGCCCGCGAGTGCTTCTGCGAGGGCGCCGAGGTGTTTCTAGACCTGTGCCGCGACGCCGTACGCGCGACCGAGCTGCACCAGTGGAGCCAGAGGGAGTACGAGCTGCTGAGCGCGGCGCGCGGGATTGCGGGGGTGTAGGTGGGCAGATAAGCCATCGGCAATTCCGAGATGGCAAGGGCCGGGAATTAGATTCCCGGCCTTTAACCTAGCACTGCTTTATAAGATCGAGCACCGCGGGAATGTCATCGGCATTACGAAGGGCAACATAGGTCGGTAGGCCTGGGCCAAATCCACCCTGCGTACGTTTGTCCTGGCACATGTCCTCTGGATCAATTAGGTCATCCACGCTCTTTGCCAGGCCGACGGCAATCCAGCCACCGTTGCTGGTCCTGCCTTCTAGCACGGCATGCAGTTTTCGCTTGCCCGACCTGAAGCCTACATAGTACTTGGCTATATAGGACTCCCATGAAGGGTTGCCACTCAGAATAGACTCGCACACCTCGTCGAAAAGCTTCTGGTTGAGTCCACCTTCGGCAAAAGTCGGGTGATTCTCCTGCAGAGTCCAGACAGGAGCCTCGTCAGACTCCCCACGAGAGGGGCGATACTTGTCGACGGCATCTGCCGGAAGGTCGGGATACTTCCATATCTCACACGCCTCTTTCGCCAGCTCGTCCGCGCGCTGCCCAATCTCTTCCTCACCCCATTTTTCATGCGAGGCAATCGACTTGTTCAGGTAGAGCGGGCTGCACTTAAGCCCCACGTTCGGAAGATTGAGCTTGTCCGAGAACGACCGGTTCGAGTACTCCTGGTTGTAGCCCGTCAGCGTAAGGTTGCCCAGGTTGTTGCATAACCTGTCGTGGATGTCTTCCCAGTTCTCGCCAAGCGATTCCTTCCAGCCATGTTCGCCGTCGATCGTCTGGGGCATGACGTGCTCGATCTGGTAATTGTCAGCCGAGATGGGTTCCTTTGGGTGGTGCCAGTTCTCCATGCGCTCCAGGTAATAGCGCTTTTTGGAGAAGCGGTTGTAGCAGTCACGCGTCTTAAACTCCTCGACAAAATGCTCGTCTGTCGGAAAGTATGCGGTCATACCGCTGCTGTGGATAAGGAGCATCGCCGTAACGTACTCCTCTATATCGTCCTGCTGCTCGAGGTTGCGATACATGCCGGCAAAGAAATTATTTAGGCCCGTGGTAAGTCTGCCGCAAACCGCTCGCCTGAACAGAAACGACTCGATAGTCTCGCAGATACGTAAAAACGCATTGCGGTCTAGTCCACCCCCTTCGTAAACCGAATAAAGCAACATTAAGAGGGGCCTTATCTGCTTCACGTCGAGGCTTACGATTCTGCCGAACACTCGGCGCAGTCCGTCGTCCTTCTCCTTACCAAGGAACAGACTGGCGTATCTATGTGCATACCCGCGCAGCTCCTTAAGCAGGCCCTCGGTGTCACCATCGTAGTCGTCGGCGAAATAGCGCTTAAACTCGTAGTAGGCCTCGTTCTCCTTCGGCATCCTATTGGGAACTTTAAGCCACAGCCAGTACCAGATAAATGCATTGAACTCTTCTTCGCCGCCTTTTCCGAACAAGCGCTCGAGCGGATGCCAGTAACCCTCGTAGAGCTTGGTCTGCTCGTCGTTGGGAAGCGACATAAGAACGTAGTTACGAATGAGGTCGATAGGCGTGAGCGGCTTACCCTTGGAGTTCATGGACTCAAATATGAGCTGGGCATTATCGACTCCAGCGGTGAGCTTAGTGTCGATGACCTGCACGCGGTTTAGCCCCGCCCAAAGCCTTGCAGGGTCGAATGATTTCCCGTGCATCTTTTCACGGAAGAACGCATGGTTCTCGACAATGCGATCCGATTTCTCATCTGGCACGGGAGACCCAGACACGATGGAGAACAGCGTCTCCTTATCGTCCTGCGAGAGCACCAGCTTGTAGCGCGCCAGACCGTTGTAGTCATCATCGTTAAAGAGGTAGTTCTTCCGCAGCGCTGAAATCTTGAGATCGCCAAGGAAGCCGGCCTTGTCGGGGTTGCTCTCCAAATAGTCAGCCAGAGCTGCAATCATCAACGAAAACGTCGTCATGCGCTGCTGCCCATCAATCAGAAGCACGCGCGAAATGCTCGTGGCAGAGCTCTCGGACTCGGGGATATAGAGCATCGACCCCACGAAGTGCGATACGCCATCACGACCCGCTCGCATGACGTCATCCCAAAGCACCTCGCACTCTTTTACGCTCCACGAGTAAACTCGCTGGTACACGGGAATGACGAACTGCATCTTCGCCACGCCCATAAGGTCGAGCAGATTTGCCTCGGTTGCTTTCATTTGTGCAATCCCCCTTATCTTGTTTACGTCACTTATGGTCGGCCCTCCACCGAACGAAGGACGTTAAATGCAGGAGCATCAAAGTGCAGAAGCAACCGGGACGCTCATATCACTAGATTTTACAACGCTTGTTGTAAAACACAATTGAACGTCTGAGCGGTTCCGATGGCTCCCCCTATGAGAAGAGGGTGGACGCCAAGGGTCGCGTGCGGAGCAATGAGTGCATCGCGGACGAAGCGCCGTTTGATGAGCTGCCCGATGGCTGGGCTTGGGCGAGGCTGGAAACCGTATATAACTTCATTGATTACAGGGGTAAAACACCTCACAAATCACCTTCAGGTGTTCGACTAATGACTGCGAGCAACATTCGCCAAGGCTATATTGATTACACGCGCGAGGAGTATATTTCAGAAGACGAATATGCAACACGCTTGTCTCGCGGGGAGACCCGCCGTGGCGATTTGCTGTTTACAACCGAAGCCCCGATGGGGTATTGCGCGATATGCGAAATGAAACGTTGCAGCTGTGGACAGCGTGTCATTACCCTTCAGAATTACGGCACAGTTGGTCCAGACAATGCCCTGTTCTGCCAAATAATTCTATCTCCACTGTTCCAAATTCAAGTTAAGGATCATGCCACGGGGACGACCGCAAAAGGAATCAAAGCAGCAGTGCTAAAAGAGCTGCTTCTCCCCCTCCCGCCCCTCGCCGAGCAGCCCCCCATCGCCGAGCGCGTCGCCGCGCCCCTGCCCCTGGCCGCGGAGTCCAGCGGGCCCCACGCCGCCCGCCCAGCGCTCCCGCGGCAGGGCGGACGCAGCGGCCAGACAGGCCAGCGCCAGCGTGTCAATGGCGGCCAGACAGGCCCACTCGGCCCAAGGGCCGAAGGGCTGGAACAAAAATGTGATCAGACTCGTTGCCGGGTAGGTGAAGGACGCCTTCAGGTTGACCGGGTCGGCCACATAGAATGCGCCGCGCTCCACGACCATCTTGGGGGCCAGGCCCCACGCCGTGAACTCATCCCACTGGGTAAACATCGGCTGCTGTACACAGAACAACAGCCAGATAAACGCAGCACCGCCTAAAAACAGCGTGAAACCGGGGACGGAGGCCGCTCTTTTCCAGGCAGCGGCCACCCCGGCGGGGCGGTATTGCACAAGCCCGACGACCCACACGGCGGCCAGTGCCAGCAGTACAGCCACAGCGCCAACGCGCAGGAAACCCGCGACCCCGCAGAGATACAGCACGACCACCGCGCCGCTCAATACCGGCAGCGGCAGCAAGGCGGGGGAGAGGGTAAACCGCTCCGCCAGAATCGCACAGGCCCCGCAGAGCAGAAGCAGCAGCGCAAGGGCGTAGAGTAGATGCAGCATGGGCGTGAGCCTCCTTTCGTGTTGTGATAAGCCTTCCCTCGTGGGGGAAGGTGGCCCGTAGGGCCGGGTGAGGGGCGGCCTTGCCATAATTGCCCGTGAACGGCGTGCCGGAGCACACCCGCCCCCCATCAGTCCCCTTCGGTGACAGCTTCTCCCCCCGCGGGGAGAAGCCTTTTCTTTACTTATAAATCGTATACACCGGTCCCACAAAGTAATGCTGGAACAAAAGCACGGCCCCGGCAAACGCATACCAGCCGCACAGCGTTACCGCCAGCGCCTCGCCCTTGGCCGCGGTCAGCCGCGGGCCCAGCACCCGCCGCAGCACAGCCGCCGCGGCCAGCACCAGCAGCAGCCAGACCGGCAGGAAATACCGCGTCTGCAAGCCGACGATGCGCACCATGCCCACCGGTGTGTAGGTGATGTACATGGCGGTCATCGCACCCACGGCGTGGACCAGGCCGAACGCGCCCAGCCAGCCCATGCGGCGCCGGCCCAGCGTGTCGGTCTGCGCGGTGCAGAGCATCGCCGCCGCCAGCAGCACCGGCGGTGCGGTGATGCTGATAAACGCAATCGGCATATCCTTCCAGCCAAACAGCCCCAGCTGGCCGAGGAACCCGTCGTTCTCATACAGTGTGCCCAGCAAAACCGCGATGTAACGCAGCGGATTTTTCAAAACAAACAGCAGCTGCGCACCGCCGTTCACGGTGGTGCCGCCCTGGCGGGCAATCGCGCCGTAGTTGTGGCGCAAAAGCGTGCCGTACTGCTCCACACCGAGGGTCAGCGCCAGTGCGCCCGCAGCGGTCAGTACGGCGTACACGGCGCGGCTGAAACGCACCTTCCACTCGGATTTCCGTAAAATCAGCGGCAGCACGACCCACAGCAGATTGATATACGGCTTGGTGCCGTTGGCAAACACGCAGGCCAGCGCATAAAAAAGCGCCGTCTTATCGTTCCATTGGTCCCGCGTCAGCAGGGCCAGCATGAGGTAATAGCAGCCCAAAAGCGTCGCGTCGTAGCTCAGCGACGCACCCATGTAGAGCGACATCGGCATAAGCATAATGCACAAAAACGCAGGTCTGCATTTGTGCGCACTGCGCAGCGCTGCATAGCACAGCGCCGCGTAG
>ENA-OQKF01000899-OQKF01000899.1-human-gut-metagenome-genome-assembly--contig:-NODE-899-length-15158-cov-3.063003_pt1 | contig 15158 bp, 12 predicted proteins | sample MGYA00242617_ERZ504784 | MGnify/ENA primary metagenome ERZ504784 (study PRJEB26092, sample SAMD00036364) | human gut metagenome | host: Homo sapiens | study: EMG produced TPA metagenomics assembly of... | reverse complement strand
AAGGATCAGATGGAAGATATCTTTTGCAAGTGTATAAGCAGGTGCAGATTTTGCCCCAAAGATCATGGTGATCGGCCTCTGTGGGAGCTGGCCGGCTTTGATCTGTTTATATTTATAAATGGCCTAAAGCGCATTTAACTGCTGTCTTTTGTATTCGTGCAGTCTTTTGATCTGAATATCAAAAATGGAATTCGGATCAATGTCCAAATCTTGCTTTTCTTTTAAATGCATACATAGTTTTTGCTTATTCTTCTGCTTGATTTTAAGAAAATGATTCAATACCTTAGTATCATTCTGATACTCAAGAAGTTTTTCAAGTTTCGAAGAATCTTTCTTCCAGGAATCACCGATTAGACTGCTGATATATTCCGAAAGTTCCAAATTACAGTGCATCAACCAGCGGCGGAATGTAATACCATTTGTTTTATTATTAAATTTTTCCGGATAGATCTGATAAAAAGCTTTTAATTCGGAGTTTTTTAAAATATCTGTGTGGAGGGCTGCAACTCCGTTTACACTAAAGCCATAGTGAATGTCCATGTGAGCCATATGCACACGGTCTTGCGAATCAATGATCGCAACAGACTCATCTTTATATTTTTCTTTTGCTTTAGCGTCTAATTTTTCAATAATCGGAACCAGTTGCGGCACGACCTCATTTAGATAATCGAGCGGCCATTTTTCCAAAGCTTCTGCCAGAATCGTGTGATTTGTATAGGCACATGTTCTGGATACGAGATCAGTTGCAGTATCAAAGTCAATGCCTTGCTCCATAAGAAGCCGGATAAGTTCCGGGATGATCATAGATGGATGGGTATCATTGATCTGAATGACAACATGTTCAGGAAGCGAAGTAAGTTCAAAATTCTGTTCTTTTAGTTCTTTTAAAATAAGCTTTGCACCACAGCAGACCATAAAATACTGCTGGTAAATACGGAGCAGATGTCCGGCTTTATCACTGTCATCCGGGTATAAGAATAAAGTCAGGTTTTTGGCAATATTTTCTTTGTTAAAATGAATGCCCTCTGTCACAAGTGATTCATCAATGGAGTCTGCATCAAAAAGATGTAGTTTGTTGATTCCGTTACCATATCCGGGAATGTCAATATCATACATGGACGCCTGTAAAGTAAAAGAACCAAACTGGACCGGAAAATGAACATCTGTTTTTATAAACCAGTTTTCTTTTTCAATCCAAGGATTTTTTAACTCTTTTTGCTTGTTGTTTTCAAAAACCTGTCGGAAGAGACCGTAATGATAATTCAGGCCAATTCCAGCTCCCGGAAGTCCAAGTGTTGCTATAGAATCAAGAAAACAAGCAGCCAGGCGTCCGAGTCCGCCATTTCCAAGTGATGGTTCCGGTTCGAATTCTTCAATTTCTTCCAGAGATTTTCCGTTTTCATGTAAAAGATTCTTTATATCATCGTAGATTCCAAGATTGATCAAATTGTTGGAAAGAAGTTTTCCAATCAAAAATTCTGCCGAAATGTAGTAAATCTTTTTTGTCCCTTGATTTGCTGGTTTCTCTTTGCATAATTCTTTTGTCAGATGAAGCAGTGCATAATAAACACTTTTATGATCAGCCGCTTCAATAGATGTCTGAAGCTGGTCTTCCAAATATTTTTTGTAATTCATTGTTACTCTCCTTTTTGTTGTAAACTGCGCGCGCATAATTGAGTAATTTTTTTGATTTTTGCTGCCAGATTATCCGTGAAGCTGTCTGCGTCTGAACGCCAGATCCAGTTTCCGCCTAATGTAGAAGGAGTATTTATGCGTGCTTCGCAGCCAAGACCTAAGTAGTCCTGAACAGGAATAATACATGTATCTGCCACACTTCTCATAGCGAGCCGAATATAATCCCAATGAATGTCTGCTTCCGGAGTAAATCGATTTCCAATATATTCCAAAGCCATTTCTTTATCTTCTTCTTTTAAAGCTTGATACCATCCTTGAAGCGTATCATTATCATGGGTACCGGTGTATACAACACAGTTTGGATGATAATTGTGCGGAAGATAATCACTGTCTTCCCTGGAATCAAAAGCAAATTGAAGAACTTTCATACCTGGGTATCCACTATCTTTTAAAAGTTGTTTTACGGAATCTGTCAAAAATCCAAGATCCTCAGCAATAATTGGAAGATCACCAAGTTCTTGTTTTATTTTGTGAAACAAATCCATACCAGGCCCCTTTTCCCAGTGCCCGTTTTCAGCAGTTGGATCACCATAAGGAATGCTGTAATATTCATCAAAACCTCGGAAATGGTCAATTCGCATAATATCATATAGTCTAAAACAACCTCGGATCCGGTTTACCCACCAGGAAAATCCGGTTTCTTTGTGATAATCCCACCGATATAAAGGATTTCCCCAAAGCTGTCCGGTATCAGAAAAACCATCCGGAGGACATCCGGCTACTGCTGTTGGCTGTCCACTTTCATCTAATTGGAACAACTCTGGATGTGCCCACACATCTGCACTGTCATAAGCAACATAAATTGGGATATCTCCAATAATCTGAATCCCTTTTTGATTTGCATATTCTTTTAACATGTTCCATTGTTTGTAGAATTCGTATTGTAGAAACTGATAAAAATGAATTTCATCTGTAAGTAAGTCCTGATAATGCGAAATTGCATCTGGTCTGCGAAGACGGATATTTTCCTCCCATAGATTCCAGCCAGCTCCATGAAAATAATCTTTTACAGACATATAAAGAGCATAGTCTGAAAGCCATTCATTTTGTTCGTTCAGAAAATCCACGTAATCAGAAGAATTCATGATCTGCTGTTCTTTTGCATGTTCATAAGCTACCTTTAAGATATGAAATCGGTTCTGATAAAGCATGCCATAATCTATCTGATTCGGATTATTACCAAAATCTGCCTGCCTGCATATGTCGTCTTCAAGCAGTCCTTCCCGGGCCAGTGTTTCAAGATCAATAAAATAAGGATTTCCGGCAAAAGTCGAAAATGACTGGTAAGGAGAATCCCCATAACTGGTCGGGCCAAGTGGCAGAATCTGCCACAGTGACTGGCCGCTTTTTTGCAGCCAGTCGACAAATTTATAAGCTTCCTTTGAAAATGATCCGATTCCGTATGCACCGGGAAGTGCAGATACCGGCATTAAAATTCCACTTTGTCTCATGATATAAACTCCTTTTTTCAGGCATGTACCTAACCTTTAACGGCTCCTGCTGCCACACCCTTGATAATATGTTTCTGACAGGACAGATAAAAGATGATGACAGGGATAACTGCAAGAATCAAAGCAGCCATAACAGCACCCATATCAACACGGCCGTAGCTTCCCTTCATATACTGGATTGCGATAGAAATTGTCTTATATTTGTTCAGATCCAGTACCAGATAAGGAAGTAGGAAGTCATTCCAGATCCACATTGTCTCAAGAATACCAACAGAGATGTAGGTCGGTTTCATGATCGGAAGTACTACACTGAAAAATGTACGGATCGGTGTGCAGCCGTCTATCATTGCTGCTTCCTCTATCTCGATTGGAATTGATTTGACAAATCCACAGAACATAAATACTGCAAGACCTGCACCAAAGCCCAGATAAATAATAATGATACCCCAAGGAGTACGAAGTCCGGTACGGTCAGCAACCAGTGACAGGGTGAACATAACCATCTGGAAAGGTACGACCATTGAAAATACGCATAAAAGGTAAAGCATTTTTGTAAATTTAGATTTGACTCTTGTAATGTACCATGCACACATAGAAGTACATACAAGAATTACAAGAACAGATCCAACAGTAATAAATACTGTCCAGCCAACTGCACTTAGAAGATTATATTTATCAATTGCAGTCATGTAGTTTTCAAGTCCGGCCATCGTTTTTCCATCCGGAAGCTGGAATGGCTGTTTATTAATATAAACCTTCTTTTTAAAAGAATTCATAAGTACAATTAAAATAGGCAGTATATAGACAATTCCTAAGATTGTAAATATACCGGTTCCGGCTGCGCTAAGAGCACTTCTTTCCTTTTTCATTTATTGCTGCACCTCCTTGGAACGAGTCATATGTAACTGAATCATACTAATTGCAACGACAAGAACAAAGAACAGGACGGCTTTTGCCTGTCCGACACCTTCCCATCCAGTACGTCCGTAAAACGTGTTAAAGATGTTCAGTGCCATCATCTCAGACATCTTGGAAGGTTCACCGGCTGTCAGTAATAAGTTCTGGTCAAAGAAGTTAAATCCGTTTGTCAGTGATAAGAACATACAAATGGTAATGGATGGCATCATCATTGGAATCGTGACTTTGAATAATTTTGTCCATTTTCCGGCACCATCGATATGTGCCGCTTCCATAACATCACCTGGAATAGATTGAAGACCTGCAATATAGATGATCATCATATAACCAATCTGCTGCCAACTTACAAGAATGATCAGTCCCCAAAATCCGTACCATTCGTTTAATGCAAGTGCAGTTCCGTATTTTTCAAGAATACCATTAAAAATTAACTGCCAGATATAACCAAGAACAATTCCACCAATCAGGTTCGGCATAAAGAAAATAGTACGGAAAATATTAGTACCACGCATATTCTTGGTAAGTGCACTTGCCAGAGCGAAAGCAACGGCATTAATAATAATTAAAGATGCAACTGCAAACAATGCAGTGTACCAGAAAGAATGACGGAATACCGTGTCTTCAAAAGCCTTTTTGTAGTTGGAAAATCCGATGAATTTCGCATCTGTTACCGTTGTGAATTTACAGAATGAAAGCCAGATTCCCATGATAAAAGGAATGATAAAGCCCAAGATAAACGCACAGAATGTAGGAAGTACGAATATGGGCATATAGCGTTTTACAGCCTTTTGCATAAAAGGCGCCCCCTTTCCTTAAAAGCGGCGGGAGAATTGACCCTGCCCGCCGCATGAACATATTACGATTAATATTTGATATTTCTTATTTGGAAGCTGCTGCTTCAGTTGCCCAGCCGTCTACAAAAGCACTTACAACTTTTGCCCAGTTCGCATCTGTCTGATCTGCTGCATATGCAGTTAATGCAGAACCAACACCATTCTTCCACTCCTCAGAAGGCATTGTTGAGAAGTTCCATGAAACAGGAGTTTTGCCATCTTCCAGATATTTGTTTGCTTCATTTACAAGTACGTTATCAGAATCAAGATTTGCTTTGAATGGAATCGTGAATCCCATTTCTTTGCAAAGACCATTAACGCCTGCATCAGATGTTACACACCAGTTCATGAAGTCTAAAGTAGCCTGAATGTCATCTTCTGAAGCTTTGGAGTTTACACACCAGTAGTTCTCTGTACCAGTACAGATTCCCTGATCCTCCTCTCCGTCTACACCAATGTAGATAGGAAGAATTCCAAGATTATCATCACCAATATCTTTGATGTTGTTGTATTCCCATGTACCGTTCTGATAGAATACAGCCTCTTCTGTTACGAAATCTGCAGTTGCATCATCAGCTGTCTTTGTAGAAAGAGCAGTTGGAGCGCAAGTTGCGTTGTTGATGTACAGATCCCAGATCTGACGATAGTTGTCAAGGTATGTACCTTTGATTGCATCTGTATTATCAATACCGTCTTCTTTATACTCATAGTAGATTGGAAGGTTTGCCAGGTGAGTTTTAAATCTCCAGTCAGAAGAACCGTCCATACCTGCTGATGTAAATGCAGAGAATCCAAGTTTGTCTTTATTTGCTGTAATGTCTTCCACAACTTTCTTGAAGCTGTCAAAGTTTGTGATATCTGATGCGGAGTAACCTGCTTTTTTAAGAAGCTCTTTGTTGTAAATGATACCGTAACTCTCAACAACGTAAGCAATACCTGCCATCTTATCTCCGTCCATCAGAGTAAAGTCATCATCTGTCAGCTCTTTTGCTATATCAGAATCTTTCAGGTCATAGCAATAATCTTTCCAGCTTGCAAGTCCTACAGGACCATTTACCTGGAATAATGTAGGGGCATCTGTCTTTGCCATCTCGGATTTTAATGTTTTTTCATATTCACCGGATGCAGCAGTGAGTACAGTTACCGGAACTCCTGTTTCATCTGTGTATTGCTCTGCAAGCTCCTGCCACTGCTCATCAGCTTCAGGCTTGAAGTTCAGGTAATACACTTTTCCTTTTGCATCGGACTTTGCAGTTTTTTTGTCCGATGAGCTGCCGCAGCCAGTTACCATGCCGATAGTCATTGCTGCAACAAGTAAAATTGATACAACTTTACGCATTTTCATAATTGTTCCCTCGCCTTTCTGAGAATCTTTTTTGTTCTCTTGATTTACTCATATCTTAGCAGGAAATTTGCGTAAAACTGTATCAAGAAAAAAACCTCTAATATAAAAAATTAAACTTTCCGTTATTGTTCTTCTTCAAATTGTCGTATGCTGTCATCTGCATAATTTAGAAAATCTTCCGGGGTAATACGTCCTGCCGCAAGCTGAGGCAGGTATTTGGAGAGAGTATTTTCTTGGAAAACGGAATTCCATTTGACCTGGTAATTCGTAACAAATGTCGAGGAATTCGAAAATGCCTTCAGGTAGTCGCGTTCCACCTGGCTTATATATTTTTCCTCCATTGAAAACATCGTTTCTTTTTCCAGAAGATTAAATTCTGTCCGGAATTTAAAAAATGCAAGTGCTCCTTCTTTTACTTCTTCACTGCATCCAGACGTCAGTGCCCAGCCAAATGTTTCCGGAGAAGAAACCAGTGTATTTCCAGGGAAAGAAGAAAAACGAACACACTGTTCCCATCCGTCAGGAATCTGGTCGATCATCCAATAACCATTTGGAACCATAGCTGCTTTCCCGGCAAAAAAGTTATTGTATGCCGTGTCAAAATCATTATACAGGGCATTCGATGTTGTATAAGAAAACAGTCGCTTTAAAGTATTTGCCAATTCCAGCCCGGAAGCATTCTGGTAGGTGTCCGGATAGATCAGACTCATAAATTCAGCACCTTCTTCCGATGAAGAAGCGACTGCTACACTTGCCAGTAACATAGGTGCCCATCCCGTTCCATCTGTATGTAGTGCCAGTGGCGTGATACCTGCGTTTGTAAGTTTGTCACAACACGCCCAGAACTCATCCCATGTTGTTGGAAAGGAATCAATGCCGGCTTTGTTAAACAATTCCTGATTCCAGAATATGCCGCAGCAGGAAAAAGCCGCAGTTGAAATTGGTGCAAGATAAATATTTCCGTCTGCGTAAGTGCAGCCTTCCTGTACAACAGGTTCGATCATGGAAGACCACTCTTCGTCTGCATCAATATATGGAGTCAGATCTACAATTCGGTTTTCTGCAATCATTTTCTGATAAAAAGAAGGAAGCATTCGAAGATCTGTAATAATATCTGGAAGTTCATCGGTTGCATTCAATCGTTTCAGGTTTTGACGATAGTCAGCTTCTGTCTCTACGATCCAGTCAACATCCAGTTCATAGGTTCCTTTGTATTTTTTATTAAATGCTTCCACTACTTTCTGTTCATTTTTCGTTCCGGTAGATGGATCCACGGTCAGAATAATGGATATTTTTACTGGTTCTTTGGATTCTTCTGCCAGTTTTTTTTCAGATGTTTTACAGCCGGTCAGTAGGCAGATCATAAGTAGAAGTATAAACATACTTCGGATTGTTTTTTTGATATGTTGCTTTTTCATGATTCCTGCTCACCTCCTTTTGGCACTTTTATCGTACAAGTTGTACTTGCATCGGTTGTTTCGTAGTAATATGTAATCTTATCACCGTATTTTAACCGCAGTCTAGTCAGTATATTAAATACACCGTATCCATGTTTTTTATCAGGAAATGCCTCTTTGATCTGAGAAATAGGTAAATGCGTAAGTCCGTTGATCTTTTCTACCATATCTTTATTCATTGGCATGCCGGTATTATAGACAGATAGCACCAGAACATCATTTTCTTCTGTAATCCGTATCCGTATATAGCCCCCCTCATAGATTTCACTGAATCCATATTTTACTGCATTTTCTACTAATGGCTGAAGAATCAGTTTCAGGATTTTATTTTCTTTTGCATTGACCTGACAGTCAATTTCATACTCAAACAGATCTACGTTTCGAATCTGCTGGATTTCCATGTAGCTTTTCACATTTTCCAGCTCATCTTCTACGGATACAATATCACTTCCTTTACTGAGGCAGAGGCGCAGGTACTTTGAAAGAGCCTGGATCATACGCATGGTCGTTTCCTCTTTGTTCATACGCGCAAGCATATAGATGGTATCCAGTGTATTATACAGAAAATGTGGATTGATTTGACTGATCAGCATATTTAATTCACTGGTGCGCAGTTCTTTTTCCTGTAATTTAATTTCATTGACAAGTTGTTCAATATTGCCAAGCATTTCATTGTAAGAATGTCCAATCTGATCTAATTCCGTGTTTGTGTGAAGTTCCGGCATATGTGTATAATCTCCACCGTCAAATCCAGTCATATATGTGGTGATTTCCTGAATCGGTCTGGTGAACCGATTAGAGAACAAGATACTGAGTAATAGGGCTAATACTACAATAATCAGGTAAATCAGAACCAATACAATTAAAATCTGGGTGGTCTGACTTGTAACAACTTCATTTGGCACATACGTAAAGATGGAAAACGAACAGTCCTTTTGATAGTAAGCAGACAGATAACCACCCGTTACAGCCTCTCCATTGAGAATAATTCCCGTATCGGAGGATTTCTTACATGCATTTATCAAAGTTTTCGTCACATTGTCCGGCAAGGCAGTGTTTTCCTGATTCAGAGCATAAATATTTCCATTCTGATCCATTATTCCGGTTAGAATATCAGAATCTGTCTTTTCGGAATCCATCGTTATGATATGGTTCAAAAAGGAAGGATTCATTTTCAGAATAATAATTCCCGGTTCACTTGGATAGTCCAGAGAATGAACATATCGGGTGATGAACAAGGAATCTTCTTTTCCGTTAAAGAGTGTATCTTTTGCAATGAACCAGACTGTTTTTGCATACTCTGTACCAAGCTTCTTCTGAAACACAGTGTTTTTAATGTCAAAAGCATCTACATAACTATAGGATCTGGTATATACGTTTCCTTTATTATCCATATAACAATAATCTTGAATAGAATCCAGATCCAGATATGAGAAATATTTGCCAACGGCATTCTTTTCATTATCAGTCAGTTCTACTGCGTTCAGACTTTTTTGGATCGTTTCATTAAGAATAGCTTCTGCAGTCACTTCTTTTGATTTTGTATAAAGATTATCCAGTAAAATGCCCATCTTCTCGTCTGCAAACTCGTATTTTTCTATAATATTATTTTTTAAAGTATGGTGCATATAACTCCATACTCCGATCATTGATAATAGAAGTGCAAGAAGAAGTAATATAAGCGTGGATTTTAAATATTTTTTCTGGATACCTGAACTTAAATGTTTTTGCTTCATACTTCGTATTCCTTTTTATACTCACTTGGCAGTTTTCCGGTATATTGCTTGAACAATTGTGAAAAATAAGAAGGATTGCTGATACCAACTTCTTCACAGATTGTTCGGATACTGGTATTCCCTTCTTCCAGCATTCTTTTTGCTTTATCCATACGTTTTTTGACCAGGTACTGTTTAAATGTCATATGGAAGGTGCTTTTAAAGATACGTCCAAAGTAAACCGGGTTTAAATATACATGAGCTGCTGTTGCAATGATTGACAAGTCTTCCTCTTGAAGATGTTCTTCGATATAAGCGACAGCTTCTGCCATGTATTCTTTAAAATAACCCGTTTCATTTTTTCCGGCTTCTTCCTGACGCAGTTCTATTGCACGGCATAAAATTTTGTAGCAGACATCTACTGCTTTTACAGCCGGCAGATGATTCAGGTTAGAATAATAATTTGCAAATTGATTTTTCATATCCTCGTTCATACCATAGGTGTCCTGAAGCATGAACTGTACTCGGAGCATAACTTTATGAAGGTACTGGCATTGCCGTGCTTCTTCTTTTGGAAGATGGTAAATAAAATCAATAAATGTTTCTTTTAGTTCCACAAAATCATTTTTCCGTATGCTGTTCATAATCCGGATTTCCCTGTCTTCAGAAAACTGCTTCGAATCGTCTTCCTGTTCTTCTAAATCTTCTGGAATTGTAAACGCACTGGCACCGGAAGCACTGGCAATTCCAAATAATTTTTGTGCTTCTTCATAGCTTTTCCTGATTCCGGATATTCCTTTATATGGCTTGGAAATAGAAGCAATGACCGGACATTTTTCTTCATTCTTTGCCTGTTCTAATAAAGTTTTGATCTGCCTTACTGCATTTTTTTGCTGAGTTTTTATAATGAAAACATAATTGCCGTCTTCCCCTTCAAATTTCCAGTACGAAAAATGTTCAAAAACATGTGTTTCTATTTCTTGAATTACTGCATATCTGGATGCTTCATAATCTAAAGAATTTGTAATTTTATAAATTAGATCAATATCGGTGCACACTGTGATAAAAAAATCATGATTATCCGGCAGATCATGAAGTACAGAGAATACTTCTGTAATCTTTTCCTCCGGAATCAGATTCTGAACATATTTTTGTATTACGACCTGCAGAAAACTGTCACCGTCTTTTAAAAGGAGTTGTTCCCAGCTTTCGTATTTTTCTTCACTGCGTAGCTGCTTGATACATGTGTTATAGGCTCCGGTCATTGTGGAGCGAAGCTGTTCATCATCAATTGGTTTTAAAAGATATGCGTAGGCGCCAAGATCACAGGCATGTTTTGCATATTCAAAATCACGGTATGCACTAAGTATTACAAAAAGACATGAGATCTGTTCTTTTTGAATTTCTTCCATAACCATAAGTCCTGTCATTTGCTTCATTCGAATATCGGTTAGAACGACATGTGGCTGTTCACGCCTGATGACTTCCAGTGCCTGAACTCCACTTTTGGCAGATCCGACAACCTCAAATCCCATGCTCTCCCAGTCATAGGTATCTAAAAGTCCCTGTAATAAAATTGGTTCATCGTCCACAATTACCAGTTTTAGTAATTCCATTCTTTTTCCTCACTTTTTTTATGAATCGGCCGAATTTATCTGATTGTGCATCAACATGTTTTATTTATACTTCTTAAAGCAATTGTTATAGATCAGATGCCGCATGTTTTCCTGCCAGATAACCGGTAGCCCATGCCCACTGTAGATTATAACCGCCACAAATTCCATCAACGTCAAGAAGTTCTCCGGCAAGATAGAGACCTTTTGTAATACAGGACTGCATCGTCTCCATATCTACTTCTTTTAAGCTGACACCGCCTGCGCTAACTTGAGCATTGTCAAACCCGTTGGTATCAGAAATGTTTAACCTGCAAGACTTTATGACCTCACACAGTCTTGTAAGTTCTGCTCCTTTGATCATATTTAGTTTCGCAGAAAAACGGATGCCTGAGATTCGGAGTATTTCCGGAATTAGTTTTGTGTGAAGAATTCCGGTCAGAAGGTCTTCCGGTTTTGCCTTTTGGTTCTCGCTCAGGTGCTGAAGCTTTTTGCTAAATAGTTCTCTAAGTGAAGCTTCCTCTAATTCCGGCAGAAAATCAATCATAACCTGCGCATTTTTCTTTTCATATAAAGCCCTGGAAATATAGCGGCTGACTTGGAATACAGGAATTCCGGATATGCCATAATTGGTAATCTGAAGTTCACCGGTATCTGAGGCAGCCATACGCCCATTGATCAAGGCTGTTACTTTTGCATCTGTCCTGACTCCTGAAGCTTTTTGAAAGGCAAAATCCTTTACTTTTAACTGCACCAGTGCCGGAACAACCGGCACAACAGAATGCCCCAGTGATTTGACAAGGGTATAACCGCTGCCATCAGAGCCGAGTTTCGAAGAAGCCTTTCCGCCGGCTGATAAAATGATGCGGTCAGCTTGAATTTTTTCGCAGCCGGTTTCAATCTGGAATCCTTTTTTTGTCCGGCATATGGATGTCACTGCGTTCTCACGTCTGATGTCTGCGCCCAGCTCTTTTAAACGATTATCCAGAACAGAACGGACGACAGATGCCTGATCACATCTTGGATAAATGTATCCATTTCTGGATTTCATCAGAAGTCCCAGATTTTCGAAAAAACGAATTGTATCCGAATATCCAAAGGCTTTTAGAACAGAAGAAATCAATTGCGGCTCATCACTTCGGAAATAATCCAAAGACATGTTTTTATTTGTCAGATTACAGCGCCCATTTCCGGTAGACAAAATTTTCTTTCCAAGAATATCCTTCTGATCAAAGATAATGACATGACTGTCTGGATTTGTCTCAAGGGCGGTGATGCCCTCCAACATACCGGAAGCACCGCCTCCGACAATTGCAAGTGTTTTCATATCTGAACTCCTTAACTTTATATTATAACTTTGTTACAAGGCCTTCTCTTACCAGATACTCTAAAGACATTAATATTCCAAGCTTTGCATGCTGCCATGTAAGTCCGCCCTGGAAATACACTGCATATGGCTCTTTGATCGGGCCATCGGCACTCAGCTCGATAGAGGATCCCTGAACAAATGCTCCGGCTGCCATAATCACATCACTGTCATATCCTGGCATCGGCCATGGTTCTGGTGTGACATAGGAATCAACCGGGGCAGCAGCCTGGATTCCCTTACAGAATGCGATGACACCTTCCGGTGTTCCAAGTTCTACTGCCTGAATAATATCGTGGCGGCTCTCCGTACCATTTGGAATGACACTGTAACCTAATTTTTCGTAGATGTTTGCTGCAAAGATGGCTCCTTTTAAAGCACCTGCTGTCACAGTCGGTGCCAGGAAAAGTCCCTGGAAGAAGGACTGCATGACACCAAGAGATGCACCAACTTCCTTTCCAAGTCCTGGAGAAGTCAGGCGGTATCCACAATTATCAATCAGATCTTTTCGTCCTGCGATATATCCGCCAATTGGCGCAAGTCCACCGCCCGGGTTCTTGATCAGGGAACCAACGACCATATCTGCACCCACATCACTTGGCTCAATCGTCTCTACAAATTCACCGTAACAGTTATCGACCATACAGATAACGTCTGGTTTGATACTTTTTACAAATGCAATCAGTTCTCCAATCTGTGAGACGGAAAAGCTTGGTCTTGTCTGATATCCTTTGGAACGCTGGATTGTTACAAGCTTTGTCTTTTCATTGATTGCTTTTTTGATATTGTCATAGTCAAATGCACCGCCTTCCAGAAGATCTACCTGGCGATAGGAAATTCCGTACTCCGCAAGAGAACCATTCGATGGGCGGATTCCAATGACTTCTTCCAATGTGTCATAAGGTTTTCCGACTGGAGATAGAAGCTCATCGCCCGGGCGCAGATTTGCAGCCAGTGCCAGTGCCAGTGCGTGAGTTCCGCATGTGATCTGTGGTCTTACAAGAGCACTTTCTGTATGAAAAATCTCTGCGTACACTTCTTCCAGTGTGTCACGTCCCGGTTCGTCATAACCGTATCCGCTGGCGTATTTGAAACAGCCGGCATTGACTTTACATTTCTGCATTCATGCACGACTTTCAACTGATTGTACTCTGCCACTTTGTCGATGGCATCAAAACGTTCTTTTAAAGTTCCTTCAATCTGGCTTCCGAAATCGTAAACCTCTCTGCGTATTCCCATTTCCAGATACATATCTTCTATATTTAACATGATTGTTCCTCCAAAATATCTTTTTTAATAGATTCGAGCATCACTTCCAGAATCTTATCTTCATCATAATTGTAATCTTTTTTATTAATCCATGTCACATGCTTCTCTCGCTTGAACCATGTAATCTGACGTTTTGCAAAATGTCTTGTATCTCGTTTGATTTTGTAAATGGCATCTTCTAATGTGCATGCTCCGTCCAGATAGTCCAGAATTTCTTTATATCCAAGTCCCTGCATAGAAACCATACTGCGGTCATAGCTACGCGCTTTTAAAGCCTTAACTTCCGCGACAAGCACCTCTTCTATCATCTGGTCGACTCGTAGATCTATACGGCGGTACAGGTTCTTGCGGTCATCATTTAAGATAAAATATACAAATTGATAGGGCGACTCTTTTTGCCGCTCTGTTTCATTGTGTTCAGAAATTTTCATTCCGGTTTTCTGATAAAATTCCAATGCCCGAATGACCCGCTTTATATTATTTGCATGGATAGTATCTGCCGACTTTGGGTCCACTTCGCGAAGTTTTTCATGAAGTGCCTTTGCGCCATGTTCTTCTGCAAATGTTTCTAATTCTGCGCGGAGCGAGGTGTCATTATCATTATCTGTAAAATCAATATCATAAAGTAGTGCCTGAATATAAAATCCGGTTCCGCCTACTACGATTGGAATATGCCCGGCAGCATAGATCTTTTTCATAGCTTCTTTTGCCATCTGTTGAAAACGGACAACATGAAATTCATCGCCTGGTTCCAGTTCATCTACTAAGTAATGTGGAACATGCTGCATTTCTTCCGGACGGATTTTTGCGGAACCAATATCCATATATTTGTAGACCTGCATGGAATCTGCAGAAATAATCTCACCACCGATTGCTTTTGCAAGACCAATGGAAGCCTTTGTTTTACCGACTGCAGTAGGTCCGGTGAGAATGATTAAAGGTTGTTTTTGCATGATATATCATCCCTTACATTTTTCATATTCGATATTAAACAATACGTTTGAATTTCTTTTCCAGTTCGCGCCTTGACATGGCGATAATGGTGGGTCTCCCATGTGGACAGTGATAAGGATTGTCCAGTGACAGAAGTTCCGTGATCAATGTGTCTACTTCTGCAGCGCTCAATCGCATATTTCCTTTGACAGCTGCCTTACAGGACATAGATGCAATCTTTTCGTCAATCAGATTAGATGGCGCATTTCGGTTGATTTCATCAGACAGACTGTCAATCATCTCCATGAGCAGTTCTTTTTTTGCAATACTGAACAGATTGTCCGGTACAGCGCGGACTGCATAGGAATCCTGTCCGAATTCTTCTATCTCAAAACCAATCCGCGTGAACTGATCCATATAAAGCCTGAGAAGTTCTGCCTCCTGCATAGACAGATTCAGTATGATTGGCGGACTAATAAGCTGAGAAGTAAACTCCCGTGTCTTCATGCCCTTCAATGTCTGTTCCTACAGACCTCTCTCATGCGATGCCTGCTGGTCGATAA
>ENA-OQKF01000883-OQKF01000883.1-human-gut-metagenome-genome-assembly--contig:-NODE-883-length-15324-cov-3.628150_pt1 | contig 15324 bp, 10 predicted proteins | sample MGYA00242617_ERZ504784 | MGnify/ENA primary metagenome ERZ504784 (study PRJEB26092, sample SAMD00036364) | human gut metagenome | host: Homo sapiens | study: EMG produced TPA metagenomics assembly of... | reverse complement strand
ACGGGATTCATAGCGGTCGATCAGGTCTTCTTTTCTCTGTACCTTGTCGAACTTGCTGAGTTGGAAATCATTCAAAAGGCTCATGGCGCGGTTTACATTTTTACGAAGTTTTCTTGCCATACCGCTCATAGCACGGTGACACTGGCCGAGTGCAAGTGCAGGGTAGTCAAGAAGACGCTCCTCAAGAAGATCAAAGTCTGCTTCATCTTCCAGTTCTTCCGCACTGTCTTTCACGAACCAGCATACAAGCTGCTCCAGTTTTGGGATAAATGGAAACAAAATACAGACTGTTACAAGACGGAAAACCGTATTTAAAAGTGCGATGGACACTGGCGTCATAATCGTATTCAGGAATGAAAAATGTACAAATGCATTGATGATATAGAATCCGATTGACCAAAGCAACATTCCAAAGGTATCATTCAGCAAGTATACAAGAGCAGTTCTTTTACCATTTTTATTCGCTCCGATTGCGGAAATCAGAACCGGGCAGGAAGCTCCGACACCGATACCGAGGATAATCGGAAATGCACTGGAAAATGTAAGCAGTCCTGTTACAGATAAAGCCTGCAATACACCGACTGTTGCTGAGGCACTCTGCAGGATGGCGGTAAATACAATACCTACCAGGATACCAATGACTGGGTTTGAAAATGTTGTTAACAGATCCATAAATACTTTGCTTTCTCGAAGCGGTGCGACGGCTCCGCTCATGGTCTGCATACCGGTCATGAGGATCGCAAATCCAAGCATGATGTCCCCGATATTCCGGTGGACGGTTCTTTTGCTCGCCATTCTAAGAATAATACCGATAACTGCTACAACCGCAGCGATTGTGGCAGATGACAGGATACTTGCAATTCCGTTAGATCCTTCTATATAAGAAAGACATAAGATCCAACCGGTAATACTGGTTCCGATGTTGGCTCCCATGATGATACCGATGGCCTGGCGAAGCTTCATCATACCAGAGTTAACAAAACCGATAACCATGACAGTCGTTGCTCCGGAAGACTGGATAACGCTTGTAACGGCTGTACCAAGTGCGACTCCCTTCAGTGGCGTATTGGTCATTTTGTAGAGAAATGCTTCCAGTTTATTACCGGCAACCAGTTTGAGTCCATCCCCCATCAAAGACATACCGAACAGGAATAAAGCAACTCCGCTTAACAATGACAATACCATAGAAAATATTCCCATAATTTCTCCTTTGTCGTCAGTTATTTACATACACTTAACTTTCTTTTTAAATTTTCTTAACACTACCTTTCTATTATGTCACGTTAAAACCAGAATTACAATTTAATCTTATTGAAAGAATAAAAAAATGTAAGATTATACAAAAAAATACCTGCTCACAGGGAACAGGTATGACAAAATCATGAGATATTTTGCTCGAAAATATGTTGTTTTACGATAATGCCGAGGCATTCTTGAATTTTAACGTGTCAGAATCTTTACAGATGTATCTTCATATCCTTGCGCCAATGAAAATATATCCTTTAATCCATCTGTGATGTAAACAGTTCCATCGGTTGCCACGAACACGGCTTCGAAGTCATCACTTTCTGCCCAGAGGTCATACGCTTTATCCAGCCCCATGACAAATAGTGAAGTGGAGAGGGCATCGCAAATTCCTCCTTTGTCCCCAACGACTGTGACGGACAGAAGCCCGCTCTTGGCAGGATGTCCGGTAGCAGGATCCATAATATGCCAGTAAGTATGCCCGTCCTGTTCAAAATAACGCTCGTAACCGCCGGAGGTCACAACGGCCTGGTCGGTGACGGACAGTCCCATCATGGCAGTGTCTGGATTTTTCGGGTCCTTGATGCCGATGATCCAGGCTGATCCGTCCGGCTTAGAACCGATCGTCTGTACATTTCCGCCAAGGTTCAGAAGCGCGGACGTGACACCTTTGTCGCGCAATGTCCGGGCTGCAAGTTCACCTGCATAGCCCTTGGCAATACTGCCAAGATCAATGGTCATACCTTCCGAAATTGTGACATTTCCAGATGCTTCGTCATATTGGATCTGTGTGTAATCTACTTTAGTCAGAAGCGTCTGAATTGTCTCCTCGTCAGGAACCTGATAGCTTCCGGTTGTAAATCCCCATGCTTTTACGATTGGGTAGATGGAAATATCCAGAGCACCGTTGGTACGCCGGCACATTTCAAGAGCATTTTTCATCAGAGTGTCAGCTTCACCGCTTAGAATTCCGGAACCATTTTCATTGATTTTATAAATCTCACTGTCAGAATCTGTGACAGACACTTTCTTTTCCAGATCTGTGATAACATTCTGCGCGTCCTGTAAAAGACTTTTATCACCGTAAATACGAAAATCCATAGTCGTATCCATGGCGAAAAATGTATCTGAAATCGGCTCAGATGTTGATTCCTGAGCCTGCTTGGAACATCCACATATTAATATTGTAAGCATAAGTAACACAGGTATGCACTTTTTCATGTCACGTCTCCTTAGAGTAAAATAAAACGAAATAATATTGTCACAATGTAAATTATAAAATAAACAAAGAAATATATATGTTTAATTAAGAATAATTATCAATAAATAAATATAAAATTGACAGTTATGGGAATTATTGGTAGCATTTTGTATTGCAGTTAGAATCTACTAACAAAGCTTTGATTAATATAGCATGAAAGGAGGATTACGGCAATATATTTTGTGTGATTAAAACGAAAAAAATTATCAACAAAATTCAGAAAATAATGAAGGAGAGACAAATGAAAAAGAAGTGGAAAAAAATTGCATCACTGTTTCTGTCAGTGTCACTTTTACTGTCCATGACAGTTACTCCTGTAATGGCAGCAGAGGGAAAAGCAGCACCGACGGAAGTAAAATCATGTACAAGTAGTGGTTTATGGACCACAGTTTTGAATTTGGAATTTGAAGACACGATCTGGATGAATGCAATTGATGGTGTCACAGTTAATGAAGAAGCATATAAAAAACAACCAATCAGCAGCTTTGGTTCAGATACGAACATCTGGGAAGTTGGAAATGTGATTGGTGGGGTGTATGGAAGCTATACAGCGCTGAAGCTTGCAATTCCAAGTGATCTTACATTCCCTGCAACGGTCAAAGTTACGGCAAAGGGATATCAAGACTTAAACTTAGAAGTGACGAAAGATACTTCAACATATCCGTATGTGTACACAGCAACTGTAAAGAAAGATACAACTGGTGGAAATACAGAGGCTACATACACAGCGATGGCAAAGAAAGCTTCTAACGGTACAGTAGCACTGGATAAAGATAAAGACCTGAAAGCAGGAGATACAGTTACTGTAACAGCAACACCGGCTGAAAACTACGAGATTGATGCAGTGACAGTAACAACTGAGAGCAATAAAAATGTTGACGTGACCGGTTCTGGAGAAACTTATACATTTACAATGCCGGCAGAAAATGTCACAGTATCCGCGACATTTAAGGAGAAAGCACCGGCACAAAATGGTGCAATTGAATTAAGCCAGGTCAGCATTGGAACAGATTACTTTGGGAATAACTGGGAACTTGAATTCAAAAATGCAGATGGTTATGTAGGGAAAATTACAGATGTGAAGGTAAATACTACAGCATGGGAAGAGAAGTCCTATAGCTTGTCAGCAGGTGGAGCATACAAAAAAGATACAGATAACAATAAACTTATCTTTGCAACAAAAGACTTTGTCGCTAATCCTGAAATTCCAGCATTGAAGAGCGGAGATGTAGTTGCAATTTCTGCAAATGGATATGATGATCTGACATTTAAGCTTATCATTGATACAAATGGAAACGCTTCTCTTGTAGAAGATAATGGGAAGGGAGATCCATACGAACTTCATGTAAAAATCGAAGGAGAATTTGAGGCGGCAATCGTAGGACAGAAAGATTACGATGGAGTGTCCAGTGCCAGCGTCGGCGGTTCCTCAAGCAATAAGAACAGTGCAGTGAAAGTATACGGCGCACTGGTAGAAAAAGGAAAAGACGTTGCTGACAAGGATTGGGAAGAGCTGGATAATATGGCTAAGATTAAATTGAATGGAAGCAAATGCAGTGTTAGCATCGTTCCGGAAACAGAAAAAGGAACATCTGCAGACAGTGCCAGCGGTACGCAGGGCGTATATATGACGATTAGCAGTGATCTGACACTTAGCGGTACTCCAAAAGATACTGGAAGTTATCTGGTTTCCGTGTCTATTGAGGATCAGCAGGGACGCAGCGCAGTCAGCAACACACTGCCATTCAGAATTTACAGCGGCGAGGAAACGCTTGCAGACCAGATGAAGAAAGAGAATTTTAAAGATTATGGAAATGGACTCTATGCATGGGATATTATGGAACCATGGGCAATCAGTAAATTTGGAAGTAATGTAAACGGTGAGGAAGAGAGCGTCCGTGTGCCAGCGTATTTGGAGGCATGGTTCGGTTCCCACGAGAGCGGAACTTACGGATATCTGGGGTATGACATTCCGTGGAAGCAGGTCGTAGCTGGAAATATTCCTCAGACACTTTATATTCCGAGTGGATGTAATCTGACACTGACAAATATGGAAGTACTCAGCAGTGTACATATTATTGTAGAAAATGGTGGTAAACTGACGCTTTCTGATTCTGTTGTACAGGGAATTATCGATGTACAGAGCGGAGGAACATTTCATATGAACTATGATTGTTTCAACAACGCACTTACAACAGGAGCGTCTAAGTGTGGACAACTTAGTCTTGCAGACGGTGCTGTTTTGGCAATGCAGCAATTGACTCTCACGCAAATAATCTTGCAAACGGAGAACTGACAGATTGGACACCTTCAGAGACGGTCGCAGTGGCAAATGGAAATGTAACCGTAAAGGGTACGGTAGCTATATTAGGTGATGATGGCGGAAGCGATATCGGACAGACAGCACTCCGTGTAAATGGAACATTAACTCTGGCAGATAAAGACACAACACTTGTAGCTTACGGCGGAAGCGGAAAGACTCTGCTTTATACAGACGGTGGAACAGCCATTGACATTACAGAAGGCAGCCAGATTACAGGAGATGGAAAGTTAGTTGCAATCGGTGGAGATGTTCTCTGGGGAAATGGTGGAAATGCTGTATCCGGAAAAGGAACAATTGCAACGAAAAAAGTATTCCTTCAGGGAGCAACCGCTAACACATCTAACAAAGCAGAGGCTGGAAAAGCAATTGATGGAGATGTAAAAGTTATCAGTTCCAGCACTCATATTGAAGACGGAACAATGATCAGCGGTGCTGAGAATGATCCGTTAGCCGATTTGTACTGGAAAGCTGGAATTAATGCACTGCCTCCATTAGAGAAATTTACAACAACAGATAACGGAAATAATGGTTCCGATAATGGCGATAACGGGGATAACGGAAATAACGGTTCCAGCAACGGAAACAACGGATCTGATAATGGAAACAATGGTTCCAATAACGGAAACAATGGATCTGATAATGGAAACAATGGTTCCAATAACGGAAACAATGGAAAGGCTGCAACAGCAACCCAAACTGCAGTAAATGTGAATACAGTTAAGACAGGAGATACAAACAATGTATTACTCTGGGCTGCACTCTTTGTAGTTTCCTGTGCAGGAATGGCAGGTATTACAGTAGTTGCTAAGAAAAGAAAATAGTATACAGCAGATGTAAATTTGCTAATATAAAAATGCGACCGGCATGAATGTCGGTCGCAAAAATATTCTATACTAGAAGTCCTTCCTGATTTGCTAATGAGAAAGCAGTGCTTGCATAGCCTAAAATATTAGTCGGTGATTTTTGATTCTCTGTAAGTATGTATCAACAGTGGTAATTCTGCCACCAGCATCCCAATCCAGCCTGCCAGGTAGGAGAATGGCAGTGCTTCAATTCCAAATCCCCATACAAGAACGAGCGGTGCGGCAACAAGAACCCGAAGCCCCATATTGACAAAACTGCTGATCAGGGTAATCTTCAAATCACCGATTCCACGGAAGAATCCCTGAAGTCCATTGGTGATAGCCGGCAAGATATAAATTATGGAAATCAGGTGCAGATAAGTAACACCGTGCCCGATAACTTCCTCATCTTTCACAAAGAGCATCATCAGATGTCTTGCAAAAACAAAACAGACAATAAAAATGAGGATGCCGTAAATGGTCTCCAGTACCAGTCCACATCGGAAGCCTTCACGCATCCGGTCATTTCTTTTCGCCCCCTTATTCTGCGCCATAAGTGCTGTCATGGCGTGGGCTATATTCTGCTCCGGGGTATAGGCAAAGTCATCAATCCGGTTGACCGCGGTAAATGCAGCGGCAACAGACACACCCATAGTATTAACAATTGCCTGAACACCGATTTTTCCGAGCTGTACAGTTGCCTGTTGCATTGCAGATGCCCAGCCGTATGCAATTGTACGCTTTAACAGGGAACGGTCGAAAATGAGCCATTTCTTTCCTAATTGAAGGAGTGGTACTTTTTTCTGCACATAGATCATACAGAAAATACAACACAGTGCCTCACTGATAACAGTGGAAACAGCGCAGCCATTACTTCCTGCTTTCAGTACAATGATAAAAAACAAATCTCCGAACACATTAAGAATCGCACTTATGATCAAAAAATACAGTGGTGAATTACTGTCTCCGAGGGCTCTTAATGTACTGGAGAAAAAATTATATAAAAATGTAAACATAAGTCCTACAAATATGATGCGAAGGTAAGAAGTCGTCATATCCAAAATAGATGCGTCTACCTGTAGCAATCTGAGAAGTGATTTCGCAATTCCAATACTGAGAATGGTTAGAATTACAGAAAATACAGATCCTGAAATCATAGTCGTACTGATCTGGCGTGAGAGAGTATCGTAATCTTTCGCCCCGTAATACGTGCCGATCAGAATACTCGCGCCCATGCACAGACCATTCAGAAACAGAATGACCAATGTCGTGACCGGATTGCAGATACCGACCGCAGCCAGTGCCTCTTTTCCGATAAAATGTCCCACAATAATGCTGTCTACGGCGTTGTAAGTAAGCTGGAACAGATTTCCCAGTACAAGTGGAATTGTAAATCTAATAAGCATGGGCATAATCTTACCCTTCGTCATATCCTGTGTCATAATATCTCTCCCTGGTGTAAAACTAAACAGCGCAGGATATCCGCTCATATAAATGAAACGGTTTTCCTGCGCTTTTGATGATATTACTTCCATGTCCATTCGTCAATTGAAATCTTTACCTGAGATGAATCCCATTTATTAATCATTGATCATAATCCGAATGATTTCTTCATTTGTCTCTTTCATGCCGTCTTTTCCGAGACGTCCCACATTATCAATGGTTCCCTCGATTCCTTTTGTGATGATGCCATCACCGGCGTAGAACTGCTGCCCCTGCAGGTACATATTGTAACCAAGTATTCCGGCATCTACAGAAGCTGCGATTTTGGCTGCACAGGAAGCTTTTGCTCCGTCGCAGACCATGCCGGATACGATCGCGAGTGCGTTGACAACGGTATGGATCACTTCTTCATATCCACCGCCGCACAAGTATGCGATCCCGGCTCCGGCAGCGGCTCCGGCGCTGACAGCTCCGCAGTAAGCAGAGAGGCGTCCGATTCCGGTTTTCTGGTGGATTGCGATCAGATTGGAAAGTGCCAGTGCGCGGTAAGTCTTATCTTCGCTAACATGCAGCTCTTTTGCATATTCCAGAACAGGGAGAGAACAGGTCATTCCCTGATTTCCACTTCCGGAGTTGATAACGACCGGAAGCTCACAGCCATTCATTCGTGCATCAGATCCGGCAGCAGCGCGAGCTTTTGCGCGTGTGCGGACGTCGTTGCCGTAAGTATTAAGAAGTACAGTTCCAATATTTGCACCGTAATTTCCGGCGAGTCCTTCATCGGCGATTGCGCTGTTATACTCAATCTGACGGGACAGGACTTCACGGATATCGTCGATGTCAGCCATATTAATAAAATCCCAGATAGACTTTACATCCAAAAGAGTACGGTCAGTCAGTCCTTCTTCGCTTGCACCTTCAACTGGTACATAGTGAAGGATTTTTCCATTTTTTTCAATTCTTACAATGTTTGTATGATAGTTGGCAATACGGACTTTAGCAGAATCCTTTCCGGCAAATACTTCAACGATGATGTCGAAGATACAGCCGTTATCAATATGCTCGACGGTAATCTCAGTTTCTTCGAGATACTTTGCCATTTCTTTTGTCTGTGCTTCTGTTACATCAGAGATAACTTCCAGTTCTTTAGAAGCATCTCCGGCAATGATTCCGGCTGTAGCAGCGGCCGGGATTCCTTTTAAATGATTCGTGTTCGGAACGATTACACTTTTTACATTTTTAATAATGCTTCCGCTTGCTCCGATATGTACGCGCTCCGGTATGCAGCCCAGCACTTCACGGGCTTTGGCAGCAGCGTAAGCCAGAGCAATTGGCTCGGTACACCCCATAGCCGGTATTAATTCTTCTTTTAATATCTGGATATATGCCTGATATTTAATATCTTCTTTTGTCATGAAAACCTCCAAATGCCAGTTTTCTCCTGGCAATAATAAAAAAATGTGTTATTTTATTGAACCATATTTTCGGGAAAAATGCACCTGTTATTTAAAAATTTGATGAAATTAAATGTTGTAAGAAATACTGATGATATTATAACATATTTTCTGCATATTTCTGCAATCCATATCGCAGCAATGGTGGTAATGGTAGATTAGAGATAATTTGAGATAATTATAGGGTGTGAGGACATACTATGACAGAGGGGGAGATAAGGCAGTCGTAGAGGTCGCAAGAGATGGACTTCAGGCAGTAGAAGCATTTAAAAACAGCCGGGAGGGCGAACTCGAAGCAATACTTATGGATATTATGATGCCGAATATGGATGGAATTGAGGAAACAAAGACGATTCGAAGTCTTGACCATGCTGATGCAAAAAGTATCCCGATCATTGCCATGACAGCAAATGCATTTGTAGAAGACATGAGAAAGACAAAAGAAGCAGGTATGAATGAACATTTGACAAAACCTGTAGATGGTGAAAAATTACTTCAGGTACTTTACAAGTATAAAAAAACAGGGCTTTAATATAAAAGAACAGGAATAACACCGGCACAGATACCGGTGTGAGAGGAGAGATTTATGAGCCACATAGCAGACTGGCTTACGGCAATCGGACATAATTATTTCAAATTGAAGCTGAAGTGTTGAGAGATGGCAAGAACCGGAAAGTAAAAATTGTGCTTCGTTATGAGTGGATTTACAGAAAGCCTGAAAAAAATAGATAAAAATGTATTTAAGTTTTAGTATATCCATGTATTGACATGAGGTTATAATATTTATAAAATACAGACAGAAAGGGAGCGTGAAAAAAATGAAAATCGCATTATTAGAACCAATTGGAGTATCAAAAGAAGTTATTGATGAGTTATCAGCACCGATTACAGAAAAGGGACATGAATTCGTATATTATGATACCAAAACAACAGATCCGGCAGAACTTGCCAAGAGAAGTGAAGGCTGCGACATTGTTATGATCGCTAACAATCCGTATCCGACAGAGGTTGTAGAGAAAGCGGACGCACTGAAGATGTTATCTGTAGCATTTACAGGAATTGACCACATCGGAACAGACAAGTGTAAAGAGAAAAATATTATGATCTGTAATGCAGCAGGGTACTCAAACCAGACAGTTGCCGAGCTTATCATTGGTATGGCGATTGACGCATTAAGACATGTAGTAAAAGCTGACGGACTTGTAAGAAATGGTGGAACAAGTGCAGGTCTTGGCGGAAAAGAAATCTGCGGAAGAACGGTCGGAATTATCGGACTTGGACAGATCGGACTCATGGCAGCAAAATTATTCCAGGCATTTGGCGCTAAAGTTATCGCTTACAATAGAAGTGAGTCTGAGGAAGCAAAAGCACTTGGAATCGAGTATAAATCATTAGAGGAAGTATTATCAACAAGTGATATCGTATCACTGAACCTTCCACTGAATGCAGAGACGAGAGGATTCCTGTCAGCAGATAAGATTGCACTTATGAATGAGAACACAATCTTCATCAACTGTGCAAGAGGACCAATCGTAGACAACGAGGCACTTGCGAAAGCGCTGAATGATGGCAAGCTTGGATATGCATGCGTTGACGTATTTGATATGGAGCCGCCAATCCCGGCAGATTATCCATTGCTTCAGGCTAAGAATACATTATTGACACCTCATCAGGCATTTATCTCCGAGGAGTCTATGGTAAGAAGAGCAAAGATTGTATTCGATAACGTGACCGCTTATCTTGACGGCAAGCCGGTCAACGTATGTAAGTTGTAAGAATAAAAAAGACAAAAAAGACATAAAAATAGAAAATGATATAGTACTTTGATAATTTCACATATTTACAAAGTTCTAAGTATGAAAGGCAGTTTCGTAAAAGTCGGCCAAATAGAGCAGACTTACCGAAACTGCCTTTTGTTGCCAAGCATACGACAAAAAGGTCCGGTGGACCTTTTTTAGTTTGAAATCTGTACTAAAAGTTTGAAAATTCAGTTTATATGCCACGAAAAGATGTAAACGCTTACACAAATAAAAATTAAAACTTCTAAAACTATAAAGGAAAATAAAAACAGCCAATAACTTGTGAATATTGTACAAAAACAGATACAATAACTGGTCGGCGGAGGAACTTCCGTAGCAGCACTTTTCATGGCTGGTTACATTCCGGGAATCCTCTGGGGACTTGCTTGTATGCTAGTAGTATATGTGATTGCCAAGAAAAAAGGCTACCGTGCAAAAACACGTTTTACAGCATCTGAAGCTGGAAAGATCATCCTTCAGGCTCTGCCTTGTCTGCTTCTGATTGTAATCGTAATCGGTGGAATCATCTTCGGTATCTTCACTGCAACAGAAGGTTCCGTAGTGGCCGTAGTATACAGCCTGCTTCTGTCATTGTTTGTATACAAATCAATCAAGATCAAAGAACTGCCAAAGATTCTTCTGGACAGTGCTGAAATGACAGGTATCATCATTTTCCTGATTGGTGTATCCAGCATCATGTCATGGGTTATGGCATTTACCAATATTCCGGAACTGGTATCTACAGCACTGCTTTCCGTAAGCAGCAACAAGTTTGTTATCCTGTTCCTGATCAATATTATCCTTCTGATCGTCGGAACATTTATGGATATGACACCGGCCTGCCTGATCTTCACACCGATCTTCCTGCCGGTATGTACTGCACTTGGAATGACAACAATCCATTTCGGTATCATGATGATCTTCAACCTGTGTATCGGAACAATTACACCACCGGTTGGAACCACACTGTTTGTTGGTGTTAAAGTAGGTAAAGTACAGATTGAGACAGTATTCAGACAGTTGCTCGTATACTTCGCAGCAATCTTTGTAGTACTGATGCTCGTAACATATATCCCGAACTTAAGCCTGTGGCTGCCGAAATTGATGGGATACATCTAGGATAAAAAAACACTATATAAACAATAAAAACTGCACAGACCTGGATTATTTTTCTGTGGTTGCTGCGCCGCATATTATTGATTTTCTGCGCAAACTCGCCTAAAGAACAGGCTCGGACAAAGCTGCGAAAATCAAGCTATGCTCGCAGTCATGACGAAAATCACACAATTATCTGCGTGCTTTTTAGTTGTGCGTAAATATTGAATTTTGTGAGGGGATGTGGCGTGGGGTGTGATGCATGTGATTCGCTTATGAAATTGTTAATGCGTTGAATAAACAGCGAAATATGTAATCTTAGTATATGAGGGTGAATTGTATGTATTTGAGACGGAAAATAGATGATTATTTGAAGAATGGAAAAATAGTGAGGTAAGCCTTTGATTATCAAAGGTGCAAGTCAGATTGGGAAGAATCAAAAGTGAAAATTACCAGGATGGTTTGCTAAAAACTATGTCCCTAAATGAGCGTCTCTAATTGATGTCATAACAGAAATATGGTATATTTAACTTATCTGATGCCGTAGGCATCTTACATATGAAAAGAAGCAAAAAAGAATATGAGTCAGGAGTGGTAGAATATGTATCAGGATGATTACAAACGTTGGATGGAGGCTGATCTGGAGGATGCGGATCTGAAGCCGGAACTGGCGAGAATCGAAGAAAATGACGAGGAGATCAAGGAGCGTTTTGCAGTTGCGCTTAAGTTTGGAACTGCAGGACTTCGAGGTGTTCTTGGAGCAGGTACGAACCGGATGAATATCTATGTTGTACGTCAGGCTACGCAAGGGCTGGCGAACTGGGTAAAGACACAGGGTGGAACGCAGACAGTAGCAATCAGCTATGACAGCCGTATTAAAAGTGATGTATTTGCGAAGAATGCGGCAAGTGTACTGGCAGCGAATGGAATCAAGGTTCGGATCTATGATGCATTGATGCCTGTACCGGCTCTTTCATTTGCAACACGTTATTATAATTGTAATGCAGGTGTTATGGTAACAGCATCTCATAATCCGGCGAAATATAATGGATATAAAGCATATGGTCCGGATGGATGCCAGATGACAGATGATGCGGCAGCAATTGTTTATGAAGAGATTCAGAAGACAGATGTTCTGACTGGTGCAAAATACATGCCATTTGCACAGGGCGTTGAAGAGGGGCTGATTCGTTTTGTGGGCGATGATTGTAAGAGAGCTCTTTATGATGCAATCGAGGACAGACAGGTTCGCCCAGGACTTTGCAAGACAGCAGGATTGAAGCTTGTATATAGTCCGCTCAATGGTTCAGGACTTGTTCCTGTCACACAGGTATTGAAAGACATTGGAATTACAGACATCACAATCGTTCCTGAGCAGGAGTATCCAAATGGATATTTCACAACATGTAGTTATCCGAACCCGGAGATTTTCGAGGCACTTGAGAAGGGACTGAACCTTGCAAAGGAGACTGGTGCAGACTTGATGCTTGCAACTGACCCGGATGCAGACCGTGTTGGTATTGCAATGAAGTGTCCGGATGGTTCTTACGAACTCGTCAGTGGAAATGAAGTCGGAGTTCTGCTTCTTGACTACATTTGTGCAGGACGTATAGAGAAAGGTACGATGCCAAAGAATCCGGTAGCAGTGAAATCTATCGTATCAACACCACTTGCAGATGCAGTTGCAGAGCATTATGGAGTAGAGCTTCGAAGTGTACTGACAGGATTTAAATGGATTGGAGATCAGATTGCAGGTCTTGAGGCAGCAGGCGAAGTTGACCGTTTCATTTTCGGATTTGAGGAGAGCTATGGATATCTGGCTGGTCCATATGTACGTGATAAAGATGCTATTATCGGATCTATGTTGATTTGCGAGATGGCTGCTTATTATAGAAGCATCGGAAGTTCTCTGAAGCAGAGAATGGAAGAAATCTATTCCGAGTATGGACGTTATTTGAATAAGATCGACAGCTTTGAGTTCCCGGGACTTAGTGGTATGGATCGGATGTCTGAGATCATGCAGGGATTAAGAGACAAGCCACTTGAGGAGATTGCTGGATATAAAGTTGTGAAGGTTACGGATTATAAGAAACCAGAAGAGACAGGTCTTCCGGCTGCAAATGTACTTATTTATAAGCTGGAGAACAACGAGACAGTTATCGTTCGTCCTTCCGGAACGGAGCCGAAGATTAAGATTTATTACACAACGCTTGGTAAGGATCTTGCGGAGGCGCAGGCTGAAAAAGATAAATTATCTGAGGCGTTAAAGCCAATTATGAAATAAAAAACATTAGAATGAGAATGCCGAGGCATTCTTGAACAGGTGGAAGGAAACTTTCATCTGATATATGCTATATGGGAACAACAATAAATCTAAGTCTGTCAGACGGATTTGACATGCCAGACAGACTCGGATTGCTTCCACGGGACTTCTGAGCAAGTCCTGAAATCTTGGGGTATGACTGCACGGAAAATAAAAAATGTATGTGCGGATCAGATAAAAGGAGGTATGTCATTATGTTGCATGAAGTATCATTTGCGTCTTTTAACGGACGCGATCAGGTTCAAGGGTGGATTTATGTTCCGGCTTGTAAGCCGAAGGGAATCGTTCAGGTGATTCATGGATTCGGCGAACATTCCAGACGTTATCTACATATGATTTCTGCATTTTTAGATGCAGGGTATATTGTGGCAGCAGACGATCATGTCGGACATGGAAAAACTGCGATGGTCAATGAGGTATGGGGCGATTGGGGAGACAAAGGGCCGCATACAATGATGGAAGATGAGCACACATTAAAAGGAATTGTGTGTGAAAAATATCCAGACTTGCCATATTTCTTATTTGGTCACAGCATGGGATCCTTTATAACAAGAGATTTCATTGCAAAATATGGAGATGAACTGACAGGAGCTACTATTTGCGGTACAACCGGAATCTTCCGCGGAGCAAAAGAAGTGGGAGAAAAGCTGAAAGAAGTAATTGATGCCGGACACGGCGAGGAATCTAATCCAGAATTTGCAGGGGAACTGATGGGCTGGATGTGCGAGCGGTGCGGCGAGATCAGTATCGGAAATGAATGGATTTGCGCAGATCCTTATGTACAACGCGACCATGCAGAAGACCCATTTGACGCATTTACAAGACCAACCAGTAACCGTTCAATCTATGATTTTATACAAATGATGGAACAGATCGAAGGAACCAAGTGGGCAGATAAAGTTCCAATTGACCTGCCAATTTACAACATCGCAGGAGACCAGGATCCAGTCGGCGAATACGGAGTAGGCGTCTACCAGGTAAGTAACTGGCTGATACAGACCGGCCATACAGTAACAACAAAACTATATTCCGGATATCGCCACGAAATCCATAATTACGCAGAGATAAAAAATGAAGTCGAAGCAGGAATTATCGCATTCATGGATGGAATATTAAGTTAAAAATTAATGGGGGTGGGGACGTAGTAAAATGTTAAAATGCTACGTCCCAAATTGCATTTTGCGGTGTCCCTTTTTGTGAATCAGGGTGTCCCTGATTGGATACAGAATTATGTGGGAATAAAAATATGAATGAGGAATTATAAAAAATGAGTGGGAAATTATATGGTGTCGGTGTTGGTCCGGGAGATCCTAAGTTAATGACGTACTTGGCAGTGGAGACGATTAAGAATTGTCCGGTAATCGCAGTGCCTGCTGATGGAAAAGAACATGCAATCAGTTATAAAATTGCATCTGGAATTGTGAAGGATATGGATCAGAAAGAATGTCTGGGACTGTCTTCACCGATGACGAAAGACCGGAAAATTTTAGAAAAGAATTATCAAAAAGTATCAGAAGAAATCATAAAGAAACTGGATGA
>ENA-OQKF01000882-OQKF01000882.1-human-gut-metagenome-genome-assembly--contig:-NODE-882-length-15325-cov-3.606659_pt1 | contig 15325 bp, 17 predicted proteins | sample MGYA00242617_ERZ504784 | MGnify/ENA primary metagenome ERZ504784 (study PRJEB26092, sample SAMD00036364) | human gut metagenome | host: Homo sapiens | study: EMG produced TPA metagenomics assembly of... | reverse complement strand
GGCAGGGCTACGGCTTCCGCAACATCGACAACCTGATCGCCCTCGTGATGCTCAGGTGCTCGGACCTGAAGCCGGCCCTGCCGGGGCGCGAGGCGTAGGGACTACCCACACGAACTCACGAAGGCTCCTTAATCTTTATCAATTTTCAGCCCCTCCTTAACAATCGATATAAAGTATTGATGTGACAGAGCATCCATTTGCCTACAGCTATCCAAAGTAGATAAGGGGATTTCCCTATAAATTTCTTCGACACCTTTGTCCGGATCATTTTTTATTGCTGTCACAATGTCGTTCAGAAGTTTCCAAAAGGCAGACGCCTCAGGTGTAGTGAACATTTGCTTGGCGAGATCGTTTTGACAACCTTCCAGCATTTCTTCTGCATAATCCTCTTCGAAGCCGTTGTAAATTGATTCAAAGGGTTTAGGCACGCCCGCCTTTAATGGGTTTCTGTTAAGTACTCGCGAGATGACAAGTAACTCTATATCAGATCTCCTAAGAATGCGACCGGAGTTGTAGGCCTCAGACGGACTCTTAAGCTCAAGTCCCTCGACCTTTGAAGAGGTTTTTATGCCGAGTTGCTTTTTTCTAATTTCAGCGAATATTGCCCGCAAATCTCTGTCTGTCGTGCCCAGAGCATTATTTGTCTTGATGAGAGGACGAATATAATCTTCCTTATCAGGTTTTGCAACAACAAATAGGACCTGATCAAGGAAGGCATCTATGGCTTCATCGTCCAAGAAGTCATTATCAATGTATGTCTTATCTCTGCACATCTGCACGAAACTTGAACGGAGCTTTATCTGAGCAGCTTCCGTCATATCGCGGTACCTGAACTCAGTGAGCAACTGGTCCCCAAGGACTGGCCTAGTCACGCTACGCACAAAAAGAATTTGAGCAACAAAGAACCTCTTGAAATCGCTGATGTAATTCTTATATAAGGTAACCAACTCTTGGCCTAAAGCCGATGGGCCAGAATCGGTGCTCTTAGACTGTATGTCATAAAGCCTAAGGGCGTTCCGGTCCATCCCTGTAACATCGTTGAAGAAGTCGATGGCAAACCCAATGATGTTTCCATTGCCTCCATCCTCACAGAGCAGATGGAGGAGCGCCTTAGTCTCCATCTCGCTAGCCGAGGAAGATGTCTTTTCCGATGAACGGATTATGTATCCCATGCTCACCTTCTAACAATTAGCCAGCCCGCCGTAATTGCTTCAGCCATAGCGTACGCCCTAGACCGCCAGCAAGCCCTCACTTGGAAGCTTTCGGAAGCAGCAACATGCAGCACTTCAGCTCGCCCTTCTTTTCGGCCCCGATTGATAGTTCCGCGCTTGCGATTGATGTTCACGACCTCACCGTAGGCGAAAACCCTACGAATAAGGTGCCGTCAAGAATCTTTCGAAAAGTAACTTTTACGGCCTCGACCCCGTCATATGCATCGCCCTGTCCTTTCGGTGCAAAACAGTGGTTACATTGGGTTTTAACGTAATAGTTGCGCAGTTAATGATGTTGTAGCAGGCAAGTTTTACGACGATCGGCTCAGACATCTGGTCTCCGTGGAAGAGGGGTTGCGTTTATTTGATTATGAGACCGTGAGCGAACAGATTGCCTAACAATTCGACAAGTCACGACGTTTGATAGATGAGCGGTATCGCACAACGCGTGCTGAGTCGGCATGCGCGAAAGCGACATACGACAGCACCGTGAGGCCGGCAACTAGCAACAAATGGACACCGAAGCCAAGTCTGCCCCGGTGTCCAAGCGCAATATCGACGCAGCAGAATCGCAGCATTCGGCAGTGCTCAAGAAAGCACTCATTGAGCATTCGTCAATATTTTGAAAATCCTGTCTGAAAGTATCGCCAATCCGTCCTTATTCCGCTTATAGGTAAATACCCTCCTGTGACTGACATCAAAAGGCAGTTTAGGAACATCATCTTGGTGTATCAAAACGGTCCGCTTGCCCATTCCAATCGCATAGCCCGCTTCGAACATAACATTTGAATTCAGGCCAGTAATGTCTGCAATTACCGAAGCGCTAGACGCAATCAGTTTAAATATGTCTTCCGTAATATCTGTGGGAGTCAATATCTCGTCTACGCGTTTACAATTCTTACCCGCCCTCTTAGAGCCTTCGACCAACGCCGAATATACAGGATCTATTGAAGGGTCATCGGTGAATGGCATCATGACGGCAATTAGATTTGGGTCACAAGCATTAGACCTTTTAGGTTCGATCGCCAAGGGGGAGTTATCAAGAGACTTTGAGAACAGGCGAAAAGGATCTCCTTCGCAAAGTCTCCAATGAGTACGTTTGTTTTGCCAGCAGTTCTCGTCAAGTAGACCAAGATTCAACAATGCCTGCGATGGAAACCGTAGAATAGGCTGGGGGATCACGGGGTTGATAGACGGGGCATCCATATATCCGAGCGTGGCCACGGCACCCATATCATCCGACTCAAATTCGCGCGTCATAACAGTAGGAAGCTGAGCAAGAGCATTAAAGTCAAAACCGGTGCCAGTCCTATAGGCGCTCGTCAACTGCTCAGGAGTTCCCTCGAACATCCTAGAAGGCAACATTGGCTGCGTCTCATTGGCACGAACAATTAAGTTGAACAGCATTTACAACACACCCTATATACAGACAAGGCTAAAGCGCCTGAAAAAACATCCATTAGATTATTAGCTTGTCTGGAAAGCAAAGCAATTGAATCCGACAAGCAGCTAAATCTTACCCGTATAGGCAAGGCGCCAATACTGCTTGCCCAGAGCTGTCAGTTCACAAGACTTGGACTCCATGTCAGCATAATTGCGCTCACCGGTCCTTGAAGAGCCTAGAGACTCCCATCTTCTCCGCGACGCGCTGCACCTTGCGTGCGCTGGTGCCGGTGGCGCTCGAGCACGTCCTCCGGGAAGAAGCTGCCGGAGCGCAGCTTGGGGATGCGCAGCGTCAGCGTGCCGACGTAGGTGGCGAGCGACCTCTCGCGGTAGCCGTTGCGGCTGTTCACCCCGCCGCCGCACAGCAGGTCTGCCTCGGCTTCCATCACGACGTTCAAAACCTGCGCGGCGAGCCCGCGCAGCACTACCTGCATGTCGATGGCCCCGTCGTCGAAACGGGGCATGGCGAGCATATCCGGCGTCGGGTCTGATTAGATTTCCATAGCGGTCTTCGTCCTTTCCTAGAACCTGTTGTTGTGGCGATTTCAGATTCTAGGACGAAGGCCGTTCTTCGTTAAACGGACTCCAGGGCGTCACCCTTACACCAACATTTTCGACGCGATCAAGTCGAGCGTCACGAAGATAAGCCAAGGTTGCCGCGGACGAGTTGATATAAGGAGAGGTCCTGCCCCCAATATCGTTGGGGCCAGGCTCTTTTTTAGCCTCTTGAAAATATCCTGCCCGAATTAAAGCAGGCAGAACAGAGTTCCGCTCACTTTGATCTCAATGAACTCATACGATTCCTAACGTTTGCCCTGGGACGGCCTTTTTGCCTTGGAACCACTGCCGAACTGCTTGATCTTATTGGCGCAAAGCTCTGTTAGGGGCTCACCGATTGCTGCTTTGTAATTGAAACCAAGAAGCTGCATGGTTCGAAGAGTATCAGCGGAAATTAACTGACGAAACTGGCCAAACGCCATCGCCGTTGCGTTAGGTGAAGATGGTTCTTCGCCATCCGATTGCATTGAGACAAATATCTCCAATACACGAGCTATGGTGGCATCGAGGCTCTGAATATCGTCATCGCAATCTGAACACGCTCAAGCTCCGCCTTATACGCTTGAGCGATTCTTAAAGCCTCAGAGAGCTCTTCAAGAAGCTCATCGACGAGTTCATCGTATGCGGCACGCACTGAAGCGGCGTCCTTATCCCCCTTAATTGCCTTAACCTTTGTCGCAACAGCAGAGGCCGTACCTTTTGCCGCAAGAACAGCGAGAGAACTACCAAGATCGACTAAAGCCTGCGTTGTATATGCATCCATAGCTCACCTTTCATTGTTTAAATGCTAGCCTATGTTGATACAAGGGTGGCGCAACATTCATAGCGTCAAAATAAATGCCGTCAACCGTTTCGATGCGGCGCAACCATATCAAAGGCAATGGGAAGACCGAGCTCATAGTGGCTAAACGGCAATGCATCAAGCTCATCAAGAACGCCATCTCCCCCGACGGACCCAGGATTTTCCCTTTGCACACACAAAGGCAATCTCGACCAGCGGATGTCGATGCATTCCGTAGAAGCCGCCCATATCAATAGATACCGAATGAAGTCCCGGAGGAATCAAGTCGAGTATCTTCCTGTATTGGTACGAGGATTCCAAATCCTCCCCCTTGCCGCAGCCCGCTCCATAGGTGACGACAATTGTCGCAACTACCTCATATACGGGAAGATCGCTGTCGTTGCGAATTACGATACACGTATCGCCCGTAGGCGCTCTTTCAAGCCACGCAGCAATCGAAGATGGCTGCGCTAACTTCTCGGCCGTTTTCAAGCGCTTGTCATCTGTATTCATATGCCTTGTGTCGCGCCAAACAACATATATCGTTAGACAAAGTGTGACAGCGGCGCAAAACGCCTGAATGCCAGTATAGAGGACAGTCATAATGCGCGATCTTCCCCGAAATCGTTTATTGACAGCCCTATAAATACACCGTTAAACAAAGTCAAGCAAAGCGGCCACTCACTCTTTAATCAGCTTGACGTTACTAAGCAAAACCGGAATACCAGTACCGGTATATCCCTTAGTGGAGTAAACCCTGAACTCAAGCCAATCGAAATCAGATAGATCAATTTCATTCGACGGAATGTCAGTAGGTGCGGTATTCATCGTAATGTGGTCCTTTTGCCAAATTACTTTTGAATCGGACCCATCGACAGAGCCCCTTAGTTCGAGTCTCGCCTCATAGTCCTTCAAGATGCTCGTGTCCTCTACGTATTCAACAGCAATTTTGCCATTCAACGAACGGTACTTCTTGCCGATATAAAATGATATAACCGAAGGAGAATCAGCACTATTAGGACGACCAACCCAAGTGTCGTCACTTGAATAACTATTGCCAGCAGTGTCTTTTTGAGAGCCTTCAATCAACTCAAAACGGCTGGAAGAAGCAACCGTAAGAGAGGTCAACGCCACTTCAGAAACGCCTTCGAGCTCATCCAATAGGTCATTGATTCTTGCCGGATCTTTCACAATCTTCGAAGCAGCCTTCAAAACGCTTTTTGCATCATCATACTTTTTAGATGAGACCAGCTCGTTAGCCTTGGCTAAGACCTCTTCAGTGTAAGTAGACGAGTATTCAGCAAATGCAACAGCGCAGTCTCCAGATTTCTTAGAAGCCTTTGACAGCGAAGTCAAGGCTTCCTCAAGTTTACCGGAATCCCAGGCAGCGGTAGCGTCAGCAAGAACCTGCTTGCCCGCTTCCTCATCCTTGAGGGCATTGAGTTCCGCCTCGGCGTTAGCATAATCTCTATACGCGCTTTCAAGAGCCTCGTTAAGGCTCATGCTTTCTTCTACGGAATCAAAGCGCTTAGACAACTCGCCGACCATAGCAGACTGACCATGCAAATCGCCAAGATACGCCGACAGGAGGCACGGTATTATTGCAAACAAGATGCCGAAAATTACCGGATGATTAGCATAAAATCGGGACTCTCTAGTGCTGGGATCTTTATCAGCCATTATCTCTCCTAGCGCAAAACAAACAATATGAGTAACGCGTCTCTCAAAGGCACAAGCATGCCGAGCCAACAATTCGAAAGAAAACAGTGTGACAATCTGTGCAATCAATCGGACGAGCCGACAACCAACTTATTACTTCCGGCATTTTGTATAGCTCTATTGTTTAGCGACATGACAACCCCCAATAATCAGTCGACCAAATTCAATGGTCAACAAGTGGACGCTAACGTCATGCACCAGGCAGTGAACGCCTGAAACAATATTACTCCCCGACACTTTAGAAGAGCGCATCAGCCTATTATTTTCCGCCAAACGGTAGCCCGATGATCGAACTGTTTGGAACACAGCGGTGACGCAAAATTACTTTCGCAAATTGACAACCGCATAGCGGAACACGGCGCGCGCCCTGTCATTTGATTTTTAGCGGCTAAACAACAAATCACCGACGAAAGGGGGCACGGGCCGCGTCTGCGAACATCGCATCGGTAGACGAGGGGGCGCTCGACGCGCTGCTCAACGAGGAGCGTCCGAGCTTATCGGGCCGAGCGCTATAAAAGGACGGCGGGCCGGAAGACCTACCACAGCGGCTAGTACGCGAGATGGATCGTCACGGGCGCCGGGGTAGTTGATCTCAGCGTGCCGAAGCCCTTCGGAGCGGCCGCGAGGACGGTGCGCGACGGGTTCGTCGAGACACTGGCCTACACGGAGTTCCCGCCCGAGCACTGGCGCCAAATCAGAATGAACAACGGGATCGAGCGCATAAACCGCAAGATCAGGAGGAGGACAAGGATCGCCGGGACCTTCCCGGACGGCAACTCGGCCCTCATGCTGGTCACTGCGAGGCTGAAGTACATAGTGGAGCACGAGTGGGGCAAGAGAAGGTACCTGGACATGTCCAAACTGGAGGAGATGGACGAGCTGAAGGAAAAGGCGGAGGGCTAGAAGAGGGCGGGGCCGAAGACGGCTAAATCAATTTGCGAAAGAATCTTGACGGCATCATTTCATGCGCAAACAATGCAGGTATACCGTTTGACGACTTTTAAATAGCAGGATCCGTATAGCGGAAAGCCAAAGACTTTTAGAGCCATCGCGACTAAAAAGGGGCACCGGCCTTCGCCAATACCCCTCAAACCGACACGATACATGTCCCATAAGCAAATAGCCACCTGGCTATTTTCCACCCCTCGCGCTTACCAATGCGCGGCGCAGCGGACCCGGGAAGAAATAGGCATGATCATTGAACCAGAGACTAAGCTGATGCTTTTTACTAGAAGCACGCGGTCCCAAATACTCGTCAAGAACAGAATCGAAACCGCCTTTCTCATAATCGGCCCAAAACTCATCGGACCTGCCATTTGCGGGAAACACCGTCCTCAAAGGGGGATTGCCCTTAACCGCCTCGCCAAGCTCTTTGTCAATCAAGTGGACACCGTCAACGGATTTAAGCAAACCCATTCCAGCATCAGAATTAACAAGAACAAGGCTAATACCGTCTTCGGTATTTCTATCAGCGCGCGACTCCGAAACGTAGCCCCAGAAATCTGCGAGCGTGATATCGCTCAATCGGTCAGTCCCCGTATAGGGACACGAATGGCAAGCATTTTGCGTAATGTAATCACCGAGGAAAGCTCGGAGATAATAGTCGTCCACAGTGCACCAAGAACGTCTATCCCCGTTTTCAAACAGCATTTCAAGGCTGAATACTGTCCACGAAGGATCTTTCTTCCTAAATCGCGCAGAAACAGCCTTACTTCCAGCCTCCCTCTCACGATAAGAAACATAGTCGCCCCAAACCCTGGGAGACGGAGCGCCATGGCAAAGAACATCTACCGTCATAAGATTCGCGGAAAGTCGGCCGCGCGCCAATCTGCGCATCGCATCGACCTGGCAGGAAGTTCCGGAAAACAGAACCCTCTCACCGCGTTTAAGCAAATCAAGACAGTCTGACAGGGCCGCATCAATACGACTCTGAACATACTTCGAACCGCGCATCTTGGCGATGACATCAATATCGTTAGAGACAATGTGCTCAACAATCATATCTTCATTCATGACCGCACCGCACACCCAGCCGCCTTGACGCACAAAGGCATCAGCAAGAAGCATAAACATACCGCCAGATGTTGCGGCCAAACGACGGCCCCGATCCTTGTCCCAGGCAGCCATCGTCTTTAAAGGCCTGTGTCGTGAGGTTGGCGAACCAACAACGGGACATGCCCTAGAGCAAGCGCCGCAACCAACGCATAGCCCATCATCAACCGCCGGCCGATAGAAGCCGCGCTCATCCTGTTCGAGATTCAAGGCTCCCCTAGCGCACGCTGCCACGCATGCCGAGCAACCAAGGCAATTATCTGAAGCTGGTAAACCAATTGTCTCTACATTACACACGTTAATGTCCTACTTTCAATGATTTCAAGAGAGTTTTAGCTATCCTGCGATACCTATATAGCGTGAACAGCATGAAGAGGAGGGAGCAGACGACAGAAACCAGAGTTGCGAATGCAAAACCAAATGAAATGAGGACACATTCAACAAGCAGCAGCCCGAGTCCAATGATCTGATATGGGATGTCAACATCAATGTTAATTAGTCTCTTTGTGTCATAAGCCCTCATGAGTGAAATCAAAACATAGGCAACAACACCAGCAATGATGGGCCCCCATGCCCCGATCGCAAAAGAGAGCAAAGCGCCAAGCACCACATTAACAAAAGCGCCAACCATAGTTGTCACAAATACCATGCCGTTGCTCTTAGCCGCGTTGTATAGAGTGCCGAAATAAGTCGAATATCCACTAATGACAGAACTGAGCATTAGAAAAGGAACGAAGACGTAAGCGGCAAAAAAATCACCGCTAAGCATAATGCGCGAAAGTGGAACGGTCAGTGCAATAACCAATGAACCAGCACACAAAAGGAATGCAGTAAAGACCTTAAAAACTGTTCCGAAGGAACTCCTAGAATCACTTGCATCGTATTCGCGTGCTGAGAAAATTTGCCACGACTGCTGGAAAATGGTAACAACCATATTCATCACCGCAGGCAACTTAGAAGCGGCTGTGTATAGTCCTGCGACATCGGCGCCTTGCGAGAACATAACGATATAACGACCGGAGAGATTAACAAACCACCAAGCCAGGGCGTTAGGAATCATTGGGAGGCTATAACGCAGCAGGTCTCGAGCCAGTGGTTTTGAAAATGCACCCATACTGGCAAAGCGCCAGACTTTGGCCCCAAAAAAGACAAGTAAAAGTTGAATGCCCTGCGACAGAATCAGCGCCAGCAGGTAGCCATTTACGCCCATGCCAAAGACGCCGAGGAAAAGGTAACCGGCACAGAACAACGTTAGTGCACCCAAAACCCCCGATGAGGCATAAAGTCGAGTCTTACCGATACCCTTGGAAAATTGAAGGCAAATCACTTTAAAGGAAGTAATAAAGCAGAGAATGACCAATTGCCATGTGTAATCAAAGCCAGTAAATGAATAGCCGAAAATTCCCGCAGCTGCCACAACTGGCAAAAGGAAAAGAGCGATACTGATACCCGTAGAGAATACGGCCTTATTATCGGAGTCCCGGTCGATTGAGAAACGAAACACGCCCTCATAGACACCGAGGCAGCAAAGGGGATAAAGCAATTCGGCAGTATTGTTTACAAGCTCACCAATACCGTATTGCTCAGTAGTAAGCAGTGCGGTATACATCGGAAGCAATAGGAACTGTATCAATTTCGTAAGCATGTTGCCGGCAGCAAAAACTGCAGCATCGCTTACAAGTGCCTTATAGCTTTTCTTCATTTATTACATTTCCTCAATAACGGATTTCAGACCATCATAATAATCGGCAGCGAAAGCAGGAGCGGAAACGCCATCCGGGAAGCGCTTCATGAAAGCGGACACAAGCCCTGGGACCTCCTCAAGATTGTCAGCAACAACAATCCCCTCATCCCCTGCATCTGTAAACCATTTGGCACCTGAGACAACCTTGTGATCATTGGTCTTAAGAACCACAACGGGCGTTCCGGCAATACGGGCAAATATCGTGCCATGATAACGATCGGTAACAATAACGCACTTTTGCGAATAAGATTCGATGACGCCCTCGATTCCGGTCCAAGCATCATGAGAGTCCAGATCGATACCATCCCATTTAACGGTGGTGTCAGTCCGAGAAACATCACAAAGACCGGAAAGAGCAGAAGCAAGCTTATCGATGGCCGCATAAGAGTACAGCTTCTCGCCATCGTTTCGAGCGCAAAGCAATACACCTTCGCGCTGGTTATCAAAGGAATATTTCCCAATCAATGAGGTCACAACGTCAGGATAAAGACGGACATCAAGTCGAGGATACAAATCTCGAGCAATCTGTGCAGAGACGGCATCCCTAGCCAAAAACAAAGTATTAACGTGTGACCCTATTGCCTTACGGTCCAATTCTTTACCACGTTTGCTGTTAAAACGAATTGAAGTCGGGAAAAAAACAATTCTGTTATCGGGAAAACAAGTTGAAGCAAGCCTATGCGGCGTCTCATCGTCGTGGAGTCCGTCCATCGTATGACCACTCTGCATGACAATCAGATCATTAGGGCGAATTAGATTCTGAATCATGCGGACAATCCTGCTGGTACCGGCGTTAAATGCCTTACTTGGAATTTTAATAATTTCAGCTTCCGAATAATTATTTTGGAGCCATTTTTCAATAACAAATTTTTGAGCTTGATCTCCCAAATTCGGGTGAGTGGGCACCCCAAAATACCAGATACGCATGCCGCTAGTCTTATCTAGTCTAGCCATTGAATCAACGAGCTCATTGTTCAGCTTGCGCATCGCAGGATAATGCATAGCAGTACGCACCGTAATCCCCACAGTGCGATTTACACCTTTTGCGATACCGGAAACAAAGGGGACGGACTTAATAGCCATTTTCAGCTTATTATTCATATTACATCCTAACTAAGAACTTATTTACTGTGGTAAACGATTAATTACAAGAGTGAATCGACGGGATCACGAAAAATGAGTTCACACGGCACAATTAAATACTTAGGGCTCAGTAAAACAGAGACATAAACCGCGACAAGTCAGCCGTATAAGGAACGATTCCATACCATTCAGGCCTAAATAATTGAACAACAACGAAATACATAACAGAAATCGCAATCAATGAGAACCGAACGAAACGCGTTTCTCCGTCATTAGCTGCCTTTAAAACGAGAGGCAAAGCAACAAGAACAAGAGGCGCGAAATAGTATCCGAATCGAGCAACAATTTGTACTTTCATACCGACGGCGGAAAAGACAAGCCAGAGCAGTTCACCCCAGCGCAAGGCAAGGCTGACGGACTTACCTTGAGCCACGCCCTCAGCGCGGTCAGCAACTTTTAGATAATTAAAAAATATGCCGACGAGCAGGGCATTAAATAGAAGTGAAATTAGAGCGCCAAAATAGTTTGACCCCATAAAGTCCGAATCATAAAAACTATTATTGACCAGGACTGCCGCGACAGCGTTACGGAGTGGATTGACAAATAGAAAGCTGAATATAGCTCCAATTATAAGAACTGTCATGCTCATTAAGTTAATTTCAACCTTGCTGAGAGGGATGAGAGCAAACAGCACGAGAGCGGACCTATGGAATGAGGCGGCAAGGAACACGAGTAGAATAAATACAGGAACCTTACGATCCCTAAGTACAATTATTGCAAGCATACCGATTGCAATAGCAATTGCCTCGCGCATGATGTTCAGATAACTCGGAAACAGCAGACACAAAAATAGCACAGTGGGCAAAATAGGCTCATCAGCGAGCTTAAAAATAAATAATGCAGTGCAGAGACATATAACCGCACTTGATGCTACGAGAAGAATCTGAAAATCACCGCTGATGAGTGAAAGAACCTTGCAAAATAATAGGAAACCGTACTCAAATCTGTCTGTCATCTCAACAAGAGAAGAGAACGGCAAACGAGAGGCACTTAAAAACGCTCTACAGTGCATTTCAGTATCAATACCAACTGAACTTGATCGCACTGAAGCAACAAAGAAAATTGCTGAAAAAGTGACTAAAAGATAGGTCTTTTTAAAGGAAGCGGAACGTTCAGGCCGTAATACAAAACCAAAAACTACCGCAAAGACAATAAGCTGCAAATATACCAACATTTAGATAGTCACCCTACTCCTTAGGTGCGGGCTGCGACATATCTACATTGTTTTTAATAACTACTCTATACATCCATTTCCCTCAATGCATCTCAATAAGAGAATTACCTTCATCAGCAATACTTTGCAGGTTCCGAGTTCAACCAATCGACTAAATTGAATCCTTGTGTAAAGCGATCCGTATCATTTGTTATTCCCCCCCCGAACAGAGGCGGGATGATAAACCGAGCATGCAATATCGGGGCGTCGCATCGCCGTAAAGCAAATCTTGTTCGTGTGCTCCAAAGAATCAAACGCCCTAAGATCTTCTTCGCGACAATCATTCATCTGGCTGAATTTAATAAACAGATTGTCCCAGTTCACCCTTTCAACCCGTCGCTCCCATTTAGCTCTAGCCTCCTCAGGCGTTGGATAATGTAGAAATACAATCTCAACGTCATCGATAATTCCAACAGGCTTACTCAGCTCATTGCGAGATTTCAAAGTCTCGTAATGAGCCGAATCACAAGAATCGATGAATTCTATGGGCGTATTCAGATAGTGCCTTAAATCTCCCGCGAACTTTACGTATTCAGTTTCAAAAAAATACAGCCCTGCTGTAGGCGATTGATACGGTAAGCCGAAATACCGATAGACCGTTCCGGCCCAACAATTATTGGAAATAATAGAAAAATCGCTTCGTGTCAGATGATTTTGCCTACCCTTAGAAAAACGACTGTTAGTTTTCTCTCTGATTACCCGTTCAGCAATTCCAAAATAGTCTTTATTCATGTCTACGTCCTTCAACCAAAACCACACCCGTTGCATCGAAAAACGCATCTAACGCTGAGCAACAAGCCCCTCGTAGAACTCCATCAATTTCTTTGCATTAGCCGCTGCCGAATAGCCAGCGGAGGTTAATTTCTCAACAGCTCCGCTATCACGACCAACCGACATAGCATCAGCAAGTGCAGAGGCCCATACAGCATATGGCTCATTTAAACCGACAAATCTACTCACGCCCGTTATGTCACTTTCCTCAGGAACGCCAGTCGAAAAAACACAACGAAGCCCAGAGGCTTGAGCTTCAACAGCAGAGACAGGAAGCCCCTCATATAGCGAAGGCATAAAGAAGACGTCGAACAGCGAGTAAAAACGAGCGACGTCAACGCGCACGCCGGGCATGACGACGGATTCGATTACACCAAGCACCTTAGCAATGGCCCTAACTCTGTCCATGCCATCTCCAGCGCCCAAAATCACCCACTTAACATTAGGAATACTGCGCTTCAGCTCTGCGAACACCTTGACGCCAAATTCAAAGTTCTTTTGCTTGACAAAACGACCGACACTTCCAATAACGGGGTCACTATTGCCAATGCAGAGTTCAGCACGCAGGGAAGCATTGGAGCTATCGTCATATGCATAATTGCTGAGTACGATTCCATTTTTCATTACAGCAAACGGCTTATTTCCAAACAGGTATCTACCAGCTTCATCAGAGCACGCCACCCCATCAGTTGCATACCTCTTGCCCCACGCAATCAACGGAGCATTTCGAACACGATGAAGAACGTTGTCAGATGAACTATTCAGATGACTATGTAGGACACGATGTTCGATGCCGGCACGCTTAGCCTCCCTGAGAACGCAAAAAGCCGAGTTGGGCATATGACAATGCACGATATCGTACTCGCGTCCATGCTTAACGAAAAACTCTTCGACTTCTTTAATGAACTGGCCAAGCCCCGCAGAAGCGAAAGACACCGTATAGACACGAGAACCGTGCGCAATAAGCTCCTGATCATAAGTGCAGTCACGCAAGGGTTTACCATTCAATGTTGCATGGTGTAGATAATCAAATACAACTCGATGCTCATCAATGCCCAAAGACATGTTATGAACAAATTGAGAAACACCGGCAGAACGACTTAATGAGGGAACCACTTGGAGAACATGAATTGGAGATGAGGTAATCAAGCTAGTCAACCACCGTAACAATTGCGTCGGCATGAAAACGAGCAGAAACGCATGATTGGGCATTCTTTGAATAATTCCCTATGGAAATCAGCATGACCAATTCCTCCCAATAGGGTAGTTTCAATAGACCGCGAATCGCTTTTTCAGGACCTCGTCTTAGCATTGTATTGAGCGGACAAGAAGCCAAACCCTGCTCTTCAAGTGCCAGCAATAACGCCATTGCAAAAATGCCGCCATCAACAAAGCCCTCGTTACGTTCTTGCGGTCCAAAGTAAACCCGATTATCAACCGTCAACACGACGAGCATTGGAGGCATCGCGTAGCCTCTGAATCCACTTGTAATTCCTAATGTCTCATGGATGAGTTCCTGGTTATTGATAATCCGAACTCTTGTTGGTTGTCGATTGCATGCAGACGGAGCTTTGGTGGCCGTCTCGATAGCATTAATGACCTTTGTCAACGAAACGGGTGTATCAGAATACTCTCTAACAGAATGACGGTTACTTAATAGCTCGTCAACAGAACCTGGAATAATGCCTGCCACAGCAAAATCATGAGCGATTTTGCAGCTTCCACCGGGATATAAAGGCTTTGAATCCAGTTTAGAAAACAGTTGGTCGCCAATTGCTTGCATAAACATATGCGTATATTCAGAACTATTCTCATGTCTGTCACGATATTCGATTAGCGCACCCAAGGCGGATTGATAGGCCAGGCTATCCGTACTTCCACCCATATCTTCAAAGACATGCATGTAGCGAGAGAGTTCGGCGAGGACCTTCACTCCAAATCCAGCACGAAAGTCCTCGTGGCTCAACCCTTTTTCAAGCTGATGGGTACAATAAATTATATGAGCTTCTGCTTGCTCTGCATATTTGATCTTGTTTCGAGAATAAGACTTCCCGAACCGTGCCGCCTGCCGCATTGAAGCGGCGAGCAAACTTGGATAGCCATTAAAAATGGCCCTCGCAACCCCCATGACAGGATCAGGCAAATGATCCTTTAAAGCAGAAACCGAAATATTTCCCATCATATTTCCTAAATATCCAAGGCTTTTTCAATAAAAGAAAAGGCTTCATTTCGTTTGAGATTAAGCTGTGCCTGAACCGAATTGGAGTCGTAATCAAGTTCAGAAATAGTCAGATTTCCAAAGTCATCCAACAAATGATTGTCAAGATTAGTCATATTTAATAGGTTTGAAATTCTTCCGTTAAAACGACCAGGGCTGATGGCGACAAACTTCTTTCCAAGATTTACGGAATAGGCAGTTCCATGGAACGAGTCCGTAATGACAATTTCGGCCCCAAGGAACAGAGAAAGGAACCTTCCCACGGAAGGACAGATAACAGCATTCTCGCCAGAACGCTTCTCATGCACACCGTATGCAATTCGCATAACCTTGAGACCAGTCTTCTTGGCGACCCTTTGTACATAAGAATCGAACTCGGCATTACGGTTGAGCTGATAGACCAGAACATAGGGTTCCGGAGAAATCCAACCATCTGCAATTGCTTCCCAATCATCACGATTCAACATGAGCG
>ENA-OQKF01000874-OQKF01000874.1-human-gut-metagenome-genome-assembly--contig:-NODE-874-length-15437-cov-10.349902_pt1 | contig 15437 bp, 18 predicted proteins | sample MGYA00242617_ERZ504784 | MGnify/ENA primary metagenome ERZ504784 (study PRJEB26092, sample SAMD00036364) | human gut metagenome | host: Homo sapiens | study: EMG produced TPA metagenomics assembly of... | reverse complement strand
CTGTAAGTTTAATGACATATTTTCTTGGTCTTGCCATATAAATCACCGCCGTTTTCTTTTATTTTAACATGAAGCGGCTATAATAGCTATAAATATTTAGTTAAATATCAACAATACAGTTCACTAGTCTAGTGTAAGAACAAGCAGTAAATCTTTAAGATTTACTGCTTGTTCTTAAATGTGACGGCAACATTTGATTTAGTTCTTCGTCTGAAAAAAATTGCTCTTCATTATTCTTTAATGCTTTTTGCGCTTTTGAGTAACTCCTAGAATTGGTTTTTGGCGATTTCTTATAAATATTGTAAGTTTCGTTAAGTAAAGTGTCTCTCATGGATACTATAGCATTATCGCCTAATACATCAAAGTCAGTCATTAGAGAAACATATTTTTCCCGAATAAGCCATAGTTCATCTGCCGCAAAAATATGTTGTTTCATTTCACTTTCGAGATTAAAATTTTTAAAGAATAGATTAAAGGCTAGCAAAACCGTCGAAAAGAAACCGGCAATAATTGTATAAACATTTTCGTTTGTTATTATTGCGCCTAAGAAGCCGCCGGTAGATAAAGCAGATAATAGTATTTGTGCATATTTTATTAATTTTAATCTATTTTCTAAGGAGTTAACCTGTTTTAAATGGCTTGTGTATGTATAGACTACTTTGCCATACGCTTCTTTTAATTGTATTAACAATCCAGCTCTATGTTGGGAATTTTGTTCCATATATTTCTCTCCATTTACTATGCCATGTATAATAATATCCGTTGTTGTACGCAGAAATTGCTTCTAAGGACAAATCATATGCTTGTTTGGCTTCTCTTTTAAAAGAATATTTTTTTGTGACGTGTTTTCCATCACCAAATTTTATCCAGTATTCTTTGTCAGCATTATCATAAAGATATTTAAAAAAATCTCTGGACAGCCAATCATAGTAAGAATATGATTTATCAGCGTATTCATAAGTTTGAATAAATCGGTAAGCAATGGTATCAATCAAAACTCCAGTCATACATACACCCATATTGTTGTTCCATGCTCTTGCCATACGACATAAACGCTTTAGATTTTTATTTGAAAGATTATTACGTCCATTAAAACAGTTCATTTCCTGTTTGGGATCCATGTATTTCCAACTGTCCCCATTATGAGTGTCTGGATACACATAAGAACCATCCTCTAACTTAAAGGACGGTACTATTTCAAATTTAATGCCATTGTAAAAGTCAATAACTACTACCTGTCCATCACCACCTATTTGAGAAGAAGAATACGTTTTTTGAAGCGACAATTTAACCGCCTGTAATAAAGCAGATTGTCCGTTTCCAGTGTAATTGTTATATTTTGTATATTCAGACCATGGCAATTCTATAACGATATCAATATCGCTGGTATATATAGCGGTTCCCCTTCCATAAGACCCTACATAAAAACTATGATTTGTCTCTGACTCTGTAGACCAAAAATCTTTATTTATCCTTTTGGTAATTGCATGATAACGAGTTTGGACATCATTTACCACAGAAGAACTCATTCTAAGATTTTTGCAAAATGTAGAAAAATCTTGACTTACAGAAATATCCGACAAATAAATCCCTCCTCTAAACATCTTACAGGATATTATACCAATTTTTGGTTAAGGCTACAATACAAATCATGCTCCGATAATACGGTTGAACAGCTCCAGCAGCACATCTTTTACTCCACCGGCATTGAACACCAGACCTACCGCAATGAGCGCAATTACCAGAAAGCCGATAAGTTTGGAAAATTCACGCTTAAAACCTAAGTAGATACCGATTATAACAATCGACATCAGCACCAAGCTCTGTGCATTGCTTAAAAACCAGTTGTATAAGTTCTGACCGAAATTCATTTATCCTCATTCCTTTCTGCTTTAGTACTATTCATTTCTTCGTCGGCTGCCTTGCTTATCTGTAAAATACACATCAGCACCACGCCAATACCCATACCTGCCGCCACCAGCAGCAGGTCACAAAATAAATGCCACATAGCTATTCCTCCATAATCATTTCTTCCGTACTCACCGATAACTGTTGCAAGACTTTTTTCAGTCGGTCAGTGAGCTTTGCATTTTTCACCATATCCCGGATAACAGTGGTGTCGTTCTGTTTATCTAGCGTTTCCGCTACCTGTAAAGTCGGGGCGACTTGTTTTGCCAGCCAGTTCAACGTGCGGTTAAAGTCATAGGGCTCTGGCTGTGTCGTCAGCTTCAAACGCCCTCGATCTTCCCCGATAAACCACGCCCACCGCTCATTCGTCTGCCACTCACTCCGTCGTTTCGTGTCGTCCTTATCAACAAATCTTACATAGCGGTTGATAATAGAAAAAGCTGTACGTTCAGCGTCATGGTAAGTCAGCAAATCCCGTACCGCATAATAGGCTCGCTCATTTTTTAAGCGGATTTCAAACCGGTTCTTTATGGGTGTTTCCTCTAAGGGAATGTCATATTTTACAAGCTGCTCATAATCTTTCTCATAGATACAGAAGTAAACCTCTGATTTCAGAGAGCCGATATACAGCGTGTTCCCCATACTGGATTTATTTTCTTCACGGCTTTGTACCAGCTCGCCAGAGCGGTAAGACTTAAAATTCCGAAAGACAGAGATACATTCCTCATTTCTGCACTTTTTTGTCAGGTCTGGAATATCCAGTATTCCCACCATATCATTGATGGCAAGGTCAAGACGTTTTATCACACCGCCTTCCACCAGTGCGTCCATGAGGAAGTCATACCAGCTCCTATGCTGTGCCAGCAGGAAATTTTCAAACTGTCGGCAGCCTTTTCCTTTCAGTTCTAGTAGCACGCCTTTTTCCACGTCGGGGGATACCAGAACGAAAATATCTCCCATGTAGTAATGCTCGGGATAGTTATAAAATCCGTAATCCTCATGTATCATAAAGTCCAGCTTCAATCTAAGGATTTTACTCACCACAAACTGTACGTCCGCAGTCGGGAAGCGTATCCTCACATAGTCAAACAGCATGGAAAGCGGTGACTCCGGGTTGTAGCATTCCAGTGCTTGCAGCAGACTTTCTTTTACTTTCTCGCCGGGAGCAGCCTTGCCGGACTCGATCTTGTTCAGATATTGCCGGGTGATACCGGCTGCCACAGCGATTTTATTCTGTGAAACGCCGTAAGAAAGCCGCTTTTCCTTAAAGCTGGTTATCCAGTCTGTATCATTCAGTCAAATTCCTCCTATCTGCCAGTGTCAACTAAGAGCCATTCCAGTTGACACGTCCATTAGCACGAAAAGTCCTTAAAACGCAAGGACTTTCCATACTTTTGAGACTGTTTCCTGTTGTAATTGTGCCCCCCTGTTAGATACCGGGGGCAAATGGTTGGCGTGGCTTACGCCACACCAACACGGCTAGTCCGTATCAGCGGCTTTCGCTCCGCACGCCGTCTGTCCGTCCTGCCTTTGCTGCATGAGCCTCCCGATTTCTTTCAGAAAATCATGCCCTTTTGGTACTAGGGGAGTGTAAAACTCCGATATGACACTTGTTCCCACGTCAACGTAGCCACGCCCTTTGAGCTGCTTCAGAAAAAAGTCCTTGTCTACTTCCCCGAACATCATAGAGTATCCCAGATCGCTCATGCGCCCTAGTGCCACACGGAAATTAAACTGGTCACGGATACCGTCACCGAGATACTTTGCGTCTGGACGCTGACAGGCAAGGATAAGGAAATACCCGGCTTGCCGACCCAGCATGACAATCTGTTTCAGCTTGTTTACGACGGCAGCATTTTCCTTTGTCGTCAGCATTTCCATAAATGCCACATACTCGTCAAAAATAAGGAAGTGGGGCGGCAAGTTAAGATAGGCGTAGTTCTCCCCGGTCTTGTAGCCGTCCATCCGCTTCATGGTTACGCTCCGCTCCATCATGCCGTCATAGAAACGCTCGATACAGGCGGTAATATCCTCCTTGCGGTAATAGACTTCCGGCATGACAGCGGATAAGTCGGCAAGGTCAGCGTTCTTAGGGTCAAGCACATACATCTGTGCGTTAGTACGCAGCAGAGCTTCAATGATAGTAAGGATAAAATAGGTTTTTCCTCCACCTGTGCCACCGGCTATGAGCATATGGGGGAGTTTGTCATATTCCCATGATACGTTAGCCATGAGCTTTAGGCTGCCGTGCGCCGCCTGTACCTCGTCAATGGTGATACGGTTTGCAATGGTGTCATAGAGCAGCACATACTCCACAAAGCTGTCTTTCAGCTCTTTGGATACCAGTTCGCAATATAAGCCGGTTTCCAGCTTCTTCTCCAAATGTAAGAGCTGCTCTTGATACTTCCCCAGTGTGATCTCTGCCTGTATATGGATAAGTCCATGCTCCAGACGATAGTACACTTTGGGAAAGTGGGTGATTTTCTCTCTGGAACGGCTGTCCGGCAGGTCTTTGAAAAAAACGCTGTCCTGTGTCTTTTCAGACTCATACCACCCATTCTCTAATATCATGCGTGCCAGCTTTTGCCGGTGAGAAAGCTGTTTTACTTTATCCGGCAGGAAATGCCGATACAAAAAGGCAGCCGCCACACTCACCGCACCGGCCACCATGACAGTGCCTATCATGTATGGCGTGATGGTCAGATGGAAGCTGCCCTCATGGAGCAGAGAAACTGATTTCCAGTCTGTATGAAACAGCGTGCCGATATTTAAGAGCAGTAGTACCACAAGGAACACCAGAAGCAGAAAGCCGGTTGCCGTGCGGAATACAAGCGTCTTGTCGCTTGCCCGGATACGATTTCTTCCCTTAAAAAACATTGTTATATTATCCTTCTCAGACCAAGAGCAGCTAATCCTTTACGAATTAGCTGCTCCTTTAAAGTTATACTAATAGTTTCAACTTTTTTATTATTTCGTCTGCATTTTTAAGTAATTCTTTTGATTGCTCTTGAGAAAACAAATCCGCCTTACTAAATGAATGGACTAAAACATTTCTGTAATTTAATAAATTTTTAATATTCTGACAATCCTCTTGATTTATAATGTTTAAATCATTCAAATAGTCAATCATTTCTTTCAAAGTAGATTGTTTTTCAACCGGTGTTAATTGAACCATTATAGCTTCAAGTTCTTTCCATTTACTGATTATTTCGTACTGTAAAGAAGATTTAAAATTAGCTTTACTATACCGTTTGATTGGATATGCTTTCATAAAAATAGCCATTAAGGAGATAAATAAGCCTATGAATGTACAGAATATAGCTATCATATTAGTTGGATTGTCAAACATATAGCTATCTATTTGATCTACAATCATAAAAAATACACCTAACATAGCGTACATAACACCTAATAATGAAATCAATGTTAATGTACGATTTCTTTTATATTCAGTTTTATCAACATTTAATTGTTTTTTGGTTTCAACATCCAACCTCATTAGTTCAGATGGTGTAATTTCATCAACATCAAGCTCTCCCGACTCAGATAGAGTTTTGGTTATGAGCATATCCTTATATTCTTCTCCTAGTTCATCAATAATCAGCTTTAATTTTTTGTTAGAAATATTATATTTCAAATTAATCACCATCCTTTACATGCATTATAATTGTTATAATTAATGCAGAAATGAATACCAAAGAAAAAACAGAGAAATAAACTATATTAGTAGAAAGAGCTTCTTGATTGAACAGTAAGCCAGAAATAAATAGCAAAAGTTCTGAAAGAATTTTTATTACAGTTATTCCCCATTTTCGCCTATGCTTTATAGGTGTTCTATTTCTACGAATTGCTTGAAATACAATATTTTCTGTTATTTCTGGTGACGCACCATCTTCTCTTAATAATTCTTCAACCTTTTCAGCCTCATTTATAACATCTTCGGTATATTTTTGAGCTTGAAGTGAGAGTCTATTTTTGGCACCATCAGTAAAATTCTGTACTTTATTATTATCAATCTCAAATTTAATCTCCACATATTCACCCCATTCTCATAACAATGACTTCAAATAATTATAGCATTGATTATTACAGTAATCAATTATGAGTGAAGCGAAAGAAAAAGTAGTTCTACTTTTCTTTTACAGTCAGAGATTTTTGCAAGTTTTGCTTATTTTTTAGGACAATATCCTCTGCCTTAATATACCAGTCCACATCTGCCCCTTGAAACGTAGCTGTCGCCACAGTGTCGGCTACCGGGTTGATAAGCTCCACCTCGGCGTTATAGTCAAACTCTTTTAAAGGCACGCTTGCCGGAATGGATACCTGTATCATGCGCCCCTGTCCTCTGGACTTCAAATCGTAGGTACGCTCCTTGATTTCCTCGGATACCGTACCGTCCTCATTCTGGACGTGTACCTCACGGCGTAAAGCTGAAAATTTCAAAATCCCGAAAGTTTTCTCTTTGTCAATGATAATCCCGTTTGCTAATCTCATCTGTTCTGTACCTCCTTATGCTTTCACCATATCATCAGCAGATAAAATGTAATTGGTAAATCCACGGCTGCCGATTTTGTAGCCGGTAGCGGTAATTTTAGGGGTAATGAGCTTCACTTTTTCCTCGATTTCAAAGTTCTTCTCACCAGCGGAAGCCGCGAGGAATACCACAATATCATCTGCACGCTGCACGTCAGAGTACAGGTTGTAGCTCCGGGAAACGACGGTCATTCGTCCGTTAATCCGTCGCTGATCGATCTTGCCCTCACCGGCATATTCCAGATTTCCGAATGTTTTTTCCATATTAGGGATAACGTGTTTTAATTCCATAAATTTCTTTAACCTCTTTTCTTTCTATAGTTTTGAATGTGATAGTTTCATTCTGCCTTGCAGAGAATATCTGTCTGCCTGTGGATAATCAAGGGCAGGCGTTGTGCTTCGCACCCTTGACAATCCCCATGCAGAAAGATTTAGGACAAACAAGCAGAATTTAGGTAACGTGTCAGCCGCAAGGACTGAATAAGGACAGAGGCGGTGAACGGATATGCAGCTCCATAGGCAGCCACCCGGTTATTTACGCTTTAAGGAGCGAAATTTCCTGTAAGCAGCAAAAGCAATACCAGCCGCAGACAGTCCGAGCATGACCGCAAAGGCGGCTATATTCGTAGTATCGCCCGTTTTAGGAGCGTCCGTTGATTTTGTCGGAGTCTCCGGCGTGTCGGGTGTCTCTGGAGTTTCTGGAGTTTCTGGTGTATCCGGCTGCTCTGGTTCATCCGGTACTTCCGTGATTGTCACAGTCTGCCCCTCGTCGGTGATGTCTTTATGCTCTGTGACTTTTACCGGCTTGTCCGGGTTCGTCACGTCGTAAAGCTCCTCAAATGTGACAAGCTGCTTTCCGGCAAGGGAGGAAGCGTCAAAGGTAAAGACAATCTCAACTTCCATATCTTCACTGTCAGCCGTAAAGGTGTAATCATTTTCCACACGTTTGCCGTCAATGAGCAACTCCGCATTTTCGTCTTTTACCATCTGCCAGCCTTTGAGTTGGTAAGCTATACCAACTTCCAGACCGCTAAGAGTGACCGTATCCACGATAGACACCTCTTTACCGGCAGTGATTTCCTTTTCACCGTCCGCACCTGTCGCCGTTGTGTGAATTTCAATTATCCGCTCGGTAATAAGTACGGTCTGCCCCTCGTCGTCAATGTCCTTATGTTCCGCTACCTTTACCGGCTCGTCCGGGTTCGTCACGTCGTAGAGTTCCTCAAAAGTCACCAGATTTTTCCCGGCAAGGGCAAAAGCATTAAAGGTAAAGGATACCTCAACCTCCATCTGCTCTTTATTTGCGGTAAAGGTGTAGTCACTCTGCACCGGCTCGCCGTCAATGAGCAGCTCGGCATTTTCATCTTTTACCATCTGCCAGCCTTTGAGCTGGTACTTTGTACCGACTTCCAACCCATCTAAAGCGACAGTATCCGCGATAGTCACCTTTTTACCGGCAATGATAGACTTCTCACCGTCCGCACCTGTGGCTGTGGTATGGATAGTAAGCTCTTTCTCGTATTCGTCCGTCAGTGTTCCTAAGTCAATGACTGTCTTATCTTTGGATACCACGATTTCAAAGGCAGGAATAAGCTGAAAGTCTTTGTTACTTTCGCAGCGGAGTTCCTCAATCTCGTAGGTGTCATACAGGAGTGCACCTTTGGAGTCGTCCGACTCTGATGTACCGAACCAGATACCGTCCTCGCTGTCTTTGCCCTCGTTTGTGTTCTGCTTGTGGGATACCCATGCAGAAGAAGTGGAAAACTGACCGTTTGCGTCTGTCACAATAATGTGACTCTCGCCGGTAGTCTTGCTCGTAATCCGAAACGGAACATTTGCAAGACGCTGATGTGTTCCGGCACCAATCTTCACGCCCTCAATGTCACCACGCTTAATCTGGTTATAGATGGACGTATCCTCGCCGGTCAAATCCACGATTTTTCCGTTCTCTGTAATGGAAAACTCTACCGCTTTAGCGCCCTCTGTCAGATAACCGTCGGGAGCTTCGCTTTCTTCGATACGGTATTTCCCGTATGGCAGCGTGTCCGCAGCAGTAGAAGCGATACCGTCAATGCTGGTACGGATTGTTTTGACGACTTCGCCCTTATTGTAGAGCTTGCCATCTACCAGCACGGGATTGTCATTGAGCGTGATAATCTCAAAGGCAGCGTCTTTCAACGTTGCGCCGCCCTGTGCTTTGGTATCCTTTGTCTCTAAATCCCGTTTCTGTATCTGCACGCCGCCACGAATGACCTTGTCGGATACAGAAAATTGATTGCTGCCGGTGAGGACAGCCAGCTCCCCGTCCTCGGTAATCTGTGTAATATACAGGCCGGTAATCTGTTCTTCGCTTCCGGCAGCCTGCATATATGCGCCCTCTAACAGATAGCCGGAGGGAGACTTTGTTTCTTCCACGGTCAATGTACCCAGAGGAAGCACGGTTGTTCCGTCCTGTGTATAAAAGTTGTCGCCGGATACTTTATATTCATCTGCCAGCCGGGAAACATAGTGAACCGTGCCGTCGCTGTCTTTTTCAGTGATTGTTTTTGTTGTCCATGTTCTTGTAGGCTCTGCGAGGAGATTGTCAGCCGTATAATATCCGGCATAGAAATTCCATGTAAACTCTGCACCCTCTAGGGAAGCGTCGCCCTGTGCGGTAGCTTTTCCTGTCTCCATATCAATCTTAAACAGCTCAATAAGGGTATCTGTGACCTTTGGCGTATCCGATACGCTCAAAGTGGCGGTCTTTCCGGCTTCCACGGATAACGGATACACAGTCTTGTCCAGCTTGTAGCCAGCCGGAGCGGACAGTTCCTTGATATAGACCGTACCGGCTTTTACCTCCACGGTTTCTGTATTTCCGCTGTTATCCGTTGTAAGGGTGGCAAGCTGCTCTGTGCAGCCTTTATCAGAATAGACACCATAAACCGCACCGGCGATTGAATAATTCCCGTTGCCGTCTGTAATGCCGGTATTACTGGAAGTCTTTTTCAGTGTGGCGTTTCCAACAGCCAATTTCGCCCAGAACTGACCTAATTCCTGCCCCTCGCCGGAGTAGATGTAGCCGCCGCACTCATACCGTCCTTTATTCTCACTGACAAAGGTTTTTGCACCGCTGTAGACTTCGTCTTGTACTGCCTTTGAGATTTCATCATAGGAAGCACGGACATTATCACACTGCCAGCCAAGATGGAAGCTCAAACGCTGCCAGACCACACACTGTTCCAGCAAGTAGACCTGTTTATAATTCAGACTGCTGTGACTGGCGGCATACTGTTTGACGTATTCCAGCGAGAGGGCAACGTCAGCAATCTGATTTGCACTCATGCGTGTGCTTGCATCCGATCTGGTCTTGTATCCATTGCGGAAGTCTGTGTTGATGTCGATACAGTAGGCTGTCTCGCCCTCCACTTTCATAATGCCCTCATTAAAGGTTGAACCGATAGAGCCGTCGTTCATCACCTTTTCAATATGACCGGCTCGTTCTGCTGACTCTGTCCAGTATTGCGTCTCGGCAGCATGAACTTGTGAAGCCGGTAGAGTGGTAAACACCGCTGCCAGACTAAGGAAACCAGCCAGCAGACGGTTGAGTATCTTTTTCATATGGATTATTTTCTCCTTTCATTTTTTGCACAAAAAAGGACGCTCATTTATGAACGTCCTAAAAAATAATTAAGTTTTATATATTCTTATATATTTCTTGCTTTAGTAAGAAAGGTACGCCTTTGAACATTAAATATCGAAGGCGTACCTAATTAGTAGAATTGATAAGAATAGATTGGATTATATATCAATACAGTGGTGTTTTATCTACCTTTTAAATATAGAATAAATAACAGTGAAAGAATTTGAATATAGTTTTTTGGGTTTTTGCATAATTTGATTAAAAATCATTAATTACACTAAAATTATATTTTCTCAATACTAACTAAAAGCAATATTAAGTTTGAGCTGATAAAACACAACATAAAGTAAAAGCAAAACATTTAAATATTTTTTACTAAGCGATATTGATATAAATTTGTTAATTGATATAGCATAATTCTGCTTTTTAATTATTTAAGAATATTTTTACAACTTAGCGATTTTTTTTAATATTTCGATTAGTAATTTTTGGTACGACAAATGTTTCTGAGAATAATTGTTCAACAAATAATTTAAGGTTTCTTCTGGAATTCCTAAGCCACTGCTATAATTTTTTAGAATTTTATTGGAAGGATTTTTTTCCCCTTTTTCAATTTCTGTAATATAAGATTTTGAAATATTTGTTTTTTTTGATAACTCGGAGATTGAAAGATCGTATGATATTCTTAGTAACCTTAAAACTTCGCCAATATTATTCTTTACAGTTGTTCGTTCCATTTATAATACCTCCTTTCTGAATTTATTTTATATAAATGCTCTGATTTTCAATGGATTATTCTGCCAGCCACCTATCGAAATGGGATAACTGGCAAATCCATTTGCATTTTTACTTACGTGTCAGAATGAAGACGATAATTTTCACAATGAATAAGACAACACGGTCTATCCAAGGGTGTTTTTCAACCCATCGCAGAAAATCTGCTGTCTTCATCCAACACTTAAGAAAAAAACGCTTTAATTCAGAGCGCTTCTTCATAAGTGTCTCCTTTCTGCAATCATACTAAATTGCGATTTTTTTTCGCTTTATAAATTTAGGTTAGCACTATAGAATGAAAAAGTCAAGCGAAAAAAAATCGCTAAAACAAGATATTGAGATTTCGCAAAATGGGATGATGAATAAAGAAATCTATTTGTACTTCATTGCATTATAATTGCATTTTTTGGTAACTTTGTTTTATTTTTAGGTTCTTTATATTGCCTTAAAATGGCTTAAAATCAACGATTTTTCTTAATACTCCGTACCGTCTGTCTGGAGTTCGAATAATTTTGTGCCAACAGCATATAATTTTAATGGATAGTTCTATTGACTTTCCGCTTTGTACTTGGTAGTATGTTAGTACAAAGAAAGTTTACCACTGACCGATATGTGGTATATAAATGGTCGGGTTGAAAGTTTACCGCTGACCGATATGCGGTATATAAATGGTTGGGTTGAAAGTTTAGTCCTTCGCCGAAAGGCGAGGGACTTTTTCCATAATGAGGATAAGTAAATGAAGAAAACAGGCTTTTATATTATCAAAGATAAATTTTTTGAAGATATGCAAGATCCGTATCTTAAAGGAAATAAGGCGGGAAACAGACCGCATTATTACTGCCTTGAAGATACAAGTACCAGGATATATTGGATGATACCACTGTCTAGCCGCATTGACAAATACAGACGGATTATGGAGAAAAAAGAAAAAGCTGGAAAACCTTGCGACATTCTCCATATCGTCAAACTGGACGACAGCCGGGAGAGTGCATTTCTGATACAAGATATGTTTCCGATAACAGAAGAATACATAGAACGAGAATATACAATCGCCGGAAATCATCTGATGTTGACGAGTGAGCATACCGCCAGAGAGATTGAGCGAAAAGCGAGAAAAGTTATGGGAATATTGAAACGTGGTATTAAATTTACTCCAACGCAGCCAGATGTTATGGCGATATTGAAGAAGCTGAAAGAGCGCAGATAAGAGGTTCTGATTGGCTCTATTGACTCTATTTTGGCTCTGAAATTTTAGACCGGTACAAATATGCGAGCATTTTTTGAAGACTATGGATAATAAATCCATTAAAAATCAGAGAAAAGAAGTCAGTTCAAGCCATCCGCCGAGGAGTTTGAATAAAAGAAATAGTCATTTTGTAATAGCCGATGGTGCTGTCGCATCAATGATTAAGAAAACAAAGGGGAGTATCCCAAAGTTTGTGTAAACCTTCAAACTGATGTAAGATAGACTTACCAGTTTGGAGGTTTATTTTATGGCAAGGAAAAAGGATACCCAACATTTATGAAGATATGATGTGGATGTTGCGCTAATTATGATGACCGTTGCGTGACTCTGGCAGACAAACCTCCTAAAATGGAGTATAAAATAAAGGAGGTTTTAGTTATGAGATATATGAGAAAAAGTAGAAAGTATATCTTGGGGATAGGTACCATTGGATTATTTGGTATAGCTGGATTATTACTAGTGCCAGTTGCAATATGCATTGTGAAAATAATAAATCGCTATCCCAAAATGTTCGGGTGGATTTTCCTGACTGTTTGTGCTTTTATATGTATATATGGAGTCCTATTTAAACGGGAATGGGATACGAGTTTCATCCTAATAATGTGTATTGGAGTTATTATTGCTGTTAGCAGTATTCTGAATACTAACAGCAGATAGTGGAGGGTGTATGGAAATTTCGGAAATGATAAAAGAAGCGAGAATAAAAAAGGGAATGACACAGCAAGAATTAGCAAATTCTGTATATGTTACCAGGCAGACTATTTCGAAATGGGAGTTGGGAAAAAGCATACCTGATGAGGCATCATTAAGTCTGTTGTGCCAATGTTTGGAAATTGATAATCAAGAGAGGAATATATTTAAGAAATTTGCTGCTGATAAGCAACCGTTATTGCTGATTATTCTGGCAGTTGTGTTTTCACCGGCAGTAATAGGAATTCGCTATTGTCTGTTTAAAATGGGAAAACTTGAAGACAAAAAATTCAAAATCATGATTCAGGGTATCGGATTTGTACTTTTTGCGCTTTATCTCAGAACTTTGAAAGATAGTGTGGCTTATATTTTGATCCTTATGACGTCTATTTGCTATATCATTTATCAATATTATCTGCTTGGCCTTGAAAGAAAAGTTGAGTAAAGAGAAGGTTATAAAGATTAAAAGTATGAACGGGAAGGAGTACAGACGGCGATTCTGACTGGCTCGATTATGGTTTTAAAAACTGACACGAATATGAGGAGTTGTGAGAAACGATAATGTTAAAATCAATAAAAGTATAGAAAACCGTCGGTTCAAACTATCCGGTGAGGAGCCTGAATAAGAGAATATTTCAATGAAGAAGTAGAAAAGGAGAATCAAAATGATCGAAGTGGAAGTAAAGCTGACGGTCGCGGATCTCGATACGATTAAGGGAAAGCTTTTAAAAATGGGATTTAGAGAGACCGCGTTTATTGAAGAACGTGATACATATTTTGACAATCGGCAGGGAGATATAAGAGCCAATGGTGAGGCCCTGCGGGTGCGTGAAACGAAAGACTATCTGACAGGGGAAAGCCGGGCGCAGATCAACTTCAAGGGAAAGAAGCTGGACACTTGTACGATGACCCGGGAGGAACTGGAAACCGGTGTGGAGGATGGAGAAATCTGCAGGAATATTCTGCAGGTGATCGGATGTGCTCCGGCAGAGCCTGAAGTGATCAAAGACCGGACAATGATGCAGAAAGAGTCCATAACCGCCTGTCTGGACAATGTACGTGGACTTGGCGGATTTCTGGAGCTTGAGATTCTGGCTGACAGCGAAGAAGAGAAAGATGCAGCACTTAGGCGGATAGAAAATATTCTGAACAGTCTTGGATATCAGATTTCGGATACCGTGCGGATGTCCTATCTGTCTATGCTTCAAAAGAACAAATAACTGCTACTTTTACCGGGTTATGTGGCCCAAACTCCCGACACTTACATACATTATAAAGAACGCTAAACTAATAAAGGTATACACAAATATGAAAGAATATGTTACCTCATCATTAGAAACACATTTATTTTTCGGGAGAATTATGAAGGAGCACGCTTTGTTCCTCCAGGCGGGCTTTCCGGCGGGCGAGACGGGATACAGTAATAAGGCAGGCCGGTATCGTGAAGAATTTGAAAAAATACTGTGGCGGACCGTCCGTCTTGCTGACGGAATGGTGGGAAAAGATGTGCTGTGTTCCGGAGAGGTGTTCACGGAATTTACGGTAATGGCTGAACAGCAGACAACAAGACTGACCAAGGTGCCGATAGATTTTCGGATCACGCAGGCAGAGGAGAGACTGCGGGCAGGCTGTGGGAAATACAGGGATCATGAGATGGCAGACAGGATGGGCTGTCAGATCAGACGGCTGAATCAGTGTGTTCTGCAGTTGCTGAACGGCCTGATCATGTTTAAAAAGCAGATATTGCGGGAGGTTACTTCCTGCAGATTATACACGGCTAATTATCCACTGCTGATCGAGCATATCATCCGGGAGGCGGAATTATATCGGCAGATTATAACGATGCTGGAAGAAGGAAATTGCATTTCGCAGGAAAATATTGCTGAGACGGAAATGTTCTGGAATCAGATCATGATGGAGCATGCATTGTTTATATGCGGACTACTTGACCCGACGGAATGTGAGCTGATAGAAATCGCAGATACATTTGCAGGAGATTACTGCCAGCTGTTGGAAGAAGCCAGGCAGCAGGACTGCAGAGCGATGAATGCGCTGAAAAAGAAAACGCTGAAAACGACAGAGCGATATCGTGATTTCAAAGCAGCGGGCGCAAAAGGGATTACCGGATGCGACATACGCTCTGTTATCCTTCCTCTGCTGGCGGATCATGTACTGCGGGAGGCAAATCATTACCTTCGGATCCTGAAACAGGAAGGAGTATAAGCGCTGAAAGACGAGGATGCCTGTCCGGGCGACTGTCTGTACCGTTCCGGAAGCCTGGGATGGGACGTTGAATCAGGAATGTGGGGGATTTTTCGCGTAATGAAGCAGTCTATCCGGTGCAGATGTAAAGAATTTTGCGGAAGAATATTGAAAAGCAGGAGATAAGGTGAAGGGGCTGACGCATCCGGGGGGATTTCTTAATGGATGTGGCGGCCCCTTAAATGCAGTTACTATGAAAAACAAAGGAAGTTTAGTACGAGGAACCCCATTGATTTGCCTGCGGCAAGTCCGTTATAATGATGGAAGAAAAGAGGTGGCATATAGTGATGAAAGCAGTCAGCATTATTTCAAAAGGAAGTTATCATATTGGAGGAAAGAAAGTGACTATCGAGGGCAGTGCACCCATTCAGACCAGCTTCTGGCCAGGAGGCCCTCCGG
>ENA-OQKF01000867-OQKF01000867.1-human-gut-metagenome-genome-assembly--contig:-NODE-867-length-15573-cov-28.299495_pt1 | contig 15573 bp, 13 predicted proteins | sample MGYA00242617_ERZ504784 | MGnify/ENA primary metagenome ERZ504784 (study PRJEB26092, sample SAMD00036364) | human gut metagenome | host: Homo sapiens | study: EMG produced TPA metagenomics assembly of... | reverse complement strand
GGCCCAGCAGATGACCCTGTACAGGGATGGCTGGTACAAGTACACGATCCCGGACACCGCCGGCGGGCAGGTGCGCATGGCGTTCACGAATGGTTCCGCGTGGGACAACAATTCCGGCAAGGACTACTTCGCGTCCGGATCGGTCGTTTCGGTGTCCGGCGGGAAGATGTCCTCCAAGGCCCCGTCGTTCGGCACGCCGATGACGGTGTGGTACAAGCCGGCGTCGTCGTGGAAGACCGCGAAGGTGCATTACAAGGCGAACGGCAAGTGGACGGGCTCGGCCCAGCAGATGACCGCGGCGTGTGGCGGCTGGTACAAGTACACGATCCCGGACACCGCCGGCGGGCAGGTGCGCATGGCGTTCACGAATGGTTCCGCGTGGGACAACAATTCCGGCAAGGACTACATGGTGTCTGGCGACAGTGCCGCTGTGGCCGGAGGTCAGTCCGTTCCGGACGTCACACCAAACTGCACCATAACCAACCAGTCAATGAAAAAGATTCATTGACTTAGTGGACTATCTTCAGGAAGTGGCGTGGAGTGGGCCGCCTTTGACTATTTATCCAGGAAACGAATCAACACTTTTGGAGTGGGGTATAACTCGGACGAGACCCCCTTGGTTATCTCTTCTGCTATTCTTTTTAGGTTAGATGATGAACTTGAGCCGTGAGGAATGAGAATGAAATTCAAGAGCGCAATTCTTACAATTAGTGATTATAATAATTATGGAAATAGACTTCAAAATTATGCTCTTGAGATGTTACTCAAGCAGTATGGTGAGACAACAACGATATATAGCTGCATAAATAATGCATCTGCGGAAAAAACTCTCATTTATTTTTTGAAAAAAATGATTAAGAGAATCTATTCTTTGGCTTTTTCTGATGATCGCTCTTTGAAGTATGTTAGGAATCGTAAAATCCGAGAAATGTCTAACCGGCTTATTCCGGATGATAGTTTTATCTTTTCAATGAAGCGCGGACTGATACACAAAAAAAAGGATATTTTCGATTCACTTGTTATTGGATCTGATCAAGTTTGGAATTATAAGTGGTTGTCAAATCAGGGTTTGGCGTTAAGATTGGGATCTTTTGCCTTGGACAATCACCCGGTCATAAGTTATGCCGCTAGCTTTGGGGTATCTGAGATAGATAATGAAGAAGCGCGTGCTATATTTCGAAAATATTTACCTAAGCTAAAAGCGATTTCTGTGCGAGAGGATCGTGGAGCAGAACTGGTTAAGGAAATGACCGGTTTGGATGCAATAGTGGTCTTGGATCCCACGCTTATGCTTGCTGCAGATAAGTGGTTAGAAATTACAGAAGATTTCGTGCCTGATGATGAAAAGTATGTGCTTACGTATTTTCTTGGTTGTCCGACTGAGAAGCAGGAACATGACATTCAGTTGTATGCGAAAACATATAGATGTCGTGTACGACGTATACTTGATTTACGTGATAAGGAAACATATGCAGCTGGTCCGCAGGATTTTGTGGAGCTGTTTTCTAAAGCTCAATATGTATTTACGGACTCATACCATGCATGTTGCTTTTCAATCCTTTTTCATAAACAGTTCACGGTATTTAACCGCTCTGGTATGACAGGTAAAGCAAGTATGAATTCACGTATGGAGACTTTGTTCCGTCTGTTCGGCTTAGATTCCGTGATGATGGATTCTGGATTCGCGCCGAAAATCGATTATCAAAAGGTTGATCGATTACTTGAATTGCATCGTAAGGAATCTCAGGACTGGCTCGACAAAGCCATGAAGGAGTAATCGACTACATGACGAGTCAAAAGAAGATTGGGGCGCTGCTCGGATATGCAAATATCTTGGTGAAAAATTTAGTCAACCTTATCTATGTGCCACTTTTGCTGCATTACTTGGGGCAGGGCGATTATGGTGTGTTCCAGATGACTAATAGTGTGGTATTCGCATTAACGCTTCTCTCTGCAGGGTTTTATGGCAGTTATGTGCGTTTCTACATGCGAGAGCGCGCTGCGGGGGGTCCAGATGATGGGCTAGGTGTGCGCAGGTTGAATGGTATGTTTCTGCTTGTGTATTTTGCAGTTGCTGCGCTGTGCGTTGTCGGTTGCGGAGTGATGGTTTTAAACGTGCATGGACTGTTTTCGGGTGGCCTGACTGAAGGCGAGATTGATTTAGCACGTGTGTTACTGGTGATTATGGGTGTTAACATTGCAGTGACTATGTTGTCGACGCCATTTAATTCATATATTGCGGCACATGAGCGATTTGTATTTCAGCAATCTCGGCAGCTGTTCACTGCGTTGGCACAGCCATTTCTCGCTGTTTTGCTTTTATGGTTTGGCATGGGTGCAGTCGGGGTTGCAAGTGCGCAGCTGGCAGTTTCAGTCATTCTTCTCGCATGGAATGTTGCTTTTGCTGTGCGCAAATTAGGCATGAGATTCACATTCTGTGGTTTGGAATGGTCATTATTTAAAGCGGTCGCAGTGTTTAGCTTCTGGATTTTCCTAAACCAGATTTTTGATTTGGTCAATAACAATGTGCCTAACTTCCTCTTGGGAGCCATGTCTAGCTCTACTGCAGTCGCGGTGTTCGCTATCGCAGTACAGATCAGAAGCATTTTTTTCTCCATGAGCACGACTATGTCGAGTGTTTTCATCCCACAAATCAACCGTATTGTTGCTGAAACAGATAATAATACAATCTTGACTCGGTTGATGACACGTGTAGGCCGGTATCAAATGATCATCTTTTGGTATCTATTTGGGGGGTTTATTGTGCTCGGTCAATATTTCGTCCGTATTTGGGCAGGTGAAGCAAATTCAGATGCATATTGGCTATGTTTAATTATGGTATTCCCGGTCATGATTCCACTTACACAGAACACAGGAATCGAGATTCAACGCGCAAAGAACCGTCACAAGGTCCGCAGCTTGATTTATATCCTTACGTCCGCAATTGACATTGTTATTAGCGTTTTGCTGATTCCATTATATGGTTATTGGGCTACTGCTATCGGCTATGTGACAAGTATTGTGCTAGGCACAGGTTTGTTCATGAATTGGTATTATCATACTCGCATTGGCCTAAATATGCTTTACTTCTGGAAGCACCAGCTGCCCACCGTTGGACTGGCTGTTATGACGATTACAGTATGCTTATTGGGAGGATTTGTTTTGCCTGTTTCATCTGTTTCCTTGTTTTTGATATGGGGAATGATTTATACGTTGCTGTTCGGCATTGGTGCTATGAAGGTGTCTCTTACACAGGAAGAACGAAAAAAAATACTAAATCGTTTGAAAAGAAAGTGAGCCAGATATGACCGTAAAGCAAACTATTAAAAGAATAATTCCCATTTTTGTTTTAAAAGTACTGCGAAAAGGTAAGAAACGAATAGCGGATAGACGCGCGAATTATCTTCAAACAAAGCGTTTTAAACGTTGGTTTTCTCGTGATGACTCCACAGATAAAGCTCGTGTGGAGACACGTCTTGCTTTTGACATTCATCGTCTAGAAAAAGGATTAAGCCATGTTGATTTCAGAGATGGTTTCGGCAAAGGTGTGTTGTCTGAAATTTCGAAACGCATGGTATTGCTTGAGAAGGTAGATCCCAGATTTATGGAAAATCCTTTGTACTTGCAAGGATTGGCCGTGTTGCATGAGTATCAGTCTCGGCATAAGAAAGATGGGTATGATCTTTCGGAAGTGGAAAGTCTGTTCCCCGTACGGATTTGGAATGCTGCATTCGAGTATCAGCCGGGAGCGCCTGTTAATGCAGGTTCTTTCGTCATGAATGCCTTATCGAAAAAAGATAATCTTTCTAAAGGGTTTGTGGAACTAGCAGAGCATCGATACTCCGTGCGTGAGTATTCGTCAGAACCGGTACCGCAAGAGTTACTCGACAAAGTGTATGAGGTATCTATGAAAACTCCGTCAGTGTGTAATCGTCAAGCCACGCGTGTGTATCAGATTACTGATTCTGAGAGAATTATGAAGGCTTTGAAGATTCAAGGCGGTTTTTTAGGATATGCTATGCCTCCGGTACTGTTGCTGGTTACTTCAGATATTCGCGCGTTCATGAATAATGGGGAGCGTAACGAGCCATTCGTTGATGGCGGTCTGTTTTCCATGTCGTTGTTGTATGCGTTGGAGGCATATGGCTTGGCTGCTTGTCCATTGAACGCAATGTTTAATCTATCTCAGGACCGTCAAACTCGTGAACTACTTGATATACCTGATTACGAGTTTCCTGTAATGTATATTGCTGTGGGGAATTTTCCGGAATCCGTGCCAGTATGTTACTCTACACGATACGAGCCAGAAAAAATCGTTACTCGAATTTGAATATTATATACTGCATTTGGTTAAGCGTTATGGTGAAGTTTTTCTTGAAAGCCTAGAAAAACTTCACCATAACGCTTGAACTAAATATAGAATAGTTTTTTTATGATGGATATATATCGGACAAGTGGATAAATGTGTTTTCGATGCGCGTTAATATTGACAGCATGGCGTTTTGGAGCCGCATGTAAGACCATGAACAACAACTGATGTAGTGATTCATCCGGATCGTGGTTGCCGCTACTAGTGGAGTGGATTCACGTCGCTAAGCAACGCAGCTGTTGAAGCTTTCTGGGCTATTCGTGATTAAAGTTCCGTTGCGAATATGTTATTTTTGTCTGTGTCTGACATGGACAGGTTCTATACCGAACGATTTGGTATCAAAACAGTCCATACAGGGCGGAATTCGGTATGAGAGTGAATATTTGCTCGTTTCAAGGCCACTGTTATTGCCGAAGAAGGCCGATCGCGCTTTTTGACGATTATTGCGGTTCAAGGCCACCGTTATTGCGTATCAAGGCCACTGGTTGTTAGGCTCCTTTCACCATGCGAGGGACGTGTGGTGAAAGGAGTTACCGACAATGGTAAGGAAAATCAAGGCCAAGGCGATACTCCGCCTCAACGACCAGGGTCTGTCCGGGCGGGCGATCGCCAGATCGTTGGGGATCGCCAGGCAGAGCGTGGCCGAGGTGCTGGCCGCCTCGGCGGCCGCGGGAATCGCCTATCCGGACGTTGAGACGAAACCGGACGACGAGGTGTACTCGATGCTGTTCCCCGGCAGGGGCGAACGGGAAAGCGTGTACGAGCAGCCCGACTGGGCCAGGGTCCACCGCGAGCTCGCGCGTGTCGGAGTGACCCTGCGCATCCTGCACGGCGAGTACGCCGACGAATGCGCCGCCGCGGGCAGGCCGCGCATGGGTTACGACCGTTTCTGCAAGCAGTACGCCGCTTATGTGGCGAGGACCGGTGTGACGAGCAGGGTCGAGCACAAGGCCGGACGCACCATCGAGGTCGATTGGGCCGGCAAGACCATGCGGATCGTCGATCCGGTCACCGGCGACGTTTCGAAGGCGTACCTGTTCGTAGCGGTGCTGCCGTTCAGCCGGTACGCGTTCGTGGAGCCGACGCTCGACATGGGGCAGAACGCCTGGCTGCGGTGCCACGTTGCGATGTACGAGTGGTTCGGCGGCTCCACGCCACGTCTGGTGTGCGACAACCTCAAGACCGGCGTGATCAGCCATCCGCGCGACGGCGAGGTCGTGCTCAACGACGCGTACCGCTCCATGGCCGAGCACTATTCCGCCGCGGTGATCCCCGGACGCGTGCGCAGGCCGAAGGACAAGCCGTCAGCGGAGAACACGGTATGGCACGCGACCATGGCGCTGGCGGGAGCGATGCGCGACCGCGCGTTCGCGTCGCTGGACGAGCTGCGCGGGGCCGTCCGCGGGTGGCTGGACGAGTACAATTCCCGTCCGTTCCAGAAACGCGACGGCTCCAGACGGTCCGTGTTCGAGTCCGACGAGAGGCCGCTGCTGATACCGCTGCCGGGAACGGCGTACGAGGTGGCGGACTGGATATACGGCAGGAAGGTGCAGTCCAACTGCCACGTCGCGTATGCGCGCAACTGGTATTCCGTCCCGTACGCCTACGCCGGAACCGTCGTGGACCTGCGCGTCGGCTCCGACACGCTCGAGGTGTGGCACAAGGGCTCCAGGCTCTGCACGCACAGACTCCTGCCCGCCACGGCGGCCAACCGATACAGCACGAACGAGACCGACCTGCCCGGGAAGGCCGGATGGAGGCAATGGGACCGGGAACGCTGCGAGCGATGGGCGAAACGCGTCGGACCGGACTGCGCGGACGTCGTCGGGAGGCTGTTCGCCGCGCAGCGCTTCGACGACCAGGGGGTGGAGCCCGCGTTGGCGGTGCTGCGGCTCTCGAGACGCTATTCCGAGCGGCGTCTCGAGAACGCGTGCTCGCTGGCCCTGCAGTCGGTCGCCTCGCCAAGGTACTCGCACATCAGGCCGATACTCGAGACCGGCCAGGACATGACCGGCGGGCTGACGGAAACATCCGATGACGGTGCCGGCGGCTGGGTGCGTGGTGGCGACTACTACGCGAACATGGGCAGGTGAGCGCGATGATCATCGATTCCGAGACCAAACGCAAACTGCGCGAGATGAACGCCGCCGAACTGCTCGACGCGTTCGAACGGCTCGACGAACGGACCGTCATGCCCCTGAACCATGCCGAGGTGGTCGGCCTCGCGGTCGACAACGCGTACGGCGGATACACCGACGCGAAGATCCAACGCCTGGTCAAACGGGCGGGACTGCGCTACCCGCAGGCCGACCTGCGCACCATCGACCTCGCCGAGGAGCGCGGGCTCGACCGCGGCGTGCTCGCCGGACTCGACGCCGGCAACTACCTCGGACAGCGTCTGAACGTCGCGTTCCAGGGAGCCACCGGATCGGGCAAGTCGTTCCTGCTATGCGCGTTGGTGAAATCCGCGTGCAGGGGACGCTACCGGGCCTGCTACATACGGATGCCCGACCTCGCGGAACAGGTCGCGGCCGCGGCCCTCAAACCGGGAGGTCCGGCCAAGCTCGTGCGCAAATACTCCACGTACACGCTGCTCGCGATCGACGAATGGCTCGTGGACAAGCCCGACGAGCAGTTCAGGCGCTTCCTGCTTGAGCTCATGGAACTGCGCTACGACAACGCCAGCACCGCGTTCGCGACCCAGCTGGCCACCAAGGAATGGCACAGCCGTCTCGGCGGCGACACCATCGCCGACGCCATCCTCGACCGCATCGTGCACAACACGGTATGGATCGACACCGGCGAGTTCAACATGAGGCAACGGCACGGACAATCCATGCTCGAATCCTGACCAAAGGGGGTCAGTGGCCTTGAACCGGTCCGCCACTGGCCTTCTTTGGCAATAACGGTGGCCTTGAAAGGGAATAATCAGTGGCCTTGAAAGCTGCAAATATTCATTATAGAGAGGCGACGTGAGCCGCATATAGAAATAGTGGTGATGATAATCAACCACGAATTTGATGAAGCATTGTTTTGATTTCAGAAAATATACAATAGGGTGTGTGGCTATCCTCCCTCTTCAAAAAGAACTCCAAGATACGTAAGAAAGTCTAAAGGTATACTTTCAGTGCGGATACGAGAGAATATGGGACCCCTTTAATATAATATACAAGTTGTATTGTCTTCAAAGAGTGCGGAAGAAAAGGATTATTGATATGGCAAAGGTCGCGCTGATTACGTATCATCGTGCGCATAACAACGGCTCTTTTTTACAGGCGTTTGCTACACAACAAGCGATTGAGAATCTTGGCCACCAGTGCGATGTGATCGATTTCTCTACTCCAAAGCAACAATATATTTATGATGTATACAAGAAGATTAGGACCCCAAAAGATGTTCTTAAAAATTGTTATGCTTTTTTAAATCGCAAAATAATTCAAAAGAGACATGATGACTTTGATACATTAATTAATAATAATTTAAATCTTACAAAACATTTCTATCAAGATGTATTAGAAATGGGGGATCTTGAATCTCAATATGATATTTTTCTGAGCGGAAGTGACCAGATTTGGAACATGGATGCCTGGGATTATGATAATGCATATTGTCTTTCTTTTGTAAAGAATAAACCTAAAGTATCTTACGCATCAAGTTTGGGCGGACATATTCTTGATCGGCTTGATAATACCGCACTCGCGGATAAATACAGGAACCTTCTTTCAAGCTACAAAGAAATCGGTGTACGAGAACAGTCCGCGAAGCAATACCTGGATCTGGTTCTTGATCGTGAAGTTACGCAAGTGCTTGATCCAACGCTTCTTTTGACGGAGCATGAATATGAGCGTATTAGTGCTCCGCGATTAGTCGATGAGCCATACATTTTTTATTATGCGATCGACAATATCGAACTAAATGAAAGTGCCGCACGTGCAGTCCAGGAATTCTCTAGAAAAACGATGCTTCCTGTTTATGTAATTTTTACTGGAAATAAGTCTCTAGAGTTAACCAAATTCGGCTTTAACGTGTTGAAAGTTGCTGCACCGAATCATTATCTCAGTATGATTAAACATGCTGAATATGTTCTTTCTGCATCGTTCCATGGAACTGCTTTCTCCATCAATTTTCAGAAGCAATTTTATGTTGTTCGTGGAAAAAAGAATGGCAAATTGAATTTGGATGACCGTATGACATCCCTGCTTAGGTTGGGAGGTCTTGAAAACCGTCAGCTATCTGAAGGAAATAGCTGGGACGATAATGTAATTGACTATGGAACAGTGAATACGAAAATAAGCAAAGAAGTGGAACGTTCCAAGCGGTTTTTGAAGCGTGAATTGGCTTATGCTGGAAAGTGAGTGATAATGAAAGAAATTCTCAAGAAGACACTGCCGGTAAATATGGTTAATCATATAAGTGTTGTTAAGACCTATTTTCGGCTTCGGAAAGAAACCATCCTTCAGATGAAGCGTTTTGCACGTAGCTATGCAAAGCGTACTTCGTGCAAAAAAGAGCATATCGAAACACACATTATCTTTTTAACGCATCAAATTGAAAAAGGATTAAGTCATCGTAATTTTCGATACGGTTTTGGCATGAAAGTAATAAAGCAACTTGCTGTTTTATTGCCGAAGCTTCGACAGATAGATGAAGAATATTCAGATAATGAAGTTTATCGTATGGCGATTGCCGCCTTACACCACTATAAAACAAAGCATGAAGATGAGCACTTTGATCTAAGCAATGTTCAGAGTTGTTTTGATGAACAGACATGGCATGATATTTCAAAAGAAGACTCAAATTATGGGGGAGTGCTGACGATTGAAGCAAAGGACAAAACAAAAAATGCTTCTTTGACTTTCCCTAAATTGATGGAAAACAGACATTCTATTCGTGAATTTGCTGATGAGCAAGTTACTGCAGAAGAGATTATTCCAGCTATTGAGATGGCCATGAGAACACCTTCTGTATGCAACCGTCAACCAACACGTGTCCGTATTATTACGGATCAGGCTATTCTACCTAAAGTTATGAAGTTGCAGGGTGGTATGAATGGATATCCTATTCCGCCGGCGATGATTCTAGTTACTGCAGATAATCAAGCTTTCATGGATTCAATTGAAAGAAATGAAGGCTTTGTAGATGGCGGTCTATTCTCTATGTCGTTGTTGTTGGCTCTTGAGTCTATTGGTCTTGCTGCCTGTCCTTTAAATACAATGATGACTATTGATAGAGAAAATGAAACAAGAAATTTATTGGGCGTGCCCGACAATGAATTTTTAGTTATGTATATTGCGGTTGGGCATTTTCCTGAAAAAATACTTGCTCCCATTTCCTATCGTTTTAAAGCAAAAGATATTATTTCGATTATTTAGTCTTTATATATGTATGAGAGCATATTTACATCAAAGTGATGATTAACAACAAATATGCGTAAACGAGTTAGAATTTGAGAGCAATATGTCGTTATATCTGTCAATATTGGTATGCCTTAGTCTTGCATATATAGTTTCACTATCAATAGAGTCTAAACGATGTTCACTGGCACTATTGCTTGCGAGTTTATCTCTAATGGCAGTTCCCAGTGGACTAAGAGCTTCATCAGTTGGCACAGATAGTGCTATGTATGAAACTATCTTTACTCATTTACAATCCGGGTGGAGATATTGTCCGGTAGAAATTGGTTATTGTCAGTTAAATAGATTACTTGCTTCTCATAGTTTTAACTTCCAAACTGTCTTTATAATAGAGAGCATTGTATTATATTCTGCTCTTGCCTATTTCATAGTGCAGATTATAAATCAAAAGGATTGGCAATTTGTTGTTTTACTTTTTTATGTTATGCAGTGTTTCTTCATTGCAATGAATATTTCTAGACAATACTTTGCAATATCCTTTTGCCTCATTGCTTACGTTTTATTTCTTAATAAGAGATATGCGTCTTCCTTTGTTTTTGTGATTGTTGCATATTTAATTCATCAAACTTCAGTTTGCGTTTTATTAATTCCTATCATTTACCGATTGATAAAAATAAAAGGCTATAAAACGCTGATTTTGATTGGTTATTTAGGTAGCCTTGTAATCCGAATTATCGGACCTAGCGCTTTATTTGCTCCTTTTCTATCCATTATCCCAAAGTATAGAGTATATTTGTATTCGGCTGCATTCACCCAAGCGACATCTCTATCATATAGTATCATTACCTTAGCTATTCCAAATAGTTTATTCCTTTATTTTTTGTATACTATTTTTACAAGCAAGAATTTTAGTTCAACTCTCTTTGCGTCGAGAGAGAATGTAATCGCGCTTTCTTGTTCAGTTGCTTATATTCTCTCTTTGAATGCTTTTTCTGGAGTTATGGCACTTGCTAGATTTGCCGATTATTTCCTTTTTGGGTTTATTGCTTTTATATGCATAATGACGAGAAATTTAGATAAGAAAAGTGGTTTTTTTCTTCGAGCTTTGATTATATGTGGGTATGGTCTTATGTGCATATACTTTGTTTTTATTGTTGGCTATCATGAGGTAATTCCATATCGAATTGCTGAATTGTAATTTAATGTAACGAAATGGAGAATTAAAGTGTCTTTTGATGGGCCAGAGAGAGTGCTTGTCCTTATCACAAGTTTGAATCGTGGTGGCGCAGAGACGATGGCCATGAATTATTATCGTCATTTCGATCGGAATGTAATACAATATGATTTTCTTGTCAATCGTGAAGAAATCGGTGCCTATGAAGAAGAGATACAAAGCCTTGGAGGGCGCATCTACCGTATGTGCCCAATGTATCCACAGTACTTTCATCGTTATAAGAAAGAATTCCGTGCTTTTCTGAGAGAACATCCTGAGTATCGCATAATACATTCGAATCTTGAGGAACGTAGCTATTTTCCTCTAAAAATCGCTGCGGAAGAAAATGTGCCTGTTCGTATCTCGCATGCACATAATGAGTATAGGACTCACGATCTTAAAACACCTTTTCGTGACTATTTTCGGCATCATCTGCGTCCATACATTACTGATGGTTTTGCCTGTTCAACTGAAGCAGGTATTTGGTTGTATGGAGAAGATGCAATGCGCACAGGTAAAATCAAAATCGTTCAAAATGCGATTGATCCCAAGTTGTATTGTTTTAATCCCATTGAACGAGATTCACTTCGAACAAAGTTGAAGTTGACTGATCGTTTTGTTGTAGGGAATGTTGGTCGTTTGGCTGAACAGAAAAACCAGCGATTTTTATTGGATGTTTTTCTTGAATTGCATAAAAAGCGCAGTGATACATTCCTTCTTTTAGTTGGAGAAGGTGAATTACGGGATTCATTAATTGCGTATGCGACTGAACTTGGTATTGGTAATGATATTGCTTTTGTCGGATCTGTACCTAATGTTTGGGATTATCTTCAGGCAATGGATTGTTTCGTTTTCCCATCTTTGTATGAGGGACTTGGTATGTCTCTTATTGAAGCCCAAGCAACTGGCTTGCCATGCGTAGCATCATCAGCGGTCCCAACTGAAGCTGACATTACAGGAAATGTTAAAATCCTTCCTTTAACTTTATCAGCTCAGGAATGGGCGGAAGCCATACTCGACTTTAATGTTGAAAAGCGTTCAAGTAATCGGTCTTTATTGAAATCGAAGCATTTTGACATTGAAGACGAAGCAAAGAAACTTCAAGCATTTTATCTCAAATCAATAGAAAAATAATATACTGTTATGAAAAATATATGTTTTTTTATAAATGATATAACGAATACTGGTGGAACTGAGCGTGTATCGATAATGATTGCTAACATGCTTGAAGATACTGGGCTTTTCCGTGTTTTCTTTCTTAGCTTGCATGAACACGATAGCGATACTTATTTTCATTTATCTAAAACGATTAAGCATGCGCAGCTTTTCGAAGAAAATGTTCATGGGCTATCAAGTTTTCCTGGCATTTGTTGTCGCTTACGCAAAGCACTTAAAGCTAATCGGGCTGATGTAATTATTGATGTGGATGGTATATTGGATTTGTATGCTCTTTCTGCTAAATTATTTGATTCTATTAAGGTTATTTCTTGGGAGCATTTTAATTTTCATCAGAATCCAACTGTACCCTACAGGAAAATATCACGTAGATGGGCTGGTATTGCTGCTGATGCGATAGTTACTTTGACTGACGCTGATAAGCAGATGTATGAAAATGGCTTGAAGGTTCTTAGATGCCCAGTTGTTTCAATTCCTAATCCTCTTGTATGTGAATACAATAAAAGTGATACTCGGGGAAAGAAAATAATTCTTAGTGCTGGTAGACTTACTGAGCAGAAAGGATTCGACCTTCTAATTCAAGTAGCAAAAGAAGTACTTCCTAAGCATCCTGACTGGAAATGGATTATTTTGGGTGAAGGTGAAGATCGTGCTAGATTAGAGAATTTAATTGAATTCGATGGTTTGACTGGACAGATGAGTTTACCTGGCAAAGTGTCCAATATAAATGACTATTATGATGAAGCCTCTTTGTATGTCATGACATCAAGATATGAGGGACTGCCGATGGTTTTGCTGGAAGCAAAAGCTCATGGTCTGCCGATCGTCAGTTTTGATTGTGAAACAGGTCCATCTGAAATGATACTTGATGGAATTAATGGCTTTCTTGTCAAGGATTTTAATGTTTCTGCAATGTCGGTCAAGGTTGAGAAATTGATTTCTGATTCCAATTTGAGGAAAGCCTTTTCCGAACATGCGCTCGATGGAACACAAAAGTTCTTGCCAGAAAATGTTTTACACCAGTGGACTGAGCTTTTATCTTCAATTTAATAGTAGAAAACGTTGATAGACAAAGATGAGTATGAGTAATCAGCCGCTTATTTCAGTTATTGTTCCAATATATAAGGCGGAGAAATATCTTTCGGTTTGTGTGGAAAGTATCCTCAAACAGACCTATAGAAATCTTGAAATCATTCTTGTTGATGATGCATCTCCAGATATGTGTCCACAGATTTGTGATGAATATGCTGCAAACGATGATCGCATCATTGTTATTCACAAAGACAATGGAGGTGTCGCAGAGGCTCGTAATGCTGGATTGAAAGCTGCTCGCGGTGAGTTAATTGGTTTTGTTGATGCGGATGATTGGCTTGCTCCGGAAATGTATGCAATACTGTACGATAACATGTTGAAAGAGGATGCAGATATTTCAGCTGGGGGAATCATTGATTGTACTGGCAATCAAAGAATTGCGAGATTAAAAGATCATTTTTATTTGGCTGGTAATACTGAAGAAGGTCTTATATATATAAATGCCATTAAATATATGGGTCGGAGCGTTTGGGATAAGTTATATCGTCGCGAGCTTTTTGATGATGTTTCTTTTCCTCCTAATTTTTATGTTGAAGATATGGCTGTTACATATGCCGTATTTGTTAAATCAAAGAAATTTGTTTTTGATTCGACTCCATGTTATTACTATCGCCATCTTGAAGGTAGTCGATCAAAAAATTCTGAGATTGTGGATGTAGAGACTCCGAAATATTTTTATAATAAATATTATGGGGTGAGAGCGCAGTATCCTAAGGCTGCGCCTTATATGCTTTTTGTTAATTTTTTGAGCTATATGCGTGTATATGAGGCATCTTTAAGGAGTCAGGATTCGGAAAAATATAAGAACTACAGAAAATCGACAAGAGAGATAATTCGAAATAACTGGAAATATATTGTTGATGGTGTTTCTGATCAAATTTTGAAAATCAGCTTTTCCCAGAAATTACAATTTATTTTGTTGGCATATTTTCCTCTTCTATTCCATGCAGTGTACCGATTGTATCGTTTTACCAAAGCGCGTTAGTATTTAAAGGGTGTATATTGAAGAAAATATTGATGATTCAAGAAGCGTCCGGCGGGTGCGGACGCCACGTACTTGATTTGGTGTCTGGCCTTGATCCAAATCAATTTGATATAACACTCATGTACGGTAAAGAACGTGCTGACGCTTATTACCTTTCGCGGTTGTCTCGGATTAATGATGCTGTTACATTAGTTCCCTCGAATTATCTATGTCGAGAAATCAATCCTTTCAAGGATATAAATGCATATTTAGAAATTAGCCATTTGATTAGGAAGTTTAAACCGGACATTGTCCATTGCCACAGTTCCAAAGCAGGAGTCCTTGGACGTTTAGCTGCTATGAATTCGCATGTGCCTAAAATTTTCTATACTCCACATGCGTATTCATTTCAGGCAGATGAGTTCTCAAAGATTAAAAAAGAGATATTCATTGAGTTGGAGAAATGGCTAAGTCATCATGCAACAACGTGTACTTTCAATGTGTCATTGGGGGAAAAGAAAGCGGCCATTCAAGCTGGACTAGATGCAGCTGATAAATTTGCTGTTATTCATAATGGACTGCCTCCGATTCCATTAATGAATAAAATGATTTATAAGGAGAAGCTTGGTTTCTCTGTTCATACTAAAATTGTTGGCGTATCTGCAAGAATGGCACCACAGAAAGATCCTGCCACTTTTTTGAAAATTGCGAAGCGCGTTACGTCTAAAATATCAGATGTCGACTTCGTATATATAGGTGATGGCCCTCTTCTCGAGCAGTCGAAAGAATATATTCGAAAGCATAATCTTTCTGATCGAGTGCATCTCATAGGATACAGGAACGATGCTGATGCCATCGTACGTGCCTTTGATGTTTATCTTCTTACTTCATTATATGAAGGTTTGCCGTATTCTCTTATCGAAGCATTGCGATCTGGCGTTCCGATTGTTGCAACGGACACGACTGGGAATAATGAAATTGTACAAGACGGTGTCAATGGTTCTCTTTTTGCTGTAGGAGATGATTCTGAAGGTGCCGAAAAAACTGAGGTCATGCTTTCAAGCCCACCATCCGAAAAATCAATTCTCAGAAGTTATCAATCAGAATTTACATTAGAGAGAATGATTAATAAAATCCAAAAACACTACCTGATGTAAATTAAAAGATGAAAAAATACTTGGGTTTAACTACTCGCAAAAGAGTTAAACCCAAGTATTTTAAATTTTCAGTTATTTGTTGGTTATGGTGCAGTTTGGTGTGACGTCCGGAACGGACTGCCCTCCGGCCACAGCGGCACTGTCGCCAGACACCATGTAGTCCTTGCCGGAATTGTTGTCCCACGCGGAACCATTCGTGAACGCCATGCGCACCTGCCCGCCGGCGGTGTCCGGGATCGTGTACTTGT
>ENA-OQKF01000866-OQKF01000866.1-human-gut-metagenome-genome-assembly--contig:-NODE-866-length-15598-cov-2.757482_pt1 | contig 15598 bp, 11 predicted proteins | sample MGYA00242617_ERZ504784 | MGnify/ENA primary metagenome ERZ504784 (study PRJEB26092, sample SAMD00036364) | human gut metagenome | host: Homo sapiens | study: EMG produced TPA metagenomics assembly of... | reverse complement strand
TCGAAGAAGACACTTTACCGTGCACGCGAATCATAAAGATGGTTGCAAAAGAAGGCGATATCGAAGAGCAGAGGAGGTACAAAACGTTTAACATGAGACTTGGAATGATCGTAGCCGTTGATCCTGCAGATGTGGTGAAATCGCTGGAGGCGATCAAAGCGGCAGGAGATGCGCCGTATGTAGTCGGCCGCATCGAAGCGGGAGAAAAAGGAGTAGACTTATGCTAAAGGTCGTTGTGCTCGTATCCGGAGGAGGTACGAATCTGCAGGCGATCATTGACGGCGTAAAAGGCGGCGTCATCAGGAATACAAAGATCGTCGGAGTTATCAGCAATAACAAGAATGCATATGCGCTGGGGCGGGCGAGAGAGAATCACATCCCGGCAAAATGTATCTCGCCGAAAGATTATGAATCCAGGGATGTGTTTAATGAAAAACTTTTGGAAGCCGTCAACGAGTACGAACCGGATCTGATCGTTTTGGCAGGATTTCTTGTTGTTATCCCTCCGGAAATGATCGCAGCTTACAGAAACCGGATGATTAATATTCACCCGTCGTTGATTCCGGCGTTTTGCGGGAAAGGATATTATGGATTAAAAGTGCATGAAGCAGCGCTTGCAAGAGGTGTTAAAGTAGTCGGCGCGACCGTTCATTTTGTAGATGAAGGAACCGATACAGGGCCGATCATCCTGCAGAAAGCAGTAGAAGTTGAGCAGGATGACACACCGGAGATGCTTCAAAGAAGAGTGATGGAGCAGGCAGAGTGGAAAATCCTTCCGGAAGCGATCCATTTGATCGCGAACGGAAAAGTGCATGTTGAAAACGGACATGCTTTTATAAAAAATTTATAGAATGTCGAAACATTAAAAAATGACCGCCGGGACGAAAAAACCGGGCGGTCATTTCGGAACGTAAAACGGTTTGTACAGACAGGAGGAATCTATCATGAAAATATTGATCGTCGGAAGCGGCGGAAGAGAACATGCCATTGCGGCAAGTGTGGCAAAAAGTCCCAGAGCAGATAAGATATACTGCGCGCCCGGAAACGCGGGAATTGCAGAATACGCAGAGTGCGTGGACATCGGAGCAATGGAATTTGAAAAACTGGCAGAATTTGCCAAAGAAAAAGAGATCGATCTTTGCATCGTCGGAATGGATGATCCGCTTGTCGGAGGTCTTGTGGACGTATTGGAAGATGCGGGAATCCGTACGTTCGGTCCAAAGAAAAACGCCGCTATTTTGGAAGGATCAAAAGCGTTTTCAAAAGATCTTATGAAAAAATACGATATTCCTACGGCAGGATATGAGAATTTTACAGATCCAAAGGAAGCAATCGCCTATCTTGAGAATGCAAAGTTCCCTATCGTATTGAAGGCAGACGGACTTGCACTTGGTAAAGGAGTGCTGATCTGTCAGAATTTTGAAGAGGCAAAAGAAGGCGTAAAGACGATCATGCTTGACAAAAAATTCGGCACAGCCGGAAACGAGATGGTCATTGAAGAGTTCATGACAGGTCGCGAAGTATCTGTTCTTTCATTTGTAGACGGAAAGACGATCAAAACGATGACAAGCGCGCAGGATCACAAACGTGCCGGTGACGGTGATACAGGGCTGAATACAGGCGGAATGGGAACATTTTCACCAAGTCCGTTCTATACAAAAGAAGTAGAAGAATTTTGTGAAAAATATATTTACCAGAGAACGGTAGATGCTATGGCTGCAGAGGGCCGCCCGTTTAAAGGCGTTATTTTCTTCGGTCTGATGCTTACAGAAGAAGGACCGAAAGTGTTGGAGTACAACGCCCGCTTCGGAGATCCGGAGGCTCAGGTTGTGCTTCCGCGTATGAAAAATGATATTTTGGACGTTGTTGAAGCATGTGTGGACGGAACTCTGGATCAGATCGATCTTCAGTTTGAAGATAATGCGGCCGTGTGCGTTGTGCTTGCATCTGAAGGCTATCCGGTTCAGTACGAAAAAGGCTATCCTATCACAGGTCTTGAAGAATTCAGTAAACATGAAGGGTATTGCTGTTTCCATGCAGGAACAAAATTTGAGGACGGAAACATCGTGACAAACGGAGGCCGTGTGCTTGGTGTAACTGCAAAAGGCGCTAATCTGAAAGAAGCAAGAAAAAATGCCTACGCAGCGACAGAATGGGTACAGTTTAAAAACAAATATAAGCGTAATGATATCGGAAAAGCGATAGATGAAGCTTTTTCTGACGGTCAGTAATGCAAAAATAAAAGAAAATCCATATTCAGAATGACTGCAATCCCCCTTACTATTTAGAAAATGATAGTAAGGGGGATAGTTTTTTGTATATGGTTTTCAAAATAGGAATCTTGCTTATGATATAGCTATACTATCTTTTGAATCCTCCACCCGGAATTAATCAGAAAAAAACAGTACAAAACAATGCAAAACAGAAAAACATAAAATAATACATAAATATTCAGATAAATATTGACAAATATATATTTTATGATATTATTTAATTAAATTAATAAATGTACTTAAATAAAAGAAAGGAGAAAAGTATGAAAAAGATTTCTGTGGTGTTGATTGCGGCGTTGGTCGTATCTTTGCTTTTTGGATGTGGAAAGAGCGACGATGCGAAAGGTACAGGGAAAACAACTTTGAGCGTTTGGTATTGGGGAGAACAAGAAGTGCCGGGATATAAGGCGTATATGGAAGAGATGGTAAAACGGTATGAAAAAAAGAACCCTGATATTAAAGTGGAAGCTGTTCTTCAGGAAAGTGATAATCTGTATACGGCATTTCGTACGGCAGAGGCGGCAGGGGAAGGTCCGGATATTCAATATATGTGGGGCGGAACTCAGGCAATGGAAGATGTTTGGAAAGGAAACGTAGCTCCGATTAGTGACTATATTTCTGAAGAAGAACTCTCGGTTATTCCGAAGTCGGCCTTGGCTCAGACGAATTGGAACGGGAAACAATGGGGAATCCCGGCATATGGATTTACATATGGGATTGCCTATGATAAAGAAGCAATGCGTACTGCCGGAGTAGATCCGGAAAATCCGTTTACTACATGGGATGAATTTTTAGAGTGTTGTGAGAAATTAAAATCATCAGGAATTACGCCGTTAGGAATGGGGTTAAAAGACGGATATTTACCGGCGTGGATCGGGATTTTTTTGGGACAGCAAAATATGGACAGCGTGAATGATATGATTTCCCTTATGAGTGGACAAGAAAGCTTTACAGATAAAAAATACTCTGAATGGCTGGAAAAAATTGCAGAGCTGAAAGAAGCCGGATATATTAACGAAGATATACTTTCATTAGACTTATATCAGGGGCAGCAGTTGATCGAAAGCAAAAAAGCGGCAATGACACTTCATACACAGCCGTATGCGGTATCATTGGAAAAATCATTAGGGTCAGATCAGATCGGTTTTGCAAAAGCGCCAGTATTCGGAACCGGAAAATTTGCGGATTCAGTTGCAACTCCGAGTCAGGTATATGTAATACCAAACAGTGCGAAACATAAAGAAGAGGCGGCAGACTTCTTATTGTTTTTACAGGAAGAAGATAATATTAAATATCTGTATGAATCGGCAAATGCGATGATGCCGAATAATAACTTTGATGAAAGCTGGGTATCCAGCGAAATTGACAGAAAAGTTTTGGAATGGCAGAAAGAAGACAATAATTTTTGTTATCAGTTGTATTTTGCACCTATGTTTGAAACAGATGGTCTGATTCCGACGGTACAGAAGATGTTTTCAGAAGGGTTAGCGCCAAAGGATGCAGCGGTGGAATTAGATGAGGCGCTCGGGAAATGTATGGAACAAAATCCTGAGGTTCATGATGCGTTTTTAGAATGGAGTGTAGAAGAATAGTTCTGAAAAGAGGAAAGCCTCTGTTTCAAAGGAAGGGATTGATATGAAAACGAACAGGATGAAAAAGTTCACGCCGTATTTCTATATATTACCAACCTTTATCATTTTGGCGGTTGTAATTGTAATTCCGATTATTTATGTTATTATCCAAAGCTTCTATACGGCCTTTGCAAATGAGAGTGTTTTTGTAGGTCTGAGAAATTATAAGATGGCATTTGAAGACGAACTTTTGCTGACTGCGTTGAAGAACAACTTGAAATTATTTTTATGCGTTCCGATATTGACAGTGCTTTCACTTGCCATTGCATCAATTTTATATAACAAAATCAGAGGGTGGAGGTTTTACAGAAGCGTTATTTTTATTCCGTACATACTGGCAATTCCGGTTGTGGGCATTGTATTTTCATATTTACTGCAGTACAACGGAGTTATCAATTCTATTTTGCGGACAATCGGGTTGGAGAATATGGCGTTGGATTGGTTGGGAGATCCGAATTTGGCATTCCCGAGTGTGGCAATAGTTATTATGTGGAAGCAGATCGGTTTCGGAGTTGTTTTGTTTTTGGCGAGAATGATGTCAATAGATAAAACATTGTATGAATCGGCTGATGTAGACGGAGCTACATGGTTTCAGAAATTTATGCACATTACCGTGCCGCAGACAAAATCGATTATTGAATTTTATGTGATCATCACTCTTATTGAAATGTTGAGTTGGGTGTTTAATTTCATTTATGTCATGACGGCAGGCGGCCCGGGAAATAAGACGCTTGTGTTGGAATATTTGATTTATAAGAAAGCGTTTGGCGGTGGTGATTTCAATATTGCAATGGCGATCAGCGTAGTACTTCTTGCTATTGCGGCAATATTGATTGTAATACATCAGATTGTTATGAGAAAAGAGGAGTGAAAGAATGAAACGAAAAAGAGGAGGAATAGTCTCCCAGCTATTGATGATTTTACTTGTGGTCGTTATTATCTTTCCGTTATATTTTATGACAGCGAATTCGTTTAAAACGCATGAAGAATATGTCAATAATATGGCAGGCCTTCCGCAAACATTTACAGTACAAAACTTTGTGGAAGCTTTCCGGGGAAAACCGTTCGGACAATGGTTTATGAATAGTTTGATTCTTACAGTTGCAGCGGTTTTTATTACGGGAATCATTGCACTGCTGGCAGGATATGCCTTTGCAAAGATGAGGTTTAAAGGGAAAAAAGTGTTGTTCAACATGATCGTTCCGCTGATGTCTGTTCCTCCGGTTGTTATGATTATACCGCAGTTCCGGATTATTAAAATATTGGGTCTGGTAAATACACGTGTTTCTGTGATATTAATATATATAGGAATTATGTTGCCTATGACGATATATTTGATGAGAAATTTCATGAAAACAGTACCGGATTCTTTGTTAGAGGCAGCGGAGATTGACGGGTGCAGTAAGCGGAAGGCGTTGACAAAGATTATGATTCCGCTGAGCGTTCCGGCGCTTATTACTTCATCACTTGTAAATCTTGTATGGGTATGGAACGAGCTGTTGATTTCGCTTGTTTTTCTTCAGAAAGAAGAATTGCGAACCTTAATGGTAGGGATTACTTTATTTAAAGGACGTTTCACATTAAATATACCTGTTATTATGGCAGGGTTGGTTATTGCGACAGTGCCGATCGTGTTGATATATATATTTGCGCAGAAATATCTTGTTGAAGGTATGTTGGCAGGTTCGGTCAAAGAGTAAGAAATAAAGGGGGATATGCTTTGAAAATCTATAATCCGACAGATATAGGAGATCGAAATAAACTAATGATCTTACGGCTGATAAAAGTATATGATGGAATTTCCAGACAGGAAATTTCAAAAAGGATGCATTTAAGTGCACCGGCGGTAAGTAATAATGTAGCGGCCTTGATCGAAAACGGGATTGTATATGAAAACGGCTGTGACGATACGAGCTTGGGAAGAAAGCCGAGACAATTAAGTTATAAAGGAGACCTTTATTATGTGATTTCGGTTGAATTGATGCCTAAAAAAGTTCGTGCAGGTATTGCAGATCTGTACGGTGAAGTTCAGCAGTGGACAGAAAAGGAGATCATAGTAGAAAACGGAGTGGACGAGGTTCTCGGGCAGTTGGATTCTGCGATAGACGAGTTGCTTGAAAAGCGAAAAAAGGATGTAGATGTGATTGCGATCGCAGTAGGTGTTCCTGCGCTGACAGGCCAGAATGATTTAAACGATCTCTTTGGAACATATTTGCCGGAATGGAAAAATGTCGATTTGAAAGAGCATATTTTACAGAAATATAATGTAGAAGCGATTATTGTAAATGACGTTGAATTGGCGCTGATCGGAGAACGTGAAAGAGGCGTAGGAAAAAAACAGACGAATATTGTTTACATAAAATACGGAGAAGGCTTTGCGGCAAGGGCGATTGTGGACGGATATCTTCTAAAAGGAAATAATATGGCGGCGGGAGAATTAGGTTATTATCTAGAATCATTGGAAGAGATGACAGATGAGTTTGTATGTCCCGGACGATTTGAAAAAAAGGTGTGTCAAAATATTTTCTCAGAATGCGGTGAAAAAAACGGCTTGTCAGATCTTATTTTGCGAGCTGAACAAGGTGATGAGGCGGCAGATGCCATTGTGAAAAAAATTATAAGAAAAATCGCCGTTGTCATCGCCAATACCGTATTGATGTTAAACTCTGAGATGGTGATATTAGGCGGAGATTCAGAAATTTTTACAGAGGAAAATATTGTTGAGATCAAGAAAATATTAGAAAAAGTTTGTCCGTTTGTTCCTGAAGTCGTAACTTCAAAGTTAGGCGCAGATGCTCCGATCATAGGTGGGATAAAAGTTGCATTGGATTATGCGGAAGAGCAGATCATTATGCTCTGGAAATCATAGGAGAATGATATGGAGGCATATATGGACATATTACTGAAAGAAAGACTGGTATCTTATTATGAAAAACATATTTTAGAAGATGTGATGCCATTTTGGGATCGGAGGTGCATAGATAAAGAATACGGCGGATATATTACTGGTTTTGACAGAGAAGGAAAGATGACAGATGATAAGAAATATATTTGGTTTCAAGGGCGTCAGCTATATATATATTCACTGCTTTATAACAAAGTACGCAAAAAGAAGGAGTGGTTGGAAAATGCAAAGCATGGTTTTTCATTTCTTGTAAAATATGGGTATGCGGGCGATGGAAGATGGAATTATGTATTGGACAGAAAAGGGAATGTTTTGGAAGGTACAATCTCAATATTTTCTGATTTTCATGTTTTGCAGGGGGTGGCAGAATACCTTAAAATAGAAGAAGTAAGAACGCCGGAAAATATGGAACTTTTAAAAACTTGTTATGAAACGATGGAAAAAAATGTATTTGATCCATGGTTTAAAGAAATATATGAAAATACATGGAGCCCGGTTTTTATATGGCATGACATGTATCTGACATGTCTGTCTACAACGGAAACATGTGCGGAAGTATTGGGGACGGATGTTACAAAAAAACTTTTGAATGAATGTGTCGATAAGATTGCTAACTGGTTTGCAAATGATGAATATAACGTAGTGTTTGAAGCGGTTACAAGAGAAAATAAAATTGATATTGAGTCAGACAAAGGCCGCTTTATTAATCCGGGACATATGCATGAATCAGCATGGTTTCTTATGAAGGCAGGAGTATTGCTGGAAGACAGCAGATTACTATGCGCGGTATACAGATTGCCCGTTGGGCAAATGCCGTCGGAAAAGATGAAGAGTATGGTGGAATTATTTCATATGCAGACGCATTGGGGGAAACACCTCGCCCGATCGACTGGTTTAAAGAAACGAACTCTTTATGGAATGAAAAAGTATGGTGGCCGAATGCGGAGGCGTTGACAGCTTATGCACAGGCGTATTGCTATACGAAAGACAGTTATTTTCTTCAAGAATTTTTAGATCAGCATAATTATTGTAAAGAAAAGTTTTTTGATTCACAATATAAAGAGTGGTTTGAACGACTGGAATATGACGGAACCGTAAAAAACAGTGCAAAAGGAACACCGTGGAAATGTGCGTTTCATCTTGTGAGAGCGCTTGTGTTTACATTAGAAGCATTTTCGGAAATGGAGGCGGTATAGTGTATTTTCTGGGGATTGACGGAGGGGGAACAAAAACTGATTTTTTACTGTTAGATGAAAACGGAAAAACGATTGCACAGCGCAAGATAGGAACTATTTCTTATAAGCACGTTGGAATGGATTATGTGACAGAATTACTAAGAGAAAATATAAATCAAATATTAGACGGGAATGATGCCTATATATGTCTTGCCTTTCCGAATTGGGGAGAATCAAGAGTAAATGATGAACGCTTTTTATGCCGGATTGACAAAATTACAGATAGGCCGATGAAAATTGTAAACGACAGCGCCGCGGGATGGGCAGGATCTTTGGGATTAGAAGAGGGGATCAATCTTGTGGCAGGAACAGGTTCGATCGCTTATGGACAAAATAAGTTTGGCACAGAAGCTCGTGCGGGCGGATGGGATGATGGTTTTTCTGATGAAGGCTCTTGTTATTGGTTGGGAAAGAAAGCGTTGGAGCTGTTTTCAAAAGAGAGTGACGGAAGGGTAAAAAAAGGAAAGTTACTCGAGATTTTCCGATACAATTTTAATTTAAAAAATGACTTTGACCTTATAGACATTTTTGATGAAGTGTATAAAAATAATCGTACAAAAACAGCTGAACTTCAAAAATTGCTTTTACAGGCAGCGATGCAAGGAGATGAAGAAGCAATACGTTTGTATGAGGCTGCGGCAGAAGAATTAGCGCTGATCATAGGCGCTGTTTATAGAAAACTGGAATTTTCGGGAGACACGATCGTATCTTATTCAGGTGGATTGTTTCATGCAGGAGATTTTATATTAAAGCCACTGGTGCGGAAGCTCAAGGAAAATGGAATTTGTCTTTGTCCTCCTAAATATTCGCCTGTACAGGGAGCGGCGCTTTTGGCGGCGAGAGAATATAGCAGAGACGGTGAATTTTTATCACGAATAAAAGCAGGCTTAGAATAAGAAAAAGAGAATATCCGCGGCAGATTGCGATTTTTTGCTGCGAGATATTCTCTTTTATTTTATATTATGTTTATAATTATTTTGCCGGATATTTTTATTTGGTGATAAAATCACAGACATAATTTCTATTATGTGTTATTATACTTATATAATGTGCAATGAAAATTATAAGAGAGTAAGATCGACACATAAAAACAAGAGAAAAACAAGAGAAAAACAGGAGGAACGATTTATGAGATTAAAAGATAAAGTAGCGATTATTACAGGAGGAAGCCGTGGAATCGGATTTGCGACAGCAGATGCATTTTTAAGAGAGGGTGCGAAAGTTGCTGTTGCGGCGAGCAGTGAAAAAAACGCGGAAGCGGCAGTCGAGAAGTTAAAAGCGATTCATCCGGATGCAGAAGTGGTAGGGATCAGTCCGAACCTCGGAAGTTTTGAAAGTGTGAAAGAAGAATTTGATAAAGTAGAGAAACAGTTCGGACGTATTGATATTTTGGTGAATAATGCGGGGGTTTCCGAGAGCACTCCGTTTACATCTTATACAGAAGCTGATTTTGATCGTGTGATCGATCTGAATGTAAAAGGTGTATTTAACGCAACACGCGCGGTAGTTGACGGAATGATTAAAAATCACAGCGGGGTTGTCCTGAATACGTCTTCAATGGTAAGTATTTCCGGTCAGCCGAGCGGATTTGCTTATCCGGCGTCTAAGTTTGCGGTAAACGGTACGACGATCTCTCTGGCACGAGAGCTTGGGCCAAAAGGAATCCGTGTCAATGCAGTTGCTCCGGGAATTACGGAAACAGACATGATGAAAGCCGTTCCGAAAAACGTGATCGAGCCGATGATCGCACAGATTCCGCTTCGCAGACTCGGACAGCCGGAAGACATTGCAAATGCATTTGTATTTCTTGCATCTGATGAAGCGTCCTATATTACAGGCGTAGTTCTTAGTGTAGATGGAATGGCGCGCGCGTAAATATGGCGTTGCAATATTGTTTGCAAAATAATTTACCGGGAAGGGATTCCTTTTCATATATTTGAACATGTGCTAATATAATATCTCAGCGGAAGTTGTTCCGTTGAGATATTTTAAATTTCTGGGATGGTGAATATATGGCGCGTCAAAATGAGCGGAAAATGAAATTATATATGGAAGCGGGTCTGGCGGTACTTCTTGTTTTAACGATTGCACTGGCATCAGTATCAGGGCGGCTCTCTTCGCAGGCACATGAGAAGGACAAGAATAAGCAGGAAGCGGCTGTACAAGGAGAAGCGGAAGTTTACGAAAAAAACAAAGGAAATGATCAAGGGAAAAATGAAGTGAAAGACCAAAGGGAAAACAACGCTCAAAATACAGCGGGAAATGCTGAAGAATCACAGGAAACGATCGCTGACGGACAGTATCCGATTATGGGAAACAGCCGCGTAACAGTTGATGAGATGGTAGATTATTTTCAGACGGCAGGAAAACCTTATCCGAAAGAAGCTCTTTCCAAAGGTGGAGCAGAGTCTATAGAAGTGTTTTGCAGGATGTATTATGATGAAGCGGTGGCAGAAGGCGTTCGTCCGGAAGTTGCTTTTGTGCAGACGATGAAAGAAACGGGATTTTTGCAGTATGGCGGAGATGCTTCTGTCGAACAGTTTAATTTTGCGGGATTAGGTACAACAGGCGGGGGTGTGCCCGGGAACTCTTATCCTGATGTGCGGACCGGGATCAGGGCTCAGATTCAACATCTGAAAGCATATGCCACAGCAGACCCTTTGAATGGGAAGTGTGTAGATGATCGGTATGAGTATGTAAAAAAAGGAGCGGCTCCATATGTGGAATGGCTGGGGCAGCAGGAAAATCCTGAAGGGCTTGGCTGGGCAACGGGAGATAACTACGGATATGATATCGTCCGAATGATCCACGATATGAAGAAATAGAAATATTGTTAGCTAAAATTGTGTAAAATACACAAAAAATTGAAGGGAAACACTGTTGTTTAGCACGAAAAATTCAGTGGTTTTGTCAAGGGCAATCTCATTGAAAAACAATATGGCGAATAGTATAATTTAAAATAAGGTGTAAAATGGAAAATCGTAGATGGTTTAATACGGTTTTTCTTTTTTGTAATGGCGATAAGCCAAAGTCTGAGTTCGCCGAGAACTTGGCGATCGCTTACAATCCCGGAATATGCCTTTTGGCACTTCGGGGGATTGACATGAGCCTGAAAATAAACGGAGGGAAAAAGTATGAAAAAAAGAGGAAGGGCTTTAGCGCTTCTGCTTGCCGCGGTTTTAACGGTCAGTAGTGTGCCGGGAACAGTTATGGCGGCAGATGGCGTGAAGCCCCAAGACGGAACAACGAAAGAACAGCCATTCTGGAGTGGAACGGGAGGAAGTACAAAATTCAGAATCCCATGTCTCGTATCTCTTAATGACGGCACACTGGTAGCCGGATGTGATGCCAGATGGAATACGGGTGGAGACGGTGGTGGACTGGATACGATCGTATCCCGTTCAACAGACAAAGGAAAGACATGGCATTATACTTTTGCTAATTATCTTGGAGAGAATGGAAATGTTTGGAATGGAAATTCCACAGCATTTATCGATCCTGCAATGGCAACAGATGGAGAAAAAGTATATATGATGGCAGATCTTTATCCGGCGGGATATGCGCTGAATAGTGCAAATCATGCACCGGTTGCAGGAAAGAGCCATGATGAGAACGGAAACATTCTTCTGGCAGATGCAAGAGGATGGACAAACTGTTGGGTTGCGGATCGTCAGAATGCGGCTAATTACACATATCATTTGGAAAAGAATGATAAGAAAAAATCTGACTCCGCATATGTGATCAAAGATGCAGAAGGTAAGACAGTAACAGGTTACACGGTTGACGCTTATTTTAATATCAAAGGAGAGAATGTAGATACAAACTTGTTTGAATCAGATTCTCCGTTCCAAGTATGGCCGACAGATTATTTGTATCTGACAACATCAGAAGATGGCGGAGCGACATGGTCTGTTCCTTCTATTGTTAATATGAGAAAAGAAACAGAGCAGTCTCTCTTAGTAGGTCCTGGACGCGGTATGGTTACTTCTAAAGGAAGAATCTTATTTACGGCATATGAATTTACTAGTTACGATAGAAATAGTGTAGCTATCTATTCTGATGACGGCGGTAAGACATGGACAAGAGGTCGGTCTGTGACAAGTCAGAGCTCAGAGGCTGTTGTGACTGAGGCAAACGGAAAATTGTATATGTTTACTCGTCATGGCGGATATTATACATCTGAGGATTTCGGCGCAACATGGTCAAACAGACAGAATATGGGAATTAATTATTGCCAGACTTGCCAGTTGACAGCAATTACATATCCGAAGAAAATTGATGGTAAAACAGCAATCCTGTTTGCTGCTCCGTCTGCAACAAACCGTGCAGCAGGAAAGATTTTCGTAGGCTTAGTGCAGGATGACGGAACACTTGACTGGAAATATAACTACAGCATTAACGGATCTGCATATTACGCATACTCTTGTCTGACAATTCTTCCTGACGGAACGATCGGTCTTCTTTATGAGAGTGACGGAACTGTGATTACGTATGAAGATTTTGATATTGAAGACGTTGCAAAAGGCGCGGCGATCGGAAATATCTGGTGTACAGACGAGAACGGTACTGTGGCAGATGTTACAATGACATCTAATATGTCAAAAGAACTGACAGTAAACGGCTTGAAAGATGGCGCGCAAGTGAAAGTTTCTTCTGACAATGAAAATGCAGTAACAGCAGCTTACGCAGGCGGTAAAGTGACATTGACTTCCAAAGCGGTAACAGGAATGGAAAAAGCGACTGTAACTGTAGAGTCTGAAGGTGAAAAGACAACAGTCAGCGTAATCGTAACAGATGAAAAAGATTATGAGATCGTAGATCTTCGTGTGGGAGATACGAAAACATATACAGACAAGACAGGAAATTACAGCGGCAGTGCATTAGAAGGTCTTAATAAAGATATTGAAGATGTGACATTGCCAGGAGAAGATGCACAAGCAGTTGAGAAACAGGTAAAAGCACAGCTTGCAACAAGTGAAGCACATTTTGACGGAGCAGAGAAGTCTTTGGATGAATGTTTGTTTACGTTTGCAAGTGTAGAAGGACAAGATAACACATATACAATGTCTGCCAAGGATGGAGGCAAAACAGTATATGTAAATTACAGAAGTGCGGCTTCAGCCGGTACAGTATGCGCAGAAGTATCAGCGAATATTAAATTAGAGGAAAGAAGCGACGATCAGACCTTGAATTATTCGATATGACAGAAGGTTCTCGTGGAAACCGTCTGTATTTCCATAAGGATAAAGAAAGTAAACTGCACTTCGACAGAAATACAAGCGATCATGCGAACTGTCGCATGGAATTGTATAAAAAGGCTGCAAACAGCAGTGCAGAGTCTGCGATTCCGGGATATGAGAAAGTGACAGGATTGTCACAGATCACAAATGGCGAAAAATATTTGATCGCGGCAAAAGCAGTTACAGGAACTTATTATGTTGTAAATCCGTCGGCTGCCGGAGAAAAGTATAAACATGTTGCAAAAGTAGTTGAGGAAACGATTCCGGTGAAACAGGAAGCTGCCGTAGCGCTCGGAAGCAATGCACAGTTTAACGACAGAGGCGAGAAAAAAATCAGTAAATGTCTGTTTACATTCGATAAACAGGCAGAAGATGGAAAGTATAAAATTTTTGCAACAACGGAAGATGGACAGAAAGTATATCTTGGACCGAAATCCGCAGCTTCGGCACAGACTCCTCTTACAGCAACAGAGGCGGTGATCACAGTTGCAAAAACTGACAAAGGATTCACATTGGTTCAAGCAGAAGGCGCTACAAACGGCGGATATTTGTACTTCTGGAAAGATAATGAAGGTAAATTCCACTTTGACAGAAATAGCAGTGTAGATCCGAATGGAAAATGCGAATTTGAGCTTTATAAAAAAGCGGATAATGCAGAAGCAGCTGAAATACCGGGTTACGAGAAGCTGAACGACATGTCAGAAATCGAAGCAAACGGTCAGTATTTGATTGCTATGAAAGCGAAAGATAATAAGTATTATCTGTTGAATCCTGCGACAGGAAATGATAAGTACAGTTATGTTGCAAAAGTGACAGGAGAAATGTACGAAGACGAAACGATCGGAGCGAAGACAGATATCACAATTACCGGAAAAGCAGAAGGCAAAACATCTGTGAAGATCGGTAACAAGACATACTTCATCTTCGTGAAAAATGATGTGGAAGAAGTAACAATCAAGATCGGCGAGACATATAACGTACCGGGCAAGATTTTAAATGAATCCGAAGTGACAAAAGACGGTATCGTAAGTTTGGAAAAACGTGAGAACATGCCGCCTTACAAAGCAATTTCAGAAATCACAGAAGGAACATATTTATTCGGAAATAATAGTCATATCATGCTGAATACGGTAAGTACAGCAGCAGGTTCTGAAAAAGGTCTTGGAATGAAAGCGGTCAACTTTAATAATGATGAGACTGCGAAAGACTTTATGTGGACGCTTACCAAATCAGGCGAAGGCTATACGATGAAAGATGCCGCGTCAGGCAAATACATTAATATTTCTGGAAATAATGTGGAACTGAAGGATGCAGAGCAGGTATTGACGATCAGAGCAAGAGCAAACGGAGGATTCTCTGTTTCGGCAAATAATTATTATCTGAACAACTGGGCAGGAAATAATAATAAAGTTGCAGCTTATCCGAGTGATGATAACGGATGGAGCTTCTACAAAGCATCTGCCGGAAACGTAGTAACAGGTGTGAAAGAAGGAACAGTAACTGTAGCGGCATCAGAAGGAATAAACTATAAGATCACGGTGGTAAAAGACGTTCCTGAAGTAAAAGAGTACACAGTAACGGCAACAGTAAATGATGAAGCGATGGGTACGGCAAAGCTTAGCCCGGAAGTTGATAAGTACAAAGAAGGAACAGAAGTAACGGCAACTGCGAAAGTAAAAGACGAAAGCAAATATGAGTTCGTAAACTGGACAGTAGGCGATGAAGAAGTTTCTAAGAAAGCAGAGTACAAGTTTACAGTTGACAAAGACATGGAGCTTAAGGCGAACTTCAAAGCAAAAGATCCTGTAGAAGAAACATTTACAGTAAAAGTAAAAGCAAATGACGACAAGATGGGAACTGTAGCGGTCGATCCGGTGAAAGAAAACTATGCAAAAGGCGATACAGTAATCGTGATCGCAGAAGCAAAAGAAGGATATGAGTTTGTAAACTGGACATCGGAAGGTAAAGTATTCTCCGATTCTGCAGCGTACGAGTTTGCTGTAGATAAGGATATGGAACTGACAGCGAACTTCAAAGCGAAAGAAGAGCCGAAACCGCCGGTAACAGAAGATACATTCAAGCTGAACGTAACTGTAAACGACGACAAGATGGGAACAGTAAAACTTGATCCTGCAAAAGAAAGCTATAAAGCAGGAGATGTCGTAACGGCAACTGCAACGGCAAAAGACGGATACAAGTTCGTGAACTGGACAGTAGACGGTAAGGAAGTTTCCGATAAAGCAGAGTATGCATTTAAAGTGGACAGCGATGTAAACTTGAAAGCAAACTTTGACAAAGCAGCGGCCGAACCGAA
>ENA-OQKF01000858-OQKF01000858.1-human-gut-metagenome-genome-assembly--contig:-NODE-858-length-15651-cov-35.068539_pt1 | contig 15651 bp, 10 predicted proteins | sample MGYA00242617_ERZ504784 | MGnify/ENA primary metagenome ERZ504784 (study PRJEB26092, sample SAMD00036364) | human gut metagenome | host: Homo sapiens | study: EMG produced TPA metagenomics assembly of... | reverse complement strand
GGATGCCCGCCAGCATGAGGGTGGACAGCGGGTAGTAGATCATGGGCTTGTCGTAGACCGGCAGCAGCTGCTTGGAGGTCACGAGCGTGAGCGGGTACAGGCGGGTGCCGGACCCGCCGGCGAGGATAATGCCTTTCATGTAGTCCTCCGTGTCATTTAACTCATTTAGTTACGACTTATATAATAAGCTCTATCGGTCATATTAATTAAAAATATATGAGCGGTACCCATTGAACAGGGCATCTAATTGCCTCGGCACGGAAAGAGCGACCATAACGTGAAGATTTATATCGCAGCGCATAAGCACTTTAACATTGATGCAGAGGTGCCTTACCAGCCGCTCTTCGTCGGGGCAAGCTTCATTCCAGAAGAAAACCGTCGAGCTGGATGGCAGTACGACGATCAAGGCGACAATATTTCCCAGAAAAACAAACACTACTGCGAGCTTACCGGCCTCTATTGGATATGGAAGAATTCTCCTGAGTCAATAGTTGGGCTCACGCATTATCGAAGGGCGTTTGAGTCGCCCAGCAACTCGAAGCAGATGCTCAGAGACTATGAAATTGAGAATATTCTTGCTAATTATGACTGTATTGTTGCAGCCAAAGAACCCTGCACAAGCTCAATCGGGTGCAACTTAATCACTGTTGCCGAGCAGTATAGAATGATCCATTCTTCGACAGATCTGCTACATGCAAGGGAAATTATCAGGACGAAACGCCCTGACTACTTGGACGCTTTTGATGAAGCAATTTGCGAGGGGCACTCTTTTTCACCCTGCAATATGATTATTTGCAAAAAGGAACTGATGGACAGATATTGTAAGTGGCTTTTCAAAATTGAAAAACAACTTGATAAGCGGATTGACTATATAAGTGGTCGCGATAGCTATCAACAAAGGATGCCTGGCTTTATCTCAGAACGACTGCTCAACGTTTTCCTTAGAAAGCATGACTTAAAATGCTATGAATGCCGCATCTTTAACCCAGCAAATAAAGATGCTCTCACAATTGATCGATGCACGTGGCCTCGGACAAGACCCCAGCTTACATGTGATTCCTCCGCTAAGGCCATATTTAACGGGGTGGACTATTCATCGGTATTTAATTATTCCTTTTATGTAAATCATTACGAAGATCTCTTCGATAGATATAAGAACGACCCTCTAGGAGCTTTGGAACATTTCATTGCAATTGGCATTAATGAGCATCGAGTTGCGCATCCTCATTTTTCTATTGGCTCTCTTTTAAACGGAAACCCCGATTTACGAAAAAGGTGCAGCAAAAATCTCGAAGCGGTGCAAATGTATATAGCGGACCCTAAAGCGTATGAGCATCCAATTGGATATGAAAACATTCATCTGCTAGACGAGCAAAGCAATTCAACTATGGCTACATGGCATGAACGTCGAATTGCAGCAGCGCGCATTCGATACCAGGAAAGAATCGAAAGGCTACCTGTACTGGGTTAATTAAACGAAAGAAACTACTTGAAATCTGAGTGAAGTAGTAAATGTATCTTTAGTGCTACGGAAAGGTAAATTGAAATGAAAATTAACGTGGATTGCATTTGCCGTGGAAGCGGAAAGATGTATATTCTCCTAAAAAATGTAGAGGTAGATGCATCAAGTATTCAGGCGACTGCATCAAAGAGCGACGGGACAACGATACCGAGCTCAATCTATCCATACGAATCAAATGATAATCAATACGTCGTAGTTCTTCCCGACCTGGGAACTGGTGATTGCGATATTCAGATTAAAGATTTGAGTGCGCAATATGCCTACGCTGCCATTAAAATTTGCTTTAGCAAGGCAAAATGGGCGTCAAGATTAAACTACAAAATTAAGAATGAATTGTCCCACTCCATTAGGAACTATGACGATAAGCATGACTTGGATGTAGCAAGCATGCGTTTTCACGAGTTTATCGAAGATGGAGACGAGGCCATTCTTCGCTGCTCAGTTAAACTCCCTCAGCGCAACGACAACAAGATAGCCATCAAGTGCTTCGATATTTCAATGACTCGCATTCAGATTGAGCCGATTACCACCGATGACATTACGATTCCACTGTGGTTTGCCCCAGATAAAAAACGCCGTGAAATTCAATACTCGATTCGGATTCCTAATAGCACAAATAGGTTAATCTTCACAATCGAAGACGACAACCATCCGAGCTTCAACAGCTTTGCTGTTGCGGATAACGAAGAGCTTGAAAAGCTGCGCATTTTAACCACATCGAAAATGAAGCCTATTTCAATTGACCCATCTGCATATCCAAAATGGCTCGATCAACACAAGGCAAGCTCGGCAATGCTCGAAAAACAATCGATGGTCACCTTCAAGGAAATGCCATTGTTTAGCATCGTCGTCCCCCTATTCAACACACCCGAAAAACTGTTCAAGGAAATGGTGGAATCGGTTCTTAAGCAGAGCTATTCAAACTGGGAGCTCGTGCTAGTCAATGCAAGCCCAGATAACAGCGCGCTTGTAGATATGGTCGAAACTGCTAAGAATAAAGACGTGCGCATTAAGGTGATAGAGCTGGCAAACAATTCCGGCATTTCCAAAAACACTCTTGCCGGGACAAAAGAAGCGAAAGGAGATTTTATTTGCTTCTTGGACCACGACGATACTCTAGAGCCCTCGGCGCTTTATGAATACGCGCGTGCAATTAATGCTGAAAACAATGCTGATCTTATTTACTGCGACGAAGACAAACTGTTTGCCAATGGCAGCTATGGAGATCCGTTCTTTAAACCAGATTTAAGCATCGACTTGCTGCGAAGCGTTAATTATATTTGCCATTTTCTTGCAATCAGAAAAACACTATTCGATTCTCTGGAGTACGGCGACGAGCAGTACGATGGAGCTCAAGACCACGACTTGACGCTTAAAGCGATAGAAAACGCACGGAATGTGGTACACGTGGCCAAAATTCTGTACCACTGGAGAATTACCGAAAACTCAACTGCAGGTGACCCGAACTCAAAGCTATATGCATGGGATGCTGGCGTCAAAGCCGTACAGGCCCATTTGGACAGACTTGACGTTTCAGCAAAGGTTTATCGCGGAAACGACCCCTTCACATATAAAGTTACCTACGCAGTTCCAGATAGTCATCCACTTGTATCAATCATTATTCCGACAAAGGACCATCCCTCTGTTCTCGATACGTGCATTAAGTCGATCATTGAACGATCAACCTACGATAACTACGAAATCGTCATTATCGAAAACAACAGCGAGAACCCAGAAACATTCGAGTACTACTCTGAATTGGAGAAATGCTATCCCGATACGATCCGCATCGAATATTGGGGTGCAGAATTCAATTTTTCAAAACTGATGAACTTTGGCGCTAGCAAAGCAAAGGGCGATTACCTTCTCTTGTTAAACAACGATACAGAAGTTATAACTCCAAACTGGATTGAAAACATGCTGGGCATTTGTTCGCGAAAAGAAGTTGGCATCGTAGGCGCAAGACTTTTTTACAGCGATGATACCCTGCAACATGCTGGCGTCGGCATCGGCGGAATTGGAGCCGGCCACCTCGGAAAAGACTACCCCAGAGGAAAATGGGGTTACTTCAATCTATGCGACCGCACACAAGATTTAAGCGCAGTAACCGCAGCATGCCTGATGACTAAGAGAGCTGTTTTCGACGAAGTCGGAGGCTTTAGAGAAGAACTGGCTGTTGCTTTTAATGATGTTGACTATTGCCTCAAAGTGAGAAGTCATAACTATCTAGTTGTATATACACCCGATACCGAGCTGTATCATTACGAGTCGTTATCACGAGGCTATGAAATCAGCGATGAAAAGAAAATGAGATTCCATAGGGAATACTCACTGCTCAACTACCTATGGCCAGAGTATTACGTGAAGGGTGATCCGTATATAAACAGCAACATCGTCAGCGGGAATTTGTATTATCAAATTTAAAAACGCTTATGACACTTTAATTCTGAGCAGGTAAAGGAGGAATAAGGGGCTGTCGGTTAAACCGACAGCCCCTTATTCCTAATAGGTTAATTTATAAAGAAAGAACCCGTTTGCTGAACCTAATTGCGTAATTTGCAATTCAACAGATGAATACTCTGTCAAATCCCTACTAGACATAACGTACTTCACATTAAGCTGCCTTAAATCATCTTCAGTCAAATTCACTGTGAAGAGATCATCCTGCGTGGAATTAAATGACGTAGATGGAGCGAATACATTAGCAGCGATATGAGCATACCTGTTGTATGCGTACTCGTTCTCGTTATTATCATCGATAGAATTCCAACGCGATAGATCGGGATAAGCATTGGTGGAGTTAATTACAGGCGCTCCATACGCAGCGCAAAGATTGGCAACTGTCCAAGAACCATCGACAACCCATTTATCTGAATAATCACTCTCTTCCACAAACTGATTAACGAGAGACTCTAAATTCGTATCTGTTAGTGGAGCCGCACCGATTTGAATTGGATTAATACAGAGCCCTGGAATTACTCCGAAGCAAATCGCAAAAGCAGCGAATAAACCAGTGCATTTTTTTCCAAGAATAAAGGAGCAAAACGAAAGGCACGAAAAAAGACAGAACAATATAAGCATCAACAGATACAGCATCCTTGCAACAAGATATTTAGCAGAAAGAAGGATGAAAACCTGGAATGCTGAACTCAGAATAAGACCAATTATTAAGATAATCGGCAAATAACCAATGGAGCTGTTATTCCCTTGGGACTCTTTAGCCTTTTCGACAGAAATCAAAAATAGGAGAAGTTCGAGGTAACCAATAGGAAACAATAGTCGCAGAACAGGGACGTTATACATTAAGGTCATTCGAGATAGAAATGACGGAAAACCAATAAATGCAAAGACTAGAAAAAACAATTGAAGTGCCGTAAGCACAAATAACTGCCAATCTCGCCTTTTAATAAAACAGAGCAGAGATGCAAGCGTTCCAAGAGGGAAGAAACAAAGAATGGTTGCAATTTCGCATTCATTTGAAACCAGCGGTGAATCAAAGGCATAAAAGAGTGGAATTGCATAAGAAAAAAGTTCGGGAAGTCCGCTTCCGCCTGTTTCAAAGCGCGCACCAGGATAAACGGTATTCATAACAGATGTCATTGCTTCAGAGGACTGGAAGAATGAAAGGAATATTAGTCCCGCTGAGATCAACAGGCAGAATACTAAAACAAAAGTATCACTTAGCGACCATGCAAGAACTGAATGTTGGGCGTTATATTTTAATGTTTGATAATACTCTATTGTTCTAAAAACACCCATCAAGGCAAAAATGAAGAAAAATGGGACCATCCAGGCAGGGTACAAGAGCATTATGTAACAACCACATAGCCATGCTATGGCAGCTATCGCAATAACCCTGATATTCTTTTTTCGAGTAAAGAGCGCCTTATCCAACAACAAGACAAGGGCTTGTCCATAAAGAATCACCTCGCCCGTGCCCCACCATTGAATTAGTGGCGAAAAACAAAGCAAGCATGAAAAGAGCAAGCTGAGCGGCTTTGACTTAATAATGAGAAAGGCACAGTCAAAAGAGACAAGGACCATTAGACATAGTTTCGCGGACCAAGCAAACGCTAGGCCGAATTCAAAACCAAATAACAAATAACCCCAAAGCACTGGTCTAAATAACGTAATTACGCTCCAGCAGGCAGCGCCATAAACCATCCGGACATCCGTTAAATCTCCTCTCAGGATTTCCGAAATTGGAGCATAGCCATTATGGGATTGAGAAAGCTGAAACAGAGTTCCAACTGAGAACTCATCGCTTCGAAGGGACCTCGGTATACCCCAAAACGGAGTACCAGCGTTTTCAGGGAGCATAATGCTCCACATTCCAAGCGATGAACCGCTGATTTTAAAAGCAACGGCAAGTATCGCAACAGTCATACCGATTAGCCATCGATATTTATACAAAAAATCGCTTTTATACTCTACCAATTTGATTACAGAAATGACAAATATAATAGTCAATCCAGCAACAAATAGAACAGCCATATCGTCATTAAGCATCGGGTTGGCAATTGTAAAGCCAACCGTGCCATAGAAAGCATCAATGTAATTAACGAACAAAGACAGATATATCAGTGCAAAAGATAACGGCAGGGCAAAAATACCGACATGGTAAAGGCGATACAAGCCGCTGCACGCACGATGATTTCGAGCTTCCGCTGCTAAATAGTTATTCATACAGTTAATCTAAACTCCGTCTTTAATTAATCCTGCTGATTTCGCAAAACATCATTCTCATTTTCAAGAATCGCAATACGTTGGGTTAAGTTCTTGCAAGCCGTAACGAGTCTGCTAATCGCAATACTGAGAGATAAAGAAATCATCAATAAAAGTACTACAGCAACAAGAAAAGCGAAATTCGATGGGCTAATAAACCCAATACAATCTGAAATTCGATAAATCAACTCCGGAAAGCAAACGCTAAATAGTGCCACAACACACAGGCAAAGCCATAGTAGCGAGTACTTTAAAAGTAGCTTTCCTTTACCGACTAAGGAAACGACATAAAAGAAAAGGCCACTAAAAATTACGACAGCGCCCACGCGAATTATCATACTCATCAGTGAGCCGCCTTTCTATAAACAAAACAGGCCATGGAAATTGCAAGCGAAACCTTAATCATGTAATAAATTGAAGAAAAGCCAGAAATTGATGACACTCCGCCCTGCCTCTCGCGCATAAGTACAGGAACCTCAACCACCGAAAGACCAGTTTTTAATGCTGCGGCAATAGATTCGGGCTCTGGATAATCATCTGGATAGTCCCTACAGAACAAATCTATAGCTTTTTTGCCGCACGCGCGAAATCCAGAAGTAGGATCTTTAATCGTCTTTCCGGTAAATAATCTCAACCAACCAGAAAGCCATCGGATACCTACTCTCCTTAAAAATGTAGACTGAAAACCTTCCGTGGGAACGGCAAATCTGGAACCGATAGACAAATCGGCACCATCAATAATCGGCTCGATTAAGTTCCCAATATAAGAAGGATCATGCTGGCCGTCACCATCAACCTGAACATCAATGTCATAACCATGCCTGAACGCATATTTATGACCGGCTTGAACAGCACCACCAATGCCCAAATTTTGCGGAAGGTCAAGGACATTAAATCCATGTTGACGGCAGATGGATAGAGTTTTATCGGTTGAGCCATCATTCACCACTACATAATCATAGCCAGCTTCAACAACCGATGAAACAGTCTGTACGATATTGGCTTGCTCATTATAGGCAGGAATGATTACCAGCACTCTCAACATTTCATCCATTAAAACCCCAACGATCCATATCGGACCTATATTGAAAATAAAACCTGCTTAATTTTATCCAAACAAACCAATCTCGAGAAATGCTCACGATAATAATTGAAGCCATTAGATCCTAAAGCTTCAATAGCATCTTTATTCATTGAAGCAATTTTTACCATATTATCAGCAAGCGCATTAACATCTGAGGGATTGGATACAAACCCGCATTCAGCAGAACGAACCGCATTGGCCCCTTCACCGCGCATTACAGCAAGTATTGGTTTCGAAGACGCCATACAACTTGAAATCTTCGCCGGAATAGTAAGCTCTAGTTCGGGATTGTCGGCGAATGGTGCAATCATTGCCGTTGCAATATCTGAATACATGGGCACAACTTCAGGATCAACGCGCCCAATAAACAAAATGAACTCGCTCAGCCCTTTATTTGCAACGGTCTTCTGCAATTCCGCTCTGGACATGCCATCGCCAAGAATTAGCAGCCTCATCTCAACAGAACTATTTTTGATTGCATACGAGAATGCCTCAATAACTGTGTCAAGACCCTGTGCGGGAGTTATTGATCCGGCAAAAAGGAAAACACACTGACTTCCAAATTGCGATCTCAGCTCCTGTGAAAAACTCTTTTGTTCGTAAACCTCCTCACAGTGCTGAGGTATTACACTTATCGAAATATCCGGATTCAAAGGTTTAATCCTATGAAATAAGTTGTCGGCCAAAGAGTCACTCAAGGCAATCAGCTTATTACAGGCAGCATACTGCTTGTCGCAAAAAGATTTGGCAAAAGCTCTCAGAAAGCTATTTTGGACGTTTAAAACGGTGTACAAATTTTCGGGCCAAATATCCAAGACATAGGTGACAAGAGGGCATTTATTTCGCCATGCAGCAAACCTAGCCGGAATTATCATCAAAATAGGACTTGTATTATAGCAAAATACAACGTCGTAATTGTTTTTGAGCCTTAACGCCTTGAAAGATGCAGTAATCGGCCAGCTAATATAGTTCAGGAAAATGCGGACCGAAGTGTTTCCCTTTCGGCGTATTTCACCAGACCGAAAGACAGACGCACCGTGGTAATCATCGTGACGATGGCCGCAGTAACCATATCCTTCGGCCCATTCGCCTGAAGGATAATTTGGAATACCGCAAAGGACGTCAACGCTTGCACCGTCTTCAATAAAGCCATCGACAATATCACTGATTCGAAAAGTCTCCGGGTAAAAATGCTGCGTCACGACAAGTATTTTCTTACCAGCGCATGAGCTAGTCATTAAATGCTCTTCCTCCACACCATCTTGTCCACGACGCCGGTGTAGGACTGGATGATCTTGACCACCTTGGTGGAGACGGTCTCGTCGGCGTAGTCGGGAACGGGCGCCTCGGGCAGCGACCCCTCCGCGTCGAGCTCGACGGCGGTGCGGACGGCCTGGAGCAGGCCGCGCTCGCTGATGCCGGCCAGCGTGAAGCAGGCCTTGTCCAGCGCCTCGGGGCGTTCGGTGGAGGTGCGGATGCACACCGCCGGGAACGGGCGGCCGACGCTCGCGAAGAAGCTCGACTCCTCGGGCAGCGTGCCCGAATCGGAGACCACCGCGAAGGCGTTCATCTGCAGGCAGTTGTAGTCGTGGAAGCCCATGGGCTCGTGCATGCGCACGCGCGGGTTGAGCTCGAAGCCGGTGGCCTCCAGGCGCTTGCGGGAGCGCGGGTGGCAGGAGTACAGGATCGGCATGTCGTATTTCTCCGCGAGCGCGTTGATGGCGGTGAACAGGCTCGTGAAGTTCGCCTCGGTGTCGATGTTCTCCTCGCGGTGGGCGGACAGCAGCATGTAGCGCTTGGGCTCAAGGCCGAGCTCGGTCAGGACGTCGGAGGCCTCGATCTTGCCCAGGTTGGCGCGCAGGACCTCGGCCATGGGCGAGCCGGTGACGTAAGTGCGCTCCGGGGCGCAGCCGGTGTCCTTCAGGTAGCGGCGGGCGTGCTCGGAGTATGCCAGGTTGACGTCGGAGATAACATCGACGATACGGCGGTTGGTCTCCTCGGGCAGGCACTCGTCCTTGCAGCGGTTGCCCGCCTCCATGTGGAAGATGGGGATGTGAAGGCGCTTGGCCGCGATGGCGGAAAGGCAGCTGTTGGTGTCTCCCAGAATCAGCAGCGCGTCGGGCTGCACCTGCACCATCAGCTTGTAGCTCGCGGCGATGATGTTGCCCACGGTCTCGCCCAGGTCGGCGCCCACGGCGTCCAGGTAGACGTCGGGGTCGTCCAGCGACAGGTCGCGGAAGAAGATGCCGTTCAAGGTGTAGTCGTAGTTCTGCCCGGTGTGCGCCAGCAGGCAGTCGAAGTGACGTCGGCACTTCTTGATGACCTCGGACAGGCGGATGACCTCGGGGCGGGTGCCCACGATGATCAGCAGCTTAAGGCGGCCGTCGTCTTTAAAACAAATATTGGAATTCATAGGTTTCCTTAAAACAGAGACTAATATTTTGCCAACAGTAGTGAGGCGGCCTGCACATCACCACACTCAACAAGTTTCGAATCGTTCCTATGCAAAGTCTCAGAGCATCCGCCGACATCGTAACAAACGACTGGCAGCCCACAAGCCTCAGCTTCAAGATTGACCGTAGGGTAGTTATCCTCGTATGTTGGATTGAATAGAACGGAGGCAGAACTATAAAGTGAGGCCAACTCTATCTGAGAGTCGGTTCGTGGAATACCAACTACCCCTGGAGGTAGTTTTCTCATCTGTTTGGCACTCAATCCAACCAACACAATGGAATACTTGGAGCAGTCAAGCTTGTCCGCAAGGGCATAAAAGTCAGAAAGACCCTTACGCTTGGACCATGGAGAGGCAACTCCTAAAATAATTTTTCTTGAATCGAGGCCGTATTTCTCTTTAACGCTAAAAACTTCACTATTTGATCGTGGCTTGAAAACGTTGAGATCAATCGTATTATGCACAACCTCAATCGGATACTTTGATAAATAGCTAGAAGCAACCAGTCCAGCCAGCCATTTTGAAGGGGTAATGATAGTCATTCGATTAGAAGGCAACGAAGTGAAAATCGAACGTTTGGCCTCGTAACTCCATTTGCATGATGCAGAATTAATAGTTGGAGGATACCCCATGAGTTGAGGGCACCTCTTGGCACCACAGCCGTTTTTCCATTGATTGCAGCAAGAATAGGTGAAATAAGGGCAATGGCCGGTAAAAGCCCAACAGTCGTGCAAAGTCCATACAACGTGACAATCAGACCTCATCAACCATTTAAATAGTTTATCAATATTCAAATAGTAGCCATGAAGGTTATGCAAGTGAACCACATCAGGACCGAACTCATCAAGACGATGAATCAACGCGTCGGTTTGCCTCGCTGAATGAAAACCTATCTTACCGTCAAGGAGAGTAAGCCCAACGTCGAGTAAAAAATTAGCAGATGACCCAAAACAGTATTCACTGGCAGTGTTTGCTGGCGTTCTTCTTCCCCAGCAAGCAAGCGATTCGTGCCCTTGATCAATAAGAGCAAGATGCTCCTTCATCATAATGCGCCCAGTGGATCCATTTGGAACGCTATTAATGTGAGCGTATCTGGTCAAAACCTCTAGACTTCCTCGTAGTAGGTGTCGGGGTTCTCGGGGTCGAAGGGCTCGTTGGCCCACATGACCGTCACGAGGTCCTCGGTGTCGGACAGGTTGGTGATGGAGTGCGTGTAGCCCGGGATCATCTCGACCACGCGCATGTCCGAGCCCGAGACGGTGTACTCGTCGACGGGGAACGGGTTTCCATCGGAGTCCTCCCCCACCTTCCTCAGCTTGATCGACGCGGTGCCGGAGACCACCAGGAACCTCTCCCACTTGCTCATGTGCCAGTGGTTGCCCTTGGTGATGCCGGGCCTCGAGACGTTGATGGAGACCTGGCCGCGCTCGGGCGTTCGCAGGAACTCGGTGAACGAGCCGCGGCCGTCGACGTTGGGCCTGAGGCCGTAGGCGAAGTTTCCCGGCTCGTAGTAGGACAGGAACGTGCTCCAGAGCTTCTTGGAGAAGGAGCCCTCCGTCAGGTCGGGAACCGAGAGCGTCTCGCGGCTATCGCGGAAGCCGTCGAGCAGGTGGACGATCTCGCCGAGCGACTTGACGTCAGTTTCCGGGACGTAGCAGAACCCGTCTCCCTCTACCCTCTCGAGACCCTCGTATCCGCAGCGGTGCTCCCCGCCGAGCAGGGCGCCCAGCATCTCGTCCACGAGGTCGTCGATGTAGAGGAGCTCCAGCTCCACGGAGGGGTCGTTCACGGTGTAGGGGCGGCCGTTGGCGATGGCGTCGCAGAAGGTCGCCACGGCGGAGTTGTAGCGCGGGCGGCCCCACTCGCCGACGCGGCAGGGGCCGCGGCGTCGGCTCCTGTGCGCCGAGCATTTCCAGCACGGCCAGCTTCGTGCGGTCCATGCCGTTTTTGTCCAGATATTTGCCGCAGCCCAGCTGGTCGGCCAGGAACCGCACCGCATCGTCCGCGGCCATTTTGGGCAGACGCGCCAGACCGTCCGCCACGTCAGCCATGGCGGCGCGGGTGCGCGGACGGATGCTGTCCTCATTCAGCAGGGCTGTCCAGCAGCCCTGCCCGTACTGCCGCGCCTGATTGCAGGCAAACAGCGCCTGTGCGCGGGTGACGGGCACGCCGAATTTGTAGTAGCAGCGCAGAAAAGTTTCCCCATCCGCGGGGTGTGCGGCCAGCGTGAAAATATCGGTCACATCGCGGACGATCTTGTTGGTAAAAAAGGTCTGGTCCACTGCCTTGCAGGCGTAGGGGATGCCCCGCCGCTCGCACAGGTCGATGATGGGCAGTGCGCTCTCGTGGTTGCGGAACAGCACCGCCGTCCCGGTATCGCAGTGCTGCGCCGTTTCAAACAAGAATGGCAGCTGGTCGGCGCGGCGCGGCACGGTGACGATCTGCAGCGGTGCGCCGGGGCCCTGCGTCGGTGCGATGGTCTTGGGGCGGCGATAGCGGTTGCGCGCCACAAAGCGGTTGGCAGCCTCCAGAATCGGCTCTGTGGAGCGATAGTTCTGCTCCATCAGCAAAATCTGTGCGCCGGGATAGGTCTTTTCAAAGTCCATCAGCGCCTGGGGGTAGGCGGCGCGGAAGCCGTAAATGCTCTGGTCCTCGTCGCCGACCATAAAGATATTGCCGCTTTCCTGCGCCAGCACGCGGATAATTTCATGCTGCACCTTGGACGTATCCTGCGACTCATCGACGCAGAAATACTTGTACCGTTTGCGGAACGCCGCCGCAACCGCGGGCGCACCGCGCAGGATTTGCAGTGCAAAGCAGAGCTGGTCGTCGTAGTCCATTTTGTGCGCGGCCTTCAGCGCCTTCTGGTAGCCGCGGTACAGATCAGGCAGATTCTCAATGTCGGTTTCCAGTTCGTCCAATTCCGCGTCGGTCAGGCACATATTTTTAATGTAGGTGATGGCCGTGCGCAGATCCTTGACCGTGCTCTCGGCGGGGTACTCGTGGTTTGTGTCCTGCCACAGCCGCATGAGCAGCGGCGTAGACTCGCTCTCATTGCGGATGAGCTCCGGCGGGGTACGGCCATACATGCGGCTGTACAGCGCGATGATGCGCGCCGCCACACCGTTGATGGTGCGGAACTCCAGCCGTGCGGCCAATTCGCCGCCGAACCGCGCCGCGAACCGGGCGCGCATCCCCTGCGTGGCGGCGACGGTGTAGGTCATTGTCAGGATGGCTTCCGGCGCAATGCCGCAGACCTCGGTCATATAGCCCAGCCGGGTGATGAGCACGGTGGTTTTGCCGCTGCCCGGCACCGCCAGCAGCAGCACCGGGCCGTTGACCGCCTCCACCGCCGCGCGCTGTTGGTCGTTCAGGGCCGCCAGATGGGCCGTTTCAAATATAGCCTTGTCCATGGCAGCTCCTTTCGTGCAGTATAAATTGCCGCGCAGCAGGGGCCGCACATGTGCGGCCCGCAGCTTCACGGGGGACGCCCGCTTATAGGCAGGCCGCGGGCCGGGCATGCCCGGCCCCTACAGTGTTTCCCTATTGTACCATACATCCCGCACAAAAGCAAAGCTCCCCGCCGGATCAGCGGGGAGCAGAGCTGTTACACGCGGTTCAGCGTGCCGATGTCTGTCAACCTTGCAAAGTGTAAAAACCTGCAGCGTTTCAGCCCGCGTATTTTGTCACCCCCAAGTCTTGGATAAACGCGCACACTGTGGTACAATATGTAAGAAAGAGCAAACTCCCCATAACCAAAGGACGTCACTATGAAACAAGGCAATTTGAATATACGCTGCACCGAAGATTACGCGGTGCTGTACTGGGATAAACCCGCCGCCGCACCCAGCGGGGCGGAATACACGGTCTCCCTGAACGGCGAGGCCATTGGCCGCACAGACCGCACCCATTTTACGATAGAGGGGCTGAGCTACGGCAGTGCCTTCCGGGTGGATGTGGTCAGCGGCAGCTACTGCATCGGCTCGGCCACGCTGCAGTTCGGCAGGGAAAAACGCCGCATCGACATTACCGCCGCGCCCTACTTCTGCAAGGGCGACGGCCATATCCTGAACACCGACAATTTACAGCGGGCCATCAACGACTGCGGCGCGGACGATATTCTGTACGTGCCGGCGGGCGATTTCCTGACAGGCGCACTGCGGCTGCACAGCGATCTGGAAATTTATCTGGCCAAGGGCGCGGTCCTGCAGGGCACAACGAACATTCACGACTATTCGCCCCGCATCCCCAGCCGTTTTGAGGGCACCGAGATGCGCTGCTACTCAAGCCTTCTGAACGCGGGCGACATGAACCACAAGACCGGCCCGAACTGCCGCAATATCATCATCCGCGGCAAGGGCACGATCTGCGGCGGCGGGCAGGAGCTGGCCCGCAAGATCATTGAGGACGAGCGTGCCCGCATCAAGAGCTTTCTGGACGACAACCGGGAGCTCGTCGAAAGCTGCGAGAACAGTGACACGATCCCGGGCCGCGTCCGCCCGCGGCTTATCAATTTAAGCAACTGTGAGAACGTCTGGATCAGCGGTATCACGCTGAAAAACGGCCCGTCCTGGAACGTACACATGATCTACTGCGACGACATCCAGACCGACCACTGCACCTTTGTGTCCGAGGGCGTCTGGAACGGCGACGGCTGGGACCCGGACTCCTCGACGAACTGCACGCTGTTTGCGTCGGAGTTCTCCACGGGGGACGACGCTGTCGCCATCAAGAGCGGCAAGAACCCCGAGGGAAACGAAATCAACCGTCCCTGCGCGCATATCCGGGTGTTTGACTGCCGCAGCGACTGCGGCCACGGCATCTGCATCGGCAGCGAGATGAGCGGCGGCGTGGAGGACGTGCAGATCTGGGACTGCGATCTGGCAAACTCGCTGTCCGGCATCGAGATCAAGGCCACGCCCAAGCGCGGCGGCTATGTGCGCGGCGTGACCGTGCGGGACTGCATCACGCCCCGCGTCATGCTGCACAGCGTACCGTACAATGATGACGGTGTGCCCGCCGGTGCCCCGCCTAAGCTCGAGCACTGCTTCTTTGAGCGACTGACCCTGACCGCCGAGGTGCTGGACCATGACCGCAGCCGGCACGATGCCGCCCCGATCGAGATCGCGGGCTTTGACACACCGGGCTATGAGGTCGAGGACATTGTCTTTAAGGATATTACCATCACCAAGCCGTCCGTCGCCCTGCCACTGGGGCTGTGCAAGGGTGTGACGCTGAGCAATCTTGCGTGTGTGAAGGAATAAGCCTAAAGCCTCCCTTTGACAAGGGAGGCCTTTCTCCCCACTTTATGAACAAATCTTAAAACTTCCTTACACCCTCTTGCACCGCGGTGCAGGAGGGTGTATTATTATCATGCTTCAATAATTAACACAAGCCAACTATTAACAGGAGGTGTTCACCAATGGGCACTGAAACCCCTTATCTGAGCGGGGTGTTCCGCTTTGTGGCGCGGCTGCACACACTGTCCAAGCGCGGGATGCGCATGGCACTGGCCGGGCAGCCCAAATGCCGCTATGGCATGCTGCAAAGTCTGTACAATCTCATTGAGCAGCACGGCCGCGACGGCGCGATCTATGTCTCGGACATTGCGCGGCAGATGCACCAGCCTATGCCGGCGATTTCCCGCGGGCTGCGTCAGATGGAGCAGACCGGCCACATCGTCCGCGAGACAGACCCCAAGGACCGCCGCAAGACGCTGGTGCGCATCACCCCGGCAGGGGAGCGCGCCCGCAAAGCCAAAGAGCAGGCCATGAACGCCTACTTTGCCCGCATCCTGCCCCGGCCGACCCCGGACCCGCGCACGCAGGCCAACGCCGATAAAGACGCCCTGCCCCACCACGTCACAGC
>ENA-OQKF01000854-OQKF01000854.1-human-gut-metagenome-genome-assembly--contig:-NODE-854-length-15674-cov-3.274908_pt1 | contig 15674 bp, 11 predicted proteins | sample MGYA00242617_ERZ504784 | MGnify/ENA primary metagenome ERZ504784 (study PRJEB26092, sample SAMD00036364) | human gut metagenome | host: Homo sapiens | study: EMG produced TPA metagenomics assembly of... | reverse complement strand
GGCGTTGATGGGTCCCATCAGCGGGAAAATCACCGTCCAGAAGATACGCCATGTCGAAGCGCCGTCGAGACGTGCGGCCTCCTCCAACGACACCGGTATCGAGCGGATGAAACCGATGGCGATGAACAGGTTGGAACCGATGCCGAGAATCGTGTACAGAACGATCAGACCAAGCTGGTTGTCAAGATGCAGCGATCCCATCTCCTTGGCGATCGGCAGCATGACGACGGTGAACGGCACGAACATCATGGCGAGGAAGAAGTAATACAGGAAACGGAAGAACCGCTTATCCATATTCCTTGCGACGGCGTAGGCCACGAAGGTGTTGGTCAGCAGGGTGAGCACCACGGCGGCCACCGTGATGATCGCGGAGTTGAGCGCGGCCTTCGGGTAGTTGACCTTATTCCACGCGTCGACGAAATTATGCCATTCCCACGTGGTGGGCAGGGTGAAGGTGCCCGCCTCGCCGGGAGTTTTCAGCGCGGTGACGACGGTGAAGTACAACGGCACCAGCACGGTGAGGCTGAGCACCGCCACGGCCGCGGTAAGCCACCAGTTGATGTTGTGGTCCTTGCGGTATTTGGTGGTGTTCACGGAACCCTTGGTTGCAATCGAAGCATGTGCGGAAGTCATGATAATCGCCTCTTCCTTTCAGACCTTTTCCTTGCCGCTGAAGAACTTCAGCTGCACGAACGCGAGAACCGCCAGCACGATGAAGAACGTGACCGCGTTCGCCATCTGGTAGGAGTACTCGCCGTTGCCCAGACCGTTTTGGAAAATCAGGTAGGACACGGTTTCGGTCTTGGAATCCGGACCACCCTTGGTCAATGCCATGACCTGATCGAATGCGCCGAGGGAGTTCTTCAGGCTGAGCACCATGTTGATCGTCACGAAGGGTCCGATCAGCGGGAAGGTGATCTGCCAGAAGTTCTGCCAGGGGCTCACGCCGTCGATGGCCGCGGCCTCGTAAATCTCATTATCGATGGTCTGCAGGCCGGCCAGGTACAGCAGCGTGGAATACGCCACACCCTGCCAGATGGACAGGAACACGATCGGGAACCAGGCGAGATTCGGATCGGAGATCATCGACGTGGACAGCCAGTCGATATGCAATGCCTGACCGAGCGCGGGCAGCGGTGTCATGAAGATGTACTTGAACACGTAGCCGATGACCAACACGGACAGGGTGAAAGGGATGAAGAAGATCGCGCGGAACCCGTTCTTGAAGGCGATCTTGGAGTTCAGCAGCACCGCGAGGAACATGCCGATGAGATTCGTGCCAAGGGTGATCAGGATCGCGATGAAGATCGTGAACACGTAGGCGTGACCCACGCGCGCATCCTGGAACATGGCGATGTAGTTCTTGAATCCGATGAACTTGAAATCACCATAGCCTTGGGAGTTAGTGAACGAGTACGCGGCTCCCTGAAGGAACGGCCAGTACAGGAACACGGCCACCAGGATCGCCGCAGGAACCGTCATCCAATAGAAGGCCGGATCCACCTTGCGCTTTGAGAACTTGGATACTTTCTTCGGCTTCGCTGCCGATGTCGCTTTGCCAGTCATATCATTCCCTCCCCTCATCTGAAGTTCCTGGCTTCGATCTTGTCGTATTCGCTTTGCATGCTGTTCAGGAACTTGGTCTTATTGCCTGTCTGAATCAGCGTCTGCAGGAATCCGGCGATGTTGATGCTGGCCGGAACGTAGTGGTCGCAGAAATCGGTGAGCTTGCCCGCCTTGTAGAACGACAGCACGCCGCTAAGTGCCTCGTCGCCGACATACGTGTTCTTATACGGGGAGAATGCCGACTGTTGCTTGGAGTAGTCCTTGACGTTCTCATCGCCCATCAGGAAGTCCACGAATTCACGCGCCTCCTTCTCGTGCTTGGTGTGCGCTCCCATGGTCAACATCACGTCATCACCTGCGGTGAGCTGCTGTTCCTTGGCATTGTTCGTGGCCGGCATTTGCGCGAATCGCAGGTTGGCGTCCTTGTTGATCAGACGAGTCTGCGGAATGGCGTAGGTGCCCAGCGGCAGAATGGCGGCCTTGCCTGCGGCGATTTCCTGAGTCGCCTGCTGGTAGGTGACCGCGGGGTTCTTCTGCGTGTAATTCTGGTAGATCTCGACAAGCTTGTCGCTGACCGGATCCCACAGGTCGCCGAACGTCTTCGTACCGTCCCTGAGATACGAGTATTCGCTTTCGGGAACGAGCGTGGAGTTCAACGATGCCAGCGGTGCCTGGATGGTCCACGGATCGCCGGTGCTGGCTTCGATTGGCACAACACCCTTGGCTTTGAACCGCTTGAGCAGCGAGATGAACTCATCCCAGGTCTTCGGTGGATTGTTCGGATCCTCACCGGCCTTTTCCCACACATCAGTATTGATGATGTAACCGCTCGCATTACCCGCGTAGGGAATCGCGTACAGCCGCTTCTTCGACTGATCGGTGGTCTGCACCAGGCTCTTGGCGATCTTCACCATGCCCGGATTGAGCTCATCCACGATCTCATCGTCGGTGAAATCGTGGAATACACCGGCTTCGGCCAGCATGCCGAAATTGATGTCGCCATTGATCGTGATGACGTCAGGTTCACGGTTCTTCACGAGACGGGTCCGCAGATCGGTAGTCGCATCGGACGAGTTATTGACATTGATCTTGATATTGGGATGCGTTTTCTCGAATTCGCGGGCTCTCGCCGTGAACCAGTCGGCGGCTTCAGCCTTGAATTGGAAGAAATCCAGTGTCACCGTGCCGGCATTGGAAGTGCCGCAACCTGCCATTCCCAATCCCATCGCCGTCACACAGACGGCTGTCGCCGCGCGACGAACCGCACGACGCCAATTCCCATGGTTTTTACGAGATCGTACTCTCATAATCAACCCTTTCCCTTCCTTGTGCTGCAGCTTCCTCGCCGCAACCCTGTTTTTAGGATAACTGTGTTCACCTTTCATTCCCAGTTTTTGCATCGCCACTCGTGTCGCAACAAAACAACGACGTTTTTCTTATTTAGAGAAAGAAAATAAAAGGGTTCCCACTGATATTGTTGCGAAACATCGACAACAACATCAGGAAAAACTGGGAGACGGTGAAGTTGCCCAGCCAGTTGGCCGCGGCACCGAAAGACGTGCCGACGCCACGCGCGGGCAGCGGGAAAATCTCGCCGACAGAGCTATCGGCACCTCTTGTCAACTCTGATGCCAATAATTAGTTACCCGAGGATAGAAACAGGAAAGAGCAGTCTATGGTGATACATCCCATCCCTCAATGGTTCGAAGGATCCGAGCACACGCATCAAGTCGCGGCCTGCATCACGAAATACGGCCCAGTATCGCGCATCACCCTCTCACAGCTCCTTGGCCTGTCACAAGGTGCGGTATCGCGCATCACCAGCGACCTTCTCCACGAAGGCGTCATCACCGAAGCCGACCCAAGTGAAACGTCGCCCAGACTTCCCAAGGAGCTCGCCAGCAAAGGCAACACGGAGCGGCGAGGCAGACCACAGACCGGACTCAAACTGAACGCCAGACTGAAAACCTTCATCGGCATCAAACTCAACGGCACGCTGGCCGCCGCGGTCGCCACCGACGCGGGAAGCCATATCGTCACCGGATGCCATGAGCAGTCGATCGACGACACTTCACCAGAAGCAGTAGTCGAGACCATTGCCGAACTGGCCCAGGACTGTTCGGTTGAAACCGTGACGAACGGCCTGCCCGCACCCTGCGCCATCGGCATCGCCGTCGGCGGGCATGTGGAACACGACACCATGGTCACCTTCGCGCCGTTCCTCATGTGGGAAAGCGAGGTGAACCTTTCTCGCATGGTCGAAATCGCCACCGGACTACCCACCGGCATCTACAACGACATCGATTCGCTACTGGTGGACGCCTGCTGGTTCGGCCCCGGAGTAGGTCTGGACAGCTTCGCCGCACTGACCATAGGCGCGGGCGTAGGCTATTCGCTGGCGACGCACGGCAAACTCGTCAAATGCGCGGACAAAAGCTACGGTCTGGTAGGGCACATCCCGCTGGACCCGAACGGACCGACCTGCACTTCCGGCCACCGGGGATGCTCGCAATGCCTGAGCAACGATTCCATCGCGGACGAATACTCGCAGATGATCGGACGCGCGGTCACCTTCAGCGACTTCGAACGGGACGCATACGACGGCGTACCGCAGGCAACGAAACTCGTGGACCGCACCTGTTTCCGACTGGGAACCCTCATCGCAATCATCTCCAATATCGCGATGCCCGAAAAGATCATGATCGCTGGCGAATCGGCGTTCATCGCGCAACGCGGCATCAGCGCCCTGCGCGACGGCATCAAGATGTACCGGCACAATCAAGCCGCGCCGGTGCGGTTCGAAATCCTCGACCACGATTGGTCGCTGTGGGCGAAGGCGGCGGCGACATGCGCGATCGTAAGTCATATCGAATAGCGGCGGAGCGGTGGAAACCGCGCAAACCGCATACGACAACGGCGGGGCATGCACGATATCATGCATGCCCCGCCGTTTATCGACGTTCAACGATTCTCACCGATCAGATCGCAACCACCTTGAACAGAACCGCCTGCGCCGGGTGCAATGCCGGCGGTCGGATGCCGTACGAGGCAAGCGCGCGACCGGTCATCTTCACGCCTTCGGCGGACCACCAGCCCAGCGGGCTCTGACCGTTGCCGATATCCTGGCCGGCCAAATCGAGACTCACGTCAAGCGGCGAAACCTCGTACACCTTGTCCGGATCGAGACCGGGCAGGCGTACCGGAGCGGCCGGGTAAGTCTGCGATGTGGTCAGCTGGGTGAAACGGTAGATGGCGGCGGCCTTATCGGGCATGACGCAACCGTCCACACGCACCGAGGGATCCGCGGCGTCGGAATGCACCACCGTGTCGACGGCGAACCATTCGCGATGCTTCTTGAACTCGGTCACCCACTCGTGCAGCTTGTCGATATCCTCCTGCGGCTGCTTCAGCAGATTCCATTCGATGCCCATATGGCCGAAGAACGCCATGGCCATGCGCATCTCCTGCGAAGTGGCGCGGTGAGTGGAATGGGCGGGGCTGTCACCGACATGCTCACCCATCATCTCGGGCGGAACCAGCAGCGACGTGTACCGCTGGATGTCGGCACGTTCGACCGGATCGACGCAATCGGACACCCACACGCGATCGGCGAGCTCAAGAATGCCGACGTCGATACGGCCGCCGCCGGAGGAGCAGCTTTCGATTTCCAGACCGGGATGCGCGGCCTTGAGATCATGGAAGATCCGGTACACGGCGAGGGTCTGCGCGTGCGCTGCGGGGCGGCCGGTGCGCGGGGAAACCTCTTCGGTGACCAGCTTGTTATGATCCCACTTGATGTAATCGATGCCGAGATCGCCGACAAGCTTGTCCATGGCACCGTAGACGTAATCGAAGGCGTCCGGATTGGTCAGGTCCACGACCTGCTGGGTACGTCCCTGCATCGGCAAACGGTTCGCGGTGGGCTTCATGACCCAGTCGGGATGCTTGCGGAACATGTCGGAATCGGGGTTGACCATTTCCGGTTCGAACCACAGACCGAATTCCATGCCCTTGCCGTGCACGTAATCGGCAAGCGCCTTGAGCGACTTCGGGCCATCGGGCCACACTTCCTGGGAGACCTCCCAATCGCCCAGACCGGAGGTGTCGTCACGGCGGGAACCGAACCAGCCATCATCCACCACGAAACGCTCCACACCGCTTTCCGTGGCCTTGTCCGCAAGCGCGGTGAGGGTGTCGTAGTCGTGGTTGAAGTAGACGGCCTCCCACGTGTTCAGGATCACCGGACGCGGCTTCGCGGCGATGTTATGCTCCGCACGCCAATCGCGATGCGCGTTGCGGCTGTAGGCATGGAATCGGGATGCGACCTCGTTGAGGCCTTCGCCGAAGGAGCCATACAGCCACGGGGTGGGGTAGCCTGCGCCCTGGCCGGGGCTGATGTGGCCGCCGGGCAGCAGTTCGCCGCCGCCGAGCACACCTGCGGTGTAGGGCAAGCGTTCCGCGGAAAGCACGCTGTTGCCGCTCCAGCCGACATGTGCGGAGTAGACATCGCCACGGGTGAAACCGAATCCGGTCTCTCCGACGGACAGCAGCAGTGTGGCGTCGAAGTCCGGGCGGCCAGCCATGGAGACCTTCTCGAACCTGCCAACGGTGAGCGGCTGACGCTGCGGGGAGCGCTCGTGCAGATGATGACCGGTGGTGGTGAGGATTTCCGTAGCGTCGGCGGGAACGGTGTAGGCAAGTTCGACCGTGCCCACTTCAAGCTGCCCGCCGCCAAGGTTGACGACCTCGGCACGCTGCCTGATCAGGCCGCTGACATCCAGCTCACAGGTCCAGACAAGACCGACGCCCTGTTCTGCGTCTTCGGCGGTGACCACGACGGTCGGTGTCACCTTGGTGCCGCTGACCGCCCACTGCGGGTAGCCGTCCTTCACACTCATCTCATAGGCGTTGCCGGCCTGCATGTCCTCGACCTTGATATCGGTGACCGCGAACTTGCAGAACAGTTTTCTGCCATCGCGGCGCACATCGAAACGATCGGCACCCAGCCAGGATTCGGACTGGGTCGGCAGCACGCTCGGATACGAGGTGTAGTCGAGGGCACCGGACACACGCTGCGGACGCTGGGCATCATACATGCCAAGCACGGTTTCGGGTGCGCTGAGCGGACGCCCCCAATGGACGAAACGGGGCAGTTCGCCTGCGGGGAACACGAGCGCGAAAGCCACATCAGCTTCCGGCTGTTCGGCGTATACGCCGGTGAGCGCGGTGCCGTCGGAAGCATTGCCCTGGAACTTACGAATGTGCGACATTGCATCATCCTCCTCTTGAACGACTGGTTTCGTGTCACTAATCTTACGCCGGAGCGCTTTCCTTGCCAGCCTCAGCGTGTTTCTTGTTTTAGGAAAGTAATTTGGTTGAAACGCCTCGCCGTTCCCTGCCGCAGTATCTGCGGTTTATTTGACGAGTAACCCGATTTCTGGAGGGCAAAACGCAAGAAACGTTGAAATTCCAACGTTTTTTATTTGACGGTTATTTGACGGTTATTTGACACGATGACGGAGAGCGGGCACCCGGCAGGCGGCGAATGCACGGCGGACAAGCAACAAGCACACGACGAATAAGCGATGTGAAGCGACGCGCACATGACCTGACTCCATCGATGTAGCATAAGCGACGAGAGAACAATGCGAGGCCGCGGAACTCCGCGCATTTTCAGAGGATTCAGAGGAGGAATGAGAAGCACAATGACCAACCGCGATCAAAAGGCGATTCATGGCAGCGCGCGCAAACAGTTGACGATCATGCTGGCCGTGGGATTGATGGCAGGCGTGTTCTCCGGCATGTTCGGCATCGGCGGCGGCACCGTCATCGTTCCCGCACTGGTGTGGATCGGCCTGTCGCAGCGGCAGGCCGCGGCGACGTCCATTTGCGCGATCATCATCACCTCGATCTCCGGCGTGGTGTCCTACGCACAGGAAGGTCATGTCGATTGGATTGCGGCGCTGCTTATGGCCATTGGCATGATGGGCGGATCTCAAAGCGGCAGCTGGCTGCTGTCAAAACTGTCCGAACTGTTCCTGCGCTGGTTCTATGCGGTGTTCCTGATATTCGTGATCGCTTCGCAGATATGGTTCACACCATCACGTGATTCGACGATCCACCTGACTGCGATCACCGGATGTGCAATCGTGCTGGCCGGCGTCTTCATCGGCACATTGGCCGGATTGCTCGGCATCGGCGGCGGCTCCATCGCGGTCCCCGCGCTGTCACTAATCTTCGGCGCATCCGACCTCATCGCCCGAGGCACGTCGCTGCTCGCCATGTTCCCCAGTTCGATCACTGCCACGGTGGCGAATCGGAAACGCCATCTGGTCATCGTCAAGGACGGCCTGATTATCGGTATCGTCTCCGCGATATCCGCGCCATTGGGCACCCTGATCGCCAGTACGATCAGCCCGCGCATGGGAACGAACCTGTTCATCGTCTATCTGACGGTCATCGGTATCCGGTGCCTCTGGACTGCGCTGAATATCACGCCTGCGGCGGCCGAGCTGGTTGCGCGCATCAACCACATCACGCATACGGTGCGCGGCAACCACGGCAAGTGATCCGATAAGGCAACCGGTCGAAAGCCGATCACGCAACAGACCAATCACGCAACAGACCAATCACGCAATAGGCAGATCACACAACAGACAGAACCGGAATCTATCGCCTCTTCGAGAAAAACTCGTGCAGCGCCCCGGCGCATTCCCCCTCGCGCACCCCGCCATACACCTCAGGCATATGGCCGATATGCGGGTCGCGGGGAATATCCCACACCGAACCGCAGGCACCGAGTTTGGCATCCCACGCCCCGAACACGATTCGTCCGACGTGCGTCTGCACGCACGCCCCGGCGCACATCGGGCACGGCTCCAACGTGACCACCAGCGTGCAATCGGCGAGATTCCAACCATGTTCGGCGGCTTCGCGTATGGCGGCGATTTCCGCGTGAGCCAGCGGATCGCCATCGATCTCGCGCGTATTCCACCCCTCGCCTGCGATATGCCCTCGAGGGTCAAGCACCACGGCTCCCACCGGCACATCCCCGTGCTCCGCCGCATACCGTGCCAATTCCATTGCGTGGCGCATCGCCTCATCATCATTCATGTCTGACAGTCTACCTGGATGCGGCACCCCTCGTCCCTCTTCCGTCCCGCCCACGGCGAAGCGCGGGAACCACTGGAACATAGAGCGTGTAACGTTTTTCTTACGCCCCTTCGGTACTGTTGAAAACGTCCCTCCAAGGTAAGGAAACTTGTGGCCGTCATCGAACTTATTCTCTGTATCATCGCCATCGTCGTGGCATCGTCGTTCCTCAGCCGGTTCATACCCAAAGTCTCCACACCACTCGTACAGATCGCGCTGGGCGCTCTTGCCAGCCAGCTTCCGTTCTTCCAGGATGTGCAACTGAACCCGGAACTGTTCATGGTGCTGTTTATCGCACCGCTGCTGTATCTCGAAGCACATGACATCAACAAGTCCGAACTGTTGAAAACGGTGAAACTCAGCCTGTCGCTCGCCATCGGACTGGCCATCGCCACCATGGCGGCCGTCGGTTTCGCACTGCACTCCATCTGGCCGGCCATGCCGCTTGCCGCAGGCCTGGCATTGGGCGCGGCGCTTGGTCCCACGGATGCCGTCGCGGTGACATCACTCGGCAAGGAAGCCTCGCTGACCACACGTCAACGCAGCGTGCTCAAAGGTGAGTCGCTGTTCAACGACGCTTCCGGCATCGTCGGATTCCAGTTCGCCATTTCCGCCGCGATCACCGGCCAATTCGCGGCCGGCGAGGCCACAGGCAAATTCGTCGTCTCGTTCATCGGTGGCGCGGCATTCGGTTTCATGGTCGGATTGATCATCAACTGGGTGTTCGAAACCGTACGTTCGTTGGGCTGGGAAACCACCACCACGCGCATCCTGATGGAACTGTTCCTCCCCGTTCTGCTGTATATCGGTGCCGAGCAATGCCATGTCTCCGGCATTCTTTCCGTGGTCACCGCCGGTCTGCTGGTCAGATTCGACCGTACCGGCATCGGTCCGAACGTGGCACGTACGAATATCGTTTCGTCCAGCGTGTGGGGCGTGTTGTCGTTCACGTTGAACGGCGCGGTGTTCATTCTGCTGGGCATGCTGCTGCCCCGGGCGATGACGGCCAGCTGGTCGGATCCGAGCGTGAGCAACAAGCTGCTGCTGAGCGTCATCCTGCTGGTGACCGTGGTGGTCATCGCGCTGCGATTCCTGTGGGTGGCGTTCATGCTGCGCATCGCGCGCGACACTAAAACCGGCAAACGCCGCAAGATGTCGCCTGACCGTTGGCGTTCCGCCGCGGTGATGACCTTCGGCGGCCCCAAGGGTACCATCACCCTGTCGCTGATGTTCACCATCCCGTACACCATCGCCGCCGGCGCTGAATTCCCCATGCGCGACGAACTGATCTTCATCGCGTCCGGCGTGATTGTCATGACGCTGCTGCTGGCCAATTTCGCACTGCCGCTGCTGGCTCCGAACCATGCCGAGAACACATCGTCCGAAATGCGCGAGGTGACCATCGAAGTGTTGAGACGCACGGTGGAGGAGCTCACCACGCGTATCACGCCGGAGAACCGGCGCGCGGTGCTCATGGTCATCGACTCGTACACCAAGCGCATTAGCCGTTTGAAGCAGCTTGCCGGCATCGTTGACCTTCGCGGCTATGAGCAGCTCAAACTCCAGGCCCTGTATTGGGAAAAGGAGTTTGTGCGCAACAGGCAGGCCGAAGTCAAAGCCCATCCGAATCCCAACAAGGCCGTGCAGGAGCTGAATCTGGAAGCGTGTGAACGCATGCTCGACCAGATCATGAATTCATTGCGCCACGCTTCAGCCGACCCGGAATCCGGCCATACCGTGTCGCAGATCCGCGGTCGCATCCGTCGCTTCCAGCATCAGACGGGCAATATTCTCAAGCGTGCGAGCAACCGTATTCGCAGAACCACCCCGCTGGTAAGCGAGGACCAGATCTTCGCGCACATGCAGGTGCTGCAGATCGAGGCGATCGATCACGTCATCAAGCGGCTCAGCGAGGAAATGGGCAAAGACATGTACGATACGGAATTCTGTTCCGCGCTGATTCTCGATTACCGTCGCGCCGAAGCGTCGCTGAAGTCGCGCCCGAATATGGAGGGCAGTACCGCGGCGGCCAATCAGGCGGCCGATATCAAACGCGACAGCTACGGCATCGAACTCGGTATCGTGCAAGACATGCTTGAGGCCGGCGATATCACCAGAACGCAAGCCAAGACGCTGCGCCGCAATATCTATGTGATGCAGGTGGACGCGGATTCCGGCATCTGATTGTTCTGGCCACCGGAACAAAGAAAAACCCCGGTGAGGAGGAGCCCACCGGGGTAACAGAGAAAGGAGAGAAGAAGAAGATTCAATTGTCCGGAACCTGAGTTGCCGGGTCGATTTCGTCGACAACTCTTATATAACACCACGTTCCTGTGTTTACCGCTATGTTTTTCTGATAGATTCCTGAAAGTCGTGAGGAGATTGTGAGCCTATAGGGCGCAGGCACTAGACTTGCGGTCAGTATCGTTTCCATTTGCGAGGAGCTCTCATGCTGTTGTCCGACCACGACATTCTGGCCGCACAGGCCGAAGGACATATTTCATTGGACCCGTGGACGCCGGAAATGGTGCAGCCGGCATCGATCGACGTCAGGCTCGACCGTTTCTTCCGACTGTTCAACAATCACGCCTATACCTACGTCGATCCCGCCGAAAACCAAGGCGAACTCACCGAGCAGTTCGAAGTCAAGGCAGACGAACCATGGATCCTGCATCCGGGTGAATTCGCGCTCGGTTCCACATGGGAATATGTGAAGCTTGATGCCAGCATCGCGGCACGACTGGAAGGCAAGAGCTCGCTAGGCAGGCTCGGTATTCTTACGCATTCCACCGCCGGATTCATCGACCCGGGTTTCGAAGGGCACATCACGCTGGAGCTGTCGAATGTCTCCACGCTGCCGGTGAAGCTGTGGCCGGGCATGAAAATCGGACAGATGTGCTTCTTCCAGCTGAGCTCGCCCGCCGAGCACCCGTACGGTTCCGCGGGAACTGGTTCGCATTACCAGGGGCAGCGTGGACCGACCCCGAGCCGTTCCTACGAGAATTTCTACCGCGCGCAGATCACCGACTGATCGTAGGAGACATCCATCAAGCACGTTTTGGCGGCCTCACCGGCCGCCTTCGCTTATCAAGGAGCAATTTCATCATGACAGATCCGAACGGTGAATTCCGGTTCGATTTCCAGAACAGTCAGCATCCTGAACATACCGCGGATCGTTCCGCCAATCATCAGACCAGACAGCAGGTGCAGCCCACGCAACCGCCCCAGCCGGTACAGCCGGTACAGCCGACTCAGTCTTCCGATTTCGGCGCAACGCAGGCGTTCCCCGCAGCCGGCCAGGACTATGATGCGCTGGGCGCCACGCAGGCGATGCCGCCGGTCTGGGAAGGAATGTCCACGGAGGCGTTGCCCTCGCAAAACATGCCGACAGAAGCGATGCCGCAATCGGCAATGCCCACACAGGCCATGCCACAACAGACGGCTTTCCAGCAACCCGTTTCGCAACAGCCCACCGAAATGTTCGGCACGACGCCGATGCCCCGATCCGCCGTATCCTCGCAGCAGCCGCACATGGCGCAATCCACCGAAGCGTTCCAGCCTATGCAACCCATGCAACCGGCGCAACCCACTATGATCGTGCAACCGGGCGATCAGGCCACACAAGCCTTCGATTTCCAATCCCTGCAAGCCACACAGGCATTCACGCCCGGCGAGCTTCAGCAACCCCGAGTCGCAGGGCAGACCGCACAGGCAACCCAAGCCATGCCGGCAACCCAACCGCGCACCATCAGCACACCCACACAACCCACGATCCCGCCGCCCACCATCCCGCCTGACGATGAGGATGGGAATGACGGGGGCGACGGCAAGGATTCCGACGGCAGGAAGCCGATCAACGGCAAGGTCGTGGGAATCGCCATCGCCGTGATCGTGGTAATCGCCCTGATCGTAGGCGGTGTGATATTCTTCCGGTCGAACAGCGGCAAAATCGCCTACGCAGCGTGTACCAAGGCGCAGTCCTCGTACAATGACGCGATCAAGGACCTCAACGCGGAAGCCACTCAGGCCAAGCAGAACACCCCATCCGCCGACGCCGTGGACAATCAGAGCACGCTCGACAATCTGAACAAGGCCATTTCGGGCGCGCAGTCCATCAGCACGAACGCCTCATGCTCCGCGGATATGAAAACACAGGAGTTGAAGACAAACACCAGTTCGTTCAAGGACGCCACGAAGGACGCGAAAGACGCAAAGAAATCCATCGAGCAGGCGCTGGACGCCGCGACCAGCAGCAAGGACGCCAAGAACACCAGTGCGCTGAAGTCCGACTTGAATGCCAATATCAGCACCGCGCAGACCGTGCTGAACGATTCCGCCGGCAGGGTCGCGGACGAGAGTACGCGCACGGCGCTGCAGGACGCGATCAGCAACGCGAATAACGTCGCCGGACAATCCTCGCCGTCGCAGTCCGATGTGAGCAACGCGAAGTCCCGTCTGCAGAAAGCCGTTTCCGATGTCAACGCCTCAATCAGCGCCAAGCAGCAGGCCGACGCGGAAGCGCAACGACAACAGCAGGAACAGCAGGAGGCCGAAAAGCGCGCGCAGGAGCAGAATCAGAACCAAAGCAACAGCGGTCAGGGTGATTCCGGTCAGACCGACCAGTGCGACAGCACGGACGCCTCCTGCCAAACCTCCGATACCGGGAACTGATCGCGATCCGCATCACCGTTCCCGCGACCGCAATCGCACATGAAGACGACGCCCACCACGGGCGTCGTCTTTTTTCGTATCGCACACAACCACACTGCCACTCCGAACCCAAGCCGCGGAGCAGGAACCTCCGATGCCAGCTATGACGCGGGGTGCTGGGACAATAGGACGCATGGCACTTAAGAAAGGACCGACCAAGGGGTCGGGTGGAAAACACAGAAACGCACTTCGCGGCAAGGGACCGACCCCCAAGGCCGAAGATCGCGTGTATCACAAGGCATACGCGGCCAAGAAGACCGCCGACCGTCGCAAGATGTCCGATCCGCGTTTGGCGGCTCGTCGTCGCGCCGACAAGTTCTCGACAAACAACACCACCGATCTGGTGTTCGGACGCAATGCCGTCCTCGAAGCGCTTCGCGTGGGCGTGCCGTCGAGCACGCTGTACGTGATGTCTCGCATCGAGCATGACGACCGTACGCGTGAGATCGTGAAGATCGCCGGCACACACGGCCTGCGCATGATGGAAGCGGATCGTCTGGAGATGGATCGCATCGCCAGGTCCGGTAACCATCAGGGTGTGATCCTCAAGGTCGAACCGTACCAGTATTCCTCGCTGGCCGAGCTTGCCGACCGTGCGGACAAGAAGGCCCGCGCCATGGAAGCGGCGAACTCCGCGGCCGCACGCATCAGCGCCCGTCCGTTGTTCATCGCACTGGACGGCGTGACCGATCCGCAGAACCTCGGCGCGGTGATTCGTTCCGCGGCGGCGTTCGGCGCCAACGGCGTGATCCTGCCGGAACGTCGTTCCGCTTCGGTGACGGCGGCGGCATGGAAGGTTTCCGCGGGAGCGGCGGCACACCTGCCCGTCTGCCGTGTCGTGAACCTCACCAAGGCCATCGAAGCGCTGAAGGCACGCGGCTACTACGCGGTCGGCCTTGACGGCGGCGGCGACAAGCTGGTCGGCGAAACCGGTTTCGAAAGCGATCCGCTGGTCGTGGTGCTCGGTTCGGAAGGCAAGGGTCTGAGCCGTCTGGTGCGCGAGGCGTGCGACGCCATCGCCGGTATTCCGATCTCCAGCCAGGTGGAATCCCTGAACGCATCCGTCGCGGCCGGCATCAGCCTGTACGCGGTGGCACGCGAACGACGTAGGGCTGCGGAAGCCTGATTCTCAGGACCGCAACCAAGCAACCCGGCAAACCGGTATCCCGGCGATCCGGGACATGATTCGAGGCACCGCCCCACGGCATACGTTCCGTGGGGCGGTGCTTTACATATTCTCCCAATAACAGGCAGGGAATTCTCAGGGAACCACATCGTTAGGCACAGCAACGGCTGGTTATATAAGAATTACCGAAGCGATTCGGATGGAACTCCAACAAGCTCCAGATAATTGAAACCTCTTCTTCTTTCTCTCTCCTTTCTCTTTCCCCGGTGCCAATCACACCGGGGTTTTCTTTTGCGCAGCCGTTCCTCGCTTTGAACACATGCGGGAGTGACCGCAAACAGCCAAGGCACACATCGGATAAACGACGAAGGCCCTGCCCGGCATTAGTGAACTGCGCCCCGTTTGTTGGACGTTGTTAATTAGGATACAGCCCTAGACCGCGAGGGACATGCTCCGGAACTCCTCCGGGGTATGTCCCTCGAGTCGTATCTGGCGCCGTCTGGTGTTCCAATGGATGATGTACGCGTCCAGCTCGCGTTTGAACTGTTCGTACGAGTCGAGCTCGCGGCCGCGGTAGCGTCCTTCAGGTGGCCGAACACCTGCTCGGTGGCGGCGTTGTCCAGGCAGTTGCCCTTGCGGCCCATGGACTGGCGGATGCCGAGGCGTTCGAGCTCCTTCCTCCACCATTGGTGCTGGTACTGCCATCCCATGTCCGAGTGCAGGATGGGCTCCGCGCCGGCGGGCAGGCGCTCCGCGAGCATGGCGGGCAGGCGCCTCTGCTGCCCGAGGTCCGGACTGCGGCTCACGTCCCAGGCCACTATCCCCTTGCTGGCCATGTCGTACACGGGCGCGAGGTACGCCTTGGAGCCGGCGACCTTGAACCCGGCGACGTCGGTTCCGAGCCTGGATGTTTGTGTTCAATTAATTGTTGCGGGTTTAGTCACGATGATTTTTCGGGTTTAGGCAGAGCATGCCGACCACGGAATGGTCTTGACTGGATGGTGCTTGTATCTCCGCCAGAAAGGACCGGAAAGGATTATGATCAGCATGCCCCAAGTACAGTCTATCCGTCGTTTGCGGCGGAACGGGGAATCCGTCGCGTCGATCGCGCGGAAAACAC
>ENA-OQKF01000842-OQKF01000842.1-human-gut-metagenome-genome-assembly--contig:-NODE-842-length-15852-cov-2.253355_pt1 | contig 15852 bp, 26 predicted proteins | sample MGYA00242617_ERZ504784 | MGnify/ENA primary metagenome ERZ504784 (study PRJEB26092, sample SAMD00036364) | human gut metagenome | host: Homo sapiens | study: EMG produced TPA metagenomics assembly of... | reverse complement strand
ATATGTATTATACAGGTGATGACGGTGTTATGCGTACCGGATGGCAGAAGCTGTATCCACCGGATAACTATGAAGAAGACTCAAACAAGGTGATCCCAGGCGCAGAAGGCGGCAGCGTAGATTATGGTGAGGATGGCCAGTATTGGTTCTATTTTGGCACCAGCGGTAAAAAGTATGTGCCAAGTGACGGCAATGACAACGGAGATTACGGCCCCAGAAAGATAGATGGTATTTATTATTGCTTTAATGATGAGGGTATTTTACAGATGGGATGGAAAAATGTAAGAGGAAATTCCGATTCCATTAAAGATTATATGTATTTTGGCCCGGACGGAAAAGCAAAGATTGGCTGGTATTCCATAGAACCGCCGGAAGAGCTGAAAGGCTATGACGGGGATGTGGAGTGGTTCTATTTTGCAAATAACGGAAAGCCCAAGGCTTCTGATACCAATCATCTGAATACACAGGGATTAACAAAGATCAGCGGAAAGACTTACTTATTTAATAAGCAGGGCAATCCGGTTTATGGCTTGAAAAAAGTCTATATTGGTTCCGGTGACAGCAACTGGACTGCTTTCTACTTCGGCACAAAGTCCCAGAGCTGTGTACAGCGGGGCAAAATAAAAGTAGAAGAAGACGATGGAAATAAGACAGAGTTCTACTTCAGTGAAAACGGTCGTGGCTATACGGGGGTTAAGGACAATTACCTTTATTATAAGGGTAAGCTTCAGAAAGCTACTGACGGACAGAAATATGTATGTTTTAAGATCGACAGCAGCAATTATGTAGTAAACTCTTCAGGAAAGGTAATGAAAAATACCACAGTTAAGACCAGTGATGGAGTAAAGTTTAAAACAAGCTCCAACGGTTCTTTAAGTTCGGCAGATGATGACAGTGATGTAAGCTCTTATTTCACAGAGCCGGAAGAGCCGATCTGTACGGAAGACTGATAAGTCTGTACCGGTTTCTTCTATATTAATATTAATAGGACTAAATAGGCGTGATAGTGTGCACAGATACAGGCAGATGTGTTATTGATTAAAAGGATTCAGGGTGAATATGAGAAAAAATAAGGGTAAACAGGTGGGAAAAGCCTGTTTCCATATTCATGAAAACAAGAAGCATGGTGGGTTCACCATATGCTGATTTGGATGAAAAAGTGCTTATGCAAGCAAGCTTGCAACACACTTTCTCATTTAAATCAGCATATGGCTGAGCTGTAACAAATTATTTTAAAAAAAACAAAAAAATACTTGCATTTCCTGATGATATATGTTATCTTAGAACAGCTGTGACATGATAGCAAAGAAACGTGAGGTTGCTGCCTTGCAAAGGGCAGGTTTTCCGTGGAGCGAATGTCAAGTTAGGAAACTGGCGACAAGTCACTGTACCAATTAAAGAATCTGCAAACAAGAGCAGGATCAGTGTGGAGTTCTATGAGGACACACACGGAAACGTGTACAGTCACCGCTTGTCGTACTTGGTTTATAAAGTGCGAAAAGGAGGCGACTTTTTTTATGGCAAGTCAAGTAATGAGAATCACATTAAAAGCTTATGATCATCAGTTAGTAGATCAGTCCGCTGGAAAGATCATCGAGACAGTAAAAAAGACAGGATCTCAGGTGAGCGGACCAGTGCCGTTACCAACCAAGAAAGAGGTTGTAACAATTCTGCGTGCGGTTCATAAGTACAAAGATTCCAGAGAGCAGTTCGAGCAGAGAACTCATAAGAGACTGATCGATATCACTGCACCAAGCCAGAAGACAGTAGATGCACTGTCCAGACTGGAAATGCCAGCTGGTGTATTCATCGACATCAAGATGAAAACAAAATAATCCCAGTAAGCATTAATGAATAAGTTTATATCCTGAAGGGTTTAGATATAGAAGCAACACTACATTCCTGTAGGAATCAACATACCGGAAACGGTTCATAGTGTTCCACGTATATTAGGCTGTTCTAGGATGAATGCGAAAGCATTCCGCTGTAGATCATGAAACAGGAGGTAAGACAATGAAGAAAGCGATTTTAGCAACAAAAGTCGGAATGACCCAGATCTTCAATGAGAATGGTGCTTTAGTTCCGGTAACCGTACTTCAGGCAGGACCTTGTGTAGTAACCCAGGTTAAGACCGAAGAGAATGACGGTTACAAAGCAGTACAGGTTGGTTTTGTTGACAAGAGAGAGAAATTAGTCAGCAAGCCAGTAAAGGGCCACTTTGATAAGGCCGGCGTATCTTACAAGCGATATGTAAGAGCGTTCAGATTAGAGAATGCGGAAGAGTATTCCGTAAAGGATGAGATTAAGGCAGACATCTTCGCAGCAGGCGATAAGATCGATGCAACCGCTATTTCCAAAGGTAAAGGCTTCCAGGGCGCGATCAAGAGACATGGACAGCACAGAGGACCTATGGCTCATGGTTCTAAATTCCATCGTCATCAGGGTTCCAATGGTTCCGCTACCACCCCAGGCCGCGTATTCAAGGGCAAGGGAATGCCTGGACAGATGGGCAACAAGCAGATCACTGTTCAGAATCTTGAGGTAGTTAAGATTGATGCCGAGAACAACCTGATTCTGGTTAAGGGTGCAGTTCCAGGACCAAAGAAGTGCCTGGTTACTGTAAGAGAAGCCGTTAAGGTTGAAAGGTAAGCTTTTATAGGAAAGGAGGAATTCACAGATGGCAAACGTATCTGTTTACAATATGGAAGGTAAGGAAGTTGGCACATTAGAACTGAACGATGCAGTGTTCGGCGTAGAAGTAAACGAGCACCTGGTACATCTTGCAGTTGTTGCACAGCTTGCTAATAAGCGTCAGGGAACACAGAAAGCAAAAACACGTTCTGAGGTTTCTGGCGGTGGCAGAAAGCCATGGAGACAGAAAGGAACCGGTCATGCAAGACAGGGTTCAACAAGAGCTCCACAGTGGAAAGGCGGCGGTGTTGTATTTGCACCAACTCCTAGAGATTACACAATCAGACTGAACAAGAAGGAAAAGAGAGCAGCTCTTAAGTCCGCTCTGACAAGCCGTGTTCAGGAGAACAAGTTCATCGTTGTTGAAGAACTTAAGTTTAATGAGATCAAAACAAAGAACTTTAAGAATGTTCTGAACAATCTGAAGGTTAACAAGGCTCTGGTTGTTTTAAGCGAAAGCGATGAGAACGCAGTATTATCTGCAAGAAACATTGCTGATGTTAAGACTGCTCAGGCTGGAACCATCAATGTATACGACATTCTGAAGTACAACACAGTTGTTGCTAGTAAGGCAGCTGTTGCATCCATCGAGGAGGTATACGCATAATGGCAGATATCAAATACTATGACGTCATCTTAAAACCAGTTATCACTGAGAAGAGCATGAACGCTATGGGTGATAAGAAGTATACTTTCATGGTACATGTAGACGCTAACAAGTCTATGATCAAAGAAGCAGTTGAGAAGATGTTCCCAGGAACCAAGGTTGCTTCCGTAAACACCATGAACTGCGATGGCAAGACAAAGAGAAGAGGAATGACTTTCGGAAAGACCGCTGCTTCCAAGAAAGCTATTGTTAAGCTGACCGAGGATAGCAAGGAGATCGAAATCTTCCAGGGCTTATAATTTAAGACCCATCACCCCGCCGGGTATGTGCCCGGCCGGAGAACTTATACGGCTTCTATAACAGCCGTGAAAAGAAAAGAAAAGGAGTAAATGTCATGGGAATTAAGAAGTATGGTGCTTATACACCTTCCAGAAGACATATGACCGGTTCTGATTTCAAGGAAATCACCAAGAAAACTCCAGAGAAGTCTCTGGTAGTATCTCTGGCTAAGAACGCTGGTCGTAACAATCAGGGTAAAATCACTGTTCGTCACAGAGGCGGCGGCAGCAGAAGAAAATATAGAATTATCGATTTCAAGAGAAACAGCAAGGATGGTATCCCGGCAACCGTTATCGGTATCGAGTACGATCCAAACAGAAGTGCAAATATCGCACTGATCTGCTATGCAGATGGAACCAAGTCTTATATCTTAGCTCCTCCGGGATTAACTGCTGGAATGAAGGTTATGAGCGGTGAAACTGCAGAAGCAAAAGTTGGTAACTGCATGCCACTGTTCCATGTTCCAGTAGGTACTCAGGTACACAACATTGAGCTGTATCCTGGTAAGGGTGGTCAGCTGGTTCGTTCCGCTGGTAACTCTGCTCAGCTTATGGCTAAGGAAGGCAAGTATGCAACCTTACGTTTACCTTCAGGTGAAATGAGAATGGTTCCGATCATCTGCCGCGCAACAATCGGTGTTGTTGGCAATGGCGAACACTCCCTGATCAACATTGGTAAAGCTGGTAGAACCCGTCACATGGGCATCAGACCTACAGTTCGCGGTTCCGTTATGAACCCGAATGATCATCCACACGGTGGTGGTGAAGGAAAGACCGGTATCGGCCGTCCAGGTCCATGCACACCTTGGGGCAAGCCTGCTCTTGGTCTGAAGACCAGAAAGAAAAACAAGCAGTCTAATAAGTTGATCGTAAGAAGACGTGATGGCAAAACCATCAAATAATTAAGGAGGTTAAGAACACATGGCTCGTTCACTGAAAAAAGGACCATTTGCAGATGCGCATCTGTTAAAGAAAGTAGACGCTATGAATGCAGCAGGACAGAAGCAGGTAATCAAGACCTGGTCCCGCCGTTCAACAATCTTCCCGCAGATGGTTGGTCACACAATCGCCGTTCATGACGGAAGAAAGCACGTTCCGGTATACGTTACTGAGGATATGGTAGGACACAAACTGGGTGAGTTCGTAGCAACCAGAACCTACAGAGGCCACGGTAAAGACGAGAAGAAGTCCGCTGTTAGAAAGTAATCCACAGGTAAATTGAAAGGAGGTTTTACAAATGGCAAGAGGACATAGATCCCAAATTAAGAGAGAAAGAAATGCCCAGAAGGACACCAGACCAAGCGCAACACTGTCTTACGCTAGAGTGTCTGTCCAGAAGGCTTGCTTTGTATTAGATGCCATTAGAGGCAAAGATTTACAGACCGCACTTGGTATTGTAACATATAATCCCAGATATGCTTCCAGCTTAGTTAAGAAGTTACTGGAATCAGCTGCAGCAAACGCTGAGAACAATAACAACATGGATCCCGCAAAGCTGTACGTAGAAGAGTGCTACGCAAACCAGGGACCAACTATGAAGAGAGTTAGACCGAGAGCTCAGGGCCGTGCTTACAGAATCGAGAAGAGAATGAGCCACATCACTGTAGTTCTGAATGAGAAATAAATAGGAGGCAAATATGGGACAGAAAGTTAATCCACACGGCATTAGAGTCGGTGTTATTAAAGACTGGGATTCCAGATGGTATGCAGAAGCTGATTTTGCAGACAACCTGGTTGAAGACTATAATATTAGAAAGTTCCTTAAGAACAAATTAAAGAGCTCCAGCGTTTCCAAGATCGAGATTGAGCGCGCATCTGACAGAGTGAAAGTTATCATCTACACTGCTAAGCCAGGCGTTGTTATCGGTAAGGGCGGCGCAGAGATCGAAAAGCTGAAAGCAGAAGTTCAGAAGATGACTGCTAAGAAGCTGTTCGTAGACATCAAAGAGATCAAGAGACCAGACAGAGATGCTCAGCTGGTTGCTGAATCTATCGCACAGCAGCTTGAGAACCGTGTATCCTTCCGTCGTGCTATGAAGTCTACCATGGGCAGAACCATGAAGGCTGGCGTTAAGGGTATCAAGACTGCAGTTGCAGGTCGTTTAGGCGGTGCTGATATGGCTCGTACAGAGTTCTACAGCGAAGGTACTATTCCGCTTCAGACATTAAGAGCAGATATTGACTATGGTTTCGCAGAAGCAGATACAACCTACGGCAAGATTGGCGTTAAGGTATGGATCTACAAAGGCGAGGTACTTCCTACTAAAGGAAATAAGGAAGGGAGCGATAAATAATGTTAATGCCTAAGAGAGTTAAGCGTCGTAAACAGTTCCGTGGATCTATGGCCGGCAAGGCATTAAGAGGCAATACGATCTCTAACGGTGAGTACGGTTTAGTCGCTACTGAACCATGTTGGATCAAATCAAACCAGATTGAAGCAGCCCGTGTTGCTATGACTCGTTATATCAAACGTGGTGGTAAAGTCTGGATCAAGATTTTCCCGGATAAACCTGTAACAGCAAAGCCAGCAGAAACCCGTATGGGTTCCGGTAAAGGCGCTCTGGAGTACTGGGTAGCAGTTGTAAAGCCAGGCCGCGTATTATTTGAGATCGCTGGTGTACCAGAGGAAACAGCTAAGGAAGCACTTCGTCTTGCTATGCACAAACTGCCATGCAAGTGCAAAATTGTTTCTCAAGCAGATTTAGAAGGCGGTGATAACAGTGAAAACTAATAAGTTTGTAGAAGAGTTAAAGAATAAGTCAGCAAATGAGCTGAATGAAGAGTTAGTAGCTGCGAAGAAGGAACTGTTTAATTTAAGATTCCAGAATGCAACCAATCAGTTAGACAACACATCCCGGATCAAAGAAGTTCGTAAGAACATCGCTCGTATCCAGACTGTTATCACTGAGAAGGCTAATGCTTAATGAAAGGAGAACTTACCGTGGAAAGAAATTTAAGAAAAACCCGTATCGGTAAAGTGGTAAGCAACAAGATGGATAAGACCATCGTTGTAGCAATCGAGGACCACGTAAAGCACCCAATGATCGGTAAGATCGTTAAGAAAACCGTTAAGCTGAAAGCTCATGATGAGAACAATGAGTGCGGCATCGGTGATACTGTAAAAGTAATGGAAACAAGACCACTGTCCAAGGATAAGAGATGGAGACTTGTTGAGATTATCGAGAAAGCAAGATAATTAGGGAAGGAGTTAACAGGTATGGTTCAGCAGGAAACAAGACTTAAGGTTGCCGACAATACCGGTGCAAAAGAACTTCTCTGCATCCGTGTATTAGGTGGTTCAACCAGAAGATATGCAAATATCGGCGATGTCATCGTTGCTTCTGTTAAAGATGCAACACCAGGCGGTGTTGTAAAGAAGGGCGATGTTGTAAAGGCTGTAGTAGTTCGTACCGTTAGAGGCGCTCGCCGTAAAGACGGTTCTTACATCAAGTTCGATGAGAACGCAGCAGTTATTATTAAGGATGACAAGACTCCAAGAGGAACTCGTATCTTTGGGCCTGTAGCTAGAGAATTAAGAGACAAGCAGTTCATGAAGATTGTCTCCTTAGCTCCAGAAGTATTATAAGGAGGGTGTCCACTGTGCAGAAAATCAAGAAAGACGATTTAGTAGTAGTAATCGCAGGAAAAGATAAAGACAAACAGGGAAAGGTACTCTCTGTTGACGTAAAGAAGAACAAAGTTCTGGTTCAGGGCTGCAACATGGTTACAAAGCACACCAAGCAGTCTCCGGCTAACCCACAGGGCGGCATCGTGACTCAGGAGGCTCCAATTGATACATCCAATGTAATGCTGGTAGTAGACGGCAAAGCAACCAGAGTTGGCTATGAAGTAAGAGACGGAAAGAAAGTCCGCGTTGCTAAGAAGACCGGTAAGGTTGTTGAATAATTCAGGAGAGGAGGAAAAAAACGTTGGCTAGATTAAAAGAACAGTATCAGAACGAATTCGTAGACGCTCTGATGAAGAAATTTGAATATAAGAACGTTATGCAGGTGCCGAAGCTTGATAAGATCGTTATCAACATGGGCGTAGGCGAAGCTAAGGAAAATGCCAAGGTTCTGGATTCCGCAGTTAGAGATCTGGAGATCATCTCCGGTCAGAAAGCTGTAACAACCAAGGCTAAAAAGTCTGTTGCAAACTTCAAGATCCGTGAAGGCATGGCAATCGGCTGCAAGGTAACCCTTCGTGGTGAGAGAATGTACGAATTCCTTGATCGTCTGATCAACCTGGCACTGCCACGTGTACGTGACTTTAGAGGTGTTAACCCTAACGCATTTGATGGCAGAGGAAACTATGCTCTTGGTATCAAGGAGCAGCTGATTTTCCCTGAAATTGAGTACGATAAAGTTGACAAGGTAAGAGGTATGGATATCATCTTCGTTACCACCGCTAATACTGACGAAGAAGCGCGTGAACTTTTGACATTATTCAATATGCCTTTTGCAAAATAGTTAGGAGGAAACATTCATGGCTAAGACTTCAATGAAGATCAAACAGCAGCGTCCTGCTAAATTCTCTACCAGAGAGTACAATCGCTGCAGAATCTGTGGCCGTCCACATGCTTACCTGAGAAAATATGGTATCTGCCGTATTTGTTTCCGTGAGTTAGCATATAAGGGTCAGATTCCTGGCGTTAAGAAAGCAAGCTGGTAGGCTGAAGGCCCGTTACAGCACCTGACAGCATAAGTTTGTCAGGTCTGGCGGGTGAAGATAGATAGAATTTAGAAAAGGAGGCATTTTCAAAATGACAATGAGCGATCCTATTGCAGATATGCTTACAAGAATCCGTAATGCAAACACTGCAAAACATGATACAGTAGATGTACCTTCTTCCAAGATGAAATTAGCTATCGCTGATATCCTGGTAAATGAAGGTTATATTGCAAAGTACGATCTGGTAGAGGATGGCGCTTTCCAGAACCTCCACATTACCTTAAAGTACGGTAAAGATAAGAACGAAAAGATTATTTCCGGTATCAAGAGAATCTCCAAACCAGGTCTGCGTGTATACGCTGACAAGGAGAACCTGCCGAAGGTTCTTGGCGGTCTTGGTACTGCAATCCTCTCCACCAATCAGGGCGTGATCACCGATAAGGAAGCACGCAAGCTTGGCGTAGGCGGCGAAGTTCTGGCTTTCGTTTGGTAGGCTTTGAATACTTGGCGAGGTCTTTTCGAGCCTAGTATGAAAGCCCGTCCTGAGACTTAGCGAGGTTTTTTCGAGCTTAGTCGAATGGACGATAGTAACTTCGATTGCACTAAGTTCGTGAGAGACCTCACTAAGTGCAACGAAGTGCTTTCATACGTAAGCATTTTGAAATACAAATGCTAAGTATGAAAAGCATGTAACTGAAAACAGAGAGGACGCATATGTCCTCTCCGAGAATTTAAGTAGGAGGTAAAAAGGCATGTCACGTATCGGTAGAATGCCAGTTGCGATCCCAGCAGGTGTAACTGTTACAATCGCAGAAGGAAATAAGGTGACTGTAAAAGGTCCAAAGGGAACATTAGAGAGAGAGCTCCCGGTTGAGCTGACCATCGAAGAGAAGGACGGTCACGTTATCGTAAGCAGACCAAACGATTTAAAGAGAATGAAATCTTTACATGGTCTGACCAGAACCCTGATCAACAACATGATCCATGGTGTTACTGAGGGTTATGAGAAGGTTCTTGAAGTAAACGGTGTTGGTTACAGAGCTGCTAAGCAGGGAAAGAAACTGACTTTAAACCTTGGATATTCTCATCCAGTAGAGATGGAAGATCCAGAAGGTATTGAAACTGTTTGCGACGGACAGAACAAGATCATCGTTAAAGGTATCAGTAAAGAAAAAGTTGGCCAGTACGCAGCTGAAATCAGAGATAAGAGAAGACCGGAGCCTTACAAAGGTAAAGGTATTAAGTATGCTGACGAAGTTATCAGACGTAAAGTTGGTAAGACTGGTAAGAAATAATTAAGGAGAGTGTAAAAATGGTTAACAAACAGTCAAGAAGCGAAATTCGCGTAAAGAAGCACAACAGAATGCGTAACCGTTTTGCTGGCACAGCAGAGAGACCGCGTCTGGCAGTGTTTAGAAGTAATAATCATATGTATGCTCAAATTATCGACGATACGGTTGGTAACACACTGGTTGCTGCTTCCACAGTTGAGAAAGAGATCAAGGCTGAACTGGAGAAGACAAATGACAAGGCAGCTGCAGCATACGTTGGTACAGTAATTGCAAAGAGAGCCCTTGAAAAAGGTATCAAGGAAGTTGTTTTCGATAGAGGCGGCTTTATTTATCAGGGTAAGATTCAGGCATTAGCAGATGCAGCTCGTGAAGCTGGTCTGGATTTCTAATAGAGAGGAGAACAAACATGAAGCGTACAATTATTGATGCCAGTCAGTTGGAGCTGAATGATAGAGTAGTGGCAATCAAGAGAGTATCCAAGACTGTTAAAGGTGGACGTACCATGAGATTTTCCGCTCTGGTAGTAGTTGGTGACGGAAACGGCCATGTGGGCGTAGGCTTAGGCAAGGCCGGAGAAGTTCCGGAAGCAATCCGCAAAGGTAAAGAGGCTGCTGTAAAGAGCCTTGTAGAGATCCCGATCGATGAGAATAAGAGTATTCCTCATGACTTTATCGGAAAATTCGGCAGTGCAAGCGTTCTGTTAAAGAGAGCTCCAGAAGGTACCGGTATCATCGCTGGTGGCCCTGCTCGTGCCGTTGTTGAGTTAGCTGGAATTAAGAACATCCGTACAAAGTCCTTAGGTTCCAATAACAAGACCAATGTAGTTCTTGCAACTGTTGCAGGTTTAACTTCTTTAAAGACTCCTGAGGAGATCGCAAAACTGCGCGGCAAATCTGTTGAAGAAATTTTAGGCTAATAGGAGGAAAGAGACATGGCAGAGAGATTAAAGATCACATTAGTCAAGTCCCCTATCGGTGCTATTCCAAAGCAGAGAGCAACGGTTGAGGCACTTGGACTGAACAAGATGCACAAGACAGTTGAGATGCCGGACAACGGCTCTGTCAGAGGCATGATCCAGTGTGTAAGACACTTAGTTAAAGTAGAAGAGATCTAAATTCTAGATAAAGTAAGGAGGTGCAGTCATGGAGTTATCAAATTTACAGCCTGCTGCAGGTTCAAAGCACAGCGACAATTTTAGAAGAGGCCGCGGCCATGGTTCAGGCAATGGTAAGACCGCTGGTAAGGGCCACAAGGGTCAGAAAGCTCGTTCCGGAGCACCGAGACCAGGCTTTGAAGGTGGACAGATGCCATTATACAGACGTCTGCCAAAGCGTGGATTCACCAATATTAATTCTAAGGAAATTGTTGGCATTAACGTAAGCGCACTGGAAAGATTCGATAACGATACAGTTGTAACTGTAGAGACTCTGCTTGAGTCCGGTATCGTTAAGAACCCAAGAGATGGTGTTAAGATCCTTGGTAACGGAGAATTAACCAAAAAGCTGACCGTTAAAGTTAATGCATTCAGTGAAGGTGCAAAATCTAAGATTGAGGCTTTAGGTGGAACCTGCGAGGTGATCTAATGTTCAAAACGATCAGAAACGCTTTTAAGGTAAAAGAACTTCGTGGTAAGATTCTGTATACCTTTATGATGCTGGTAGTCATTCGATTTGGCTGCCAGCTGCCTATTCCGGGAATTGAGACATCATTCTTTGCGAATTGGTTTGCAAAACAGACAACCGATGTGTTCGGTTTCTTTAATGCAATGACTGGTGGATCATTTTCATCCATGTCCATTTTTGCATTAAGCATTACACCGTACATCACTTCTTCCATTATCATCCAGCTGCTTACAATTGCTATTCCAAAACTGGAAGAGATGCAGAAGGATGGTGAAGAAGGAAGAAAGAAAATTCAGGAATACACCCGATATACCACAGTAGGACTTGCACTTTTGGAATCAAGTGCCATGGCAATTGGTTTCGGACGTCAGGGACTTCTTCTGGATTATAATGCATGGAACGTGATCATAGCGATCGTCACTATGACAACAGGAAGTGCACTGTTGATGTGGATCGGTGAGCAGATCACTGACAAGGGTGTAGGAAATGGTATTTCTATCGTGCTTCTGTTTAACATCCTGTCAAGCGTTCCCGATGATATGAGAAGCCTTTACTATCGTTTTATTTTTGGTCAGTCCTTCGCTACAATGGCAGTAGCAGTCCTGCTGATCGCAGTAGTACTCATTGCTATGGTAGTTTTTGTAGTCGTTTTAAATGATGCAGAGAGAAGGATACCAGTTCAGTATTCAAAGAAGATGGTAGGACGTAAGATGGTAGGCGGCCAGGCCTCAAACATTCCGTTAAAGGTCAACACTGCAGGTGTTATGCCGGTTATCTTTGCATCTTCCATTATGTCTTTCCCTGTTGTAATTGCCCAGTTCTTTACAGTTGATTACAGCTCTATCGGTGGAAAGATCTTAACAATGCTGAATTCCGGTTCATGGTGCAAACCATCCCAGCCGATCTATTCTGTCGGTTTGATAATTTATATCGTACTGTTGTTCGTGTTTGCTTACTTCTATACATCGATTACCTTTAATCCGTTGGAAGTTGCTAACAATATGAAGAAGCAGGGAGGCTTCATTCCCGGCATTCGTCCCGGCAAGCCCACCAGCGATTATTTAAATAAGATTTTGAATTATATTGTTTTCATTGGTGCAGTTGGCCTTACGATCGTAGCAATCGTCCCGATCCTTGCATCCGGACTTTTAGATGTGAGCCGTATCTCATTTTCAGGTACCTCACTGATCATCATTGTAGGCGTAGTACTGGAGACAATCAAAGCAGTAGAATCTCAGATGCTTGTGCGTTATTATAAGGGATTTTTGAACGATTAACACAACAGTTGGATCAGTCAATCTGCCTTTGTGGTATTCCACAAGGGCGGATTTATTGCGTTATAGGACTTTTTTGAGAGGAGAAAAACTTTTCATGAAGATCATCATGTTAGGAGCTCCGGGCGCAGGAAAAGGCACCCAGGCAAAGAAAATTGCAGCTAAGTATAGTATTCCACATGTTTCCACCGGAGATATTTTCAGAGCAAATATCAAAAATGGAACAGAACTGGGCATGAAAGCCAAATCCTTTATGGATGCAGGCGGTCTTGTACCGGATGAGATCACTATTGGAATGCTGTTAGACCGTATTCATGAGGCAGACTGCGTAAACGGATATGTGCTTGATGGTTTCCCAAGAACGATTCCTCAGGCTGAAAGTCTTACAAAAGCTTTAAGCGAAAGAGGCGAAGCAGTTGATTATGCAGTAAACGTAGATGTACCAGATGAGAATATCATCAATCGTATGTCTGGACGCCGTGCATGCTTAAACTGTGGCGCTACTTATCATATTGTTTATAATCCTTCCAAAAAAGAAGGAATCTGTGATACCTGTGGACAGCAGCTGGTATTAAGAGATGATGATAAGCCTGAAACTGTAAAGAAGAGATTATCTGTGTATCATGACCAGACACAGCCTCTGATCGATTATTATAAGAACGAAGGCATTCTTGCAGAAGTAGACGGAACAAAAGACATGGAAGAAGTATTCCAGGATATTGTTAAGATTTTAGGAGCATAAAAATGGTTACGATCAAATCAGAACGGGAAATTGAATTAATGCGGGAAGCTGGTAAGATCCTTGCTAAGGTTCATGAAGAACTGGGCAAGGCAGTAAAACCGGGAATCTCCACCAAAGAGATCGACCGCATCTGTGAAGAGATGATCCGCAGCTATGGCTGCATCCCATCTTTCCTTGGTTACGAAGGATATCCGGCTTCTGTATGTATCTCTGTTAATGATGAAGTGGTCCATGGAATCCCAAGTAAGCACCGCTATTTAAATGAAGGTGACATTGTAAGCCTTGATACCGGAGTCATTTGGAAAGGATATCAGTCAGATGCAGCCAGAACCCATATGATCGGTGAGGTAACTCCTCAGGCCAGAAAACTGGTTGAAGTAACACAGCAAAGCTTCTTTGAAGGAATAAAGTTTGCAAAAGCAGGCAATCATCTCAATGATATCTCAGCAGCGATCCAGAAATATGTGGAAAGCTTCGGTTTTGGGGTTGTAAGAGACCTGGTTGGACATGGCATCGGAACAAATATGCATGAAGAGCCGGAGATCCCCAACTTCGCACAGAAGAGAAAAGGTATCAAGCTGGCAGCCGGTATGACTCTGGCAATTGAGCCAATGATCACTGCAGGCCGTTATGATGTAGCATGGATGGATGATGGCTGGACCGTTGTAACAGAAGATGGTTCCCTTGCCTCTCATTATGAGAACACCATCCTGATCACAGATGGAGATCCTGAGATCTTATCTTTATAGCACCCCATAAGCATTAGGAGGGAAAAGAATATGTCCAAAGCAGACGTAATTGAAATTGAAGGAACCGTAGTAGAGAAGCTGCCAAATGCAATGTTCCAGGTTGAACTTGAAAATGGCCACCAGGTTCTGGCACATATCAGCGGAAAACTCCGTATGAATTACATTCGCATTCTTCCAGGCGATAAAGTAACTCTGGAAATGTCCCCATATGACCTTTCCAAGGGCAGAATCATCTGGAGAGATAAATAAAAATAAATTTAAAATAGATCAAAAAAAAGACTTGCATTACCAAAAAATATTTGATACAATGTTTTAGCAACTTTGTTGGTCTATAGAAAGGAGAATTACTGTGAAGGTTAGATCATCCGTTAAGCCGATCTGCGAAAAGTGCAAGATCATTAAAAGAAAAGGCAGTATCAGAGTAATTTGCGAAAATCCAAAGCATAAACAGAGACAAGGTTAATTATTTTTAGGAGGTGTACTACACACATGGCTCGTATTTCAGGAGTTGACTTACCAAGAGAAAAACGTGTTGAGATCGGTCTTACTTACATCAACGGAATTGGTAGAGCAAGCTCCAACCGCATCTTAGCAGAAGCTGGCGTAAACCCAGACACTCGTGTTAAGGATTTAACCGACGATGAGGTTAAAAAGCTGGCTAGCATCATCGCTGACACTCAGACTGTAGAAGGTGATCTTCGTAGAGAGATCGCAATGAACATCAAGAGACTTCAGGAAATTGGATGCTACAGAGGAATCCGTCATAGAAAGAGCCTGCCGGTTCGCGGACAGAAAACAAAGACCAACGCAAGAACCTGCAAGGGTCCGAGAAAGACAGTAGCAAACAAGAAGAAATAATTTGTAACACCGTAACCGAATTCGGATTTACATGTTTTAAAAACAGGAAGAACGAATTCATAATCAATGAGAAAGTAGGTTAGTTTAAAATGGCTAAAAAAGTGTCCACTACAGCAAAAAAAGTGACAAAAAAGCGTGTAAAGAAAAACGTTGAACGCGGACAGGCACATATCCAGTCATCTTTTAATAACACAATCGTTACATTAACTGATGCGCAGGGTAACGCTTTATCATGGGCAAGTGCCGGTGGTCTTGGATTTAGAGGTTCAAGGAAATCTACTCCTTATGCAGCTCAGATGGCAGCAGAAACTGCTACAAAGGCAGCTCTTGTACATGGCTTAAAGTCAGTAGACGTTATGGTTAAAGGTCCTGGTTCAGGACGTGAAGCTGCAATCCGTGCCCTTCAGGCATGTGGGTTGGAAGTAACAAGCATTAAGGATGTAACACCGGTACCACATAACGGATGCCGTCCGCCAAAACGTAGAAGAGTCTGATGAACTTAATTAGGAGGTAATTAAAGTGGCAGTAGATAGAGTTCCTGTTCTTAAAAGATGCAGATCCCTCGGTATGGATCCAATCTATTTAGGAATTGATAAAAAATCTAACAGAGAATCTAAGAGAGCAAACAAGAAGTTAAGTGAATATGGCATGCAGTTAAGAGAAAAGCAGAAAGCTAAATTCATTTACGGCGTATTAGAGAAGCCTTTCCGTAACTACTACGCAAAAGCTTCCAAGATGAACGGTATGGTTGGTACCAACCTGATGATCCTTCTTGAGTGCCGTCTGGATAACGTTCTGTTCCGTATGGGATTTGGACGTACACGTAAGGAAACCAGACAGATCGTTGATCACAAGCACGTTCTGGTTAATGGCAAGCAGGTAAATATCCCATCTTACCAGGTTAAGGCTGGCGATGTGATCGAGATCAAAGAGAAGTTCAAATCTGCTAAGCGATGTAAAGATATTCTGGACGTAACTGCTGGTCGTATGGTTCCTGCCTGGCTGGAA
>ENA-OQKF01000834-OQKF01000834.1-human-gut-metagenome-genome-assembly--contig:-NODE-834-length-15961-cov-3.047303_pt1 | contig 15961 bp, 16 predicted proteins | sample MGYA00242617_ERZ504784 | MGnify/ENA primary metagenome ERZ504784 (study PRJEB26092, sample SAMD00036364) | human gut metagenome | host: Homo sapiens | study: EMG produced TPA metagenomics assembly of... | reverse complement strand
ATAAGAGATCAAAAAAAGGAACATCGCCGAATTATAAAGATGACGGGAATGTTCCTTTTTTGTTGCCAAGCATACGACAAAAAGGTCCGGTGGACCTTTTTTAGTTTTACAAGTAAATGAAAAGTTTTATAATTGGATGTTCTTGAAAAGATCGCCAAGGCTTGTTCCGATGTCTTCGCTCTTTGGAATCTCGACCTTAACTTCTTCCTCCTCCTGGATGGCTTCCTCAAGAGCTTTCATGCTCAGGCTGATCTTGCCATCTTTGACACCGATGACTTTGACCTGAACTTCATCACCTACATTCAGGACATCTTTTGGGAATTTGATACGTTTCTGGCTGATCTGGGAAACGTGTACAAGTCCGGAAAGTCCGTCTTCCAGACGTACAAATGCACCGTAGTTCTGGAGGGATTCTACGGTTCCGGTAAGAACGTTTCCTACTTTGATGTTTGCAATTTTTTCTTCACGCTCTTTTTTCTCTTTTTCTTTGAGAAGTTCACGGGCGGAAAGTACCAGCCGGTTATTTGCCTGATCTACATCAATGACCTGAACTTCGATATCTTTTAACAGATAAGATTCCAGATCTTCGATATAGGATAAAGAAAGTCAGGAAGCAGGAATAAATCCACGGATTCCTTCTACCATTGCGATAGCACCGCCATTTACAATTCCTTCGATTTTTACAGGGAGTACAGTTCCTTTTTCGAGGTAGGACTGAACTACATTCCATGGATTTGCATCATCAAAATGATCTTCCAGATCTGCCATAGTTACATTTTCTTCGTTGAATTCTTCGCTCATAGTATATTCCTTCCTATCAGTAAAATTGTTGCTTTTAGTATAGCATAAATAAACTGCTTGTACAAAGAAAATTAACTATGTTAGAATATGTTGTAGAAAATAAGTAACAGTTCGAGTGAGATATACGAATTATTGGAAAAATGATGAGTATAGCCGGATGCAATCAGAAAAACCGATATGGACTGCTCGAATTAGCAAGAAGATAATAAGGTGATATATATGGGAAAGAGAAAAGAAAAGATTTATGTGATCGGACATAAGAATCCGGATACAGATTCTATCTGTTCCGCGATTGCCTATGCAGATCTGAGGCAGAAAGTGACCGGACAGGTTCATGAGGCAAAGCGGGCAGGACATGTGAATGATGAGACTGCTTATGTACTGGATCGTTTTGGGGTAGAGGCTCCCAAGCTTCTTACAGATGTCAGACTTCAAGTGAGAGATCTGGATATTCACGAGATGCCGGGGCTTAAGCCTAATGCGTCCATTCGTGATACATGGGAGCGTATGCGGCAGGAGCAGGCAAAGACACTGCCAATCGTGAAGGATGATGAGCTGGTAGGAGTTGTATCTACCGGAGATATTGCAAAATCTTATATGGATGTGTATGATAGTGAGATATTATCAAAAGCGAGAACCCAATATCGGAATATTGTCAAGACACTGGACGGTACAATGATAACAGGTAATGAGCATGGGTATTTTATGAGAGGAAAAGTAGCAATCGGAGCCTCAAGTCCGAATCTTATGGAAGAGTTTATTGAAAAGGACGATCTGGTGATATTAGGAGATCTTGAGGAAGCGCAGGCATGTGCCGTGAATATTGATGCCAGCTGTATGGTTATCTGCAAAGATGCAGAAGTTTCTCCGAAATTGATTCAGAAGGCAAAAGAACAGAGTATAGTGATCATTCAGACTCCGTATGATACATTTACGACAGCAAGACTGATTAATCAGAGCATTCCGGTGAAGTTTTATATGACCTCTGGACCACTGACTATGTTCCGGATGAATGATTATGTTGATGATATTAAAGATATTATGGCGAAAAAGCGTTTCCGCGATTTTCCGATTCTGGATCGTCATGGCAGATTTAAAGGATTCATTTCCAGACGTCGTTTCCTCGGTGCCAGCAAGAAAAAAGTAATCCTGGTGGATCATAACGAACGGTCACAGGCAGTTGATGGAATTGAGGAAGCAGAAATCATTGAGATTATTGATCATCACAGACTTGGAGATATCGAGACAGTCAGCCCGATTACGTTCCGTAATCAGCCAGTGGGATGCACGGCGACGATTATTAACCAGATGTATGAGGAGAATGAGCTTGAAGTTCCAAGAGAGATTGCCGGGCTTTTATGTGGCGCAATTATTTCGGATACATTATTGTTCCGTTCACCGACCTGTACGCCGTTAGATGAAAGGACTGCGAAAAAACTGGCAAAAATTTCAGATATTGACCTGGAGCAGATGGCGCAGGAAATGTTCAATGCAGGAAGCAACTTGAAAGGCAAGAGTGCAGAGGATATCTGTTTCCAGGATTTCAAGCAGTTTACAGTCAACGACACGATATTTGGTGTAGGACAGATCACGTCCATGAGCAAAGAAGAACTGGCAGCTATTCGTGATATGATGACGGAGCATTTGCCAAAGGTACTGGAAGCACATAACCTGAATATGATTTATTTTATGCTGACAGATATTCTGGCAGAATCCACGGAGCTTTTGTGTGTGGGAACCGGTGCGAGAGGAATTGCCCTCCGCGCATTTGATCTTCCGGATAATGCAAAGAGTCTGATATTAAAAGGAGTTGTGTCCAGAAAGAAACAGCTGATACCAGTGCTGGTCGAGACCATGCAGCAGATGTAGAAAGGATAGCGTACTATGGGAAAAGAATTATGGAAACCGGGGAATATGGTGTATCCGCTCCCGGCGGTTATGGTAAGTTGTGCGGACAAAGAAGGGCATGACAATATCATTACAATTGCATGGACAGGGACAATCTGTACAAATCCGGCAATGTTATATATATCCGTGCGTCCGACGAGATATTCTTATCATTTGATTAGGGAAAGCGGAGAATTTGTAGTGAACCTGACGACAAAAGATCTGGTAAAAGCGACGGATTGGTGCGGGGTGCGTTCAGGAAGAGATGTGGACAAATGGAGTGAAATGCATCTGACTCGCGGAAATGCTCAGACACTTATCTATGCTCCGATAATTGAGGAAAGCCCAGTCAATATTGAGTGTCAGGTCGTGAAAGTCGAAGAGTTGGGTTCACATCACATGTTTCTTGCAAAAGTGACCGGCGTGCAGGTGGATGACCGGTTCATGCAGGATAATGGAAAATTTGCACTGAACAAAACAGGACTTCTGGCATATTCCCACGGGGAATATTTTGATCTTGGAAAATCACTTGGAACATTTGGCTACAGTGTGAAAAAGAAGAAAAAGGTGAAAAAGAAAAAATAATAAAGCGCAGGATTTCATATATATAAAGAGACTGGTAGTGCAAAGGTAACAGGTCTCTTTATTATGAAAGAATGGAAATTAAAAAAAGTGATACAGATTCTTACAGCGTGTCTGGCAATGATAGTTGTTTTAAATGTTTCAGGAATTTCTATGAAAACAATGCAAACAATTGATATTAATAAGAAAGAATCAAAAACGAACCGACGAGATTCAAATCTGCAAATGGAGTCAGAAACACGGGAAACAATATCCCGGATTTTGAATGAGCAGATACAGACAGAGCTGCCTCAGATTGCCATTACATTTGATGACGGACCCAGTGTGTGCACACCGGCACTTCTTGACGGATTAAAAGAGAGAGGTGTGAAGGCAACATTTTTTCTAGTAGGAGAAAATGTTGAGACCTATCCGGATATTGTGAAACGAATTTATGAAGAAGGACATTTAATTGGAAATCACACGTATCATCATGTTGAGATTACGAAACTTTCTGATGAAGAAGCAATGTATGAAATTAACAAGACTGATGAGCTGATTGCGGCAATTACCGGACAGCGCGTGCAGTATATCCGTCCGCCCTTTGGGATCTGGCAGAGAGAACTGGAGAATTATCTGGACGTATTACCTGTCATGTGGACGGTAGACCCTTTGGACTGGACTACGGAAAATATAGATGAAGTTGTGAATAAAGTAGTGTCGCAGGCGAAGGAGAATGATATTATTTTATTACATGATTGTTATAAATCCTCGGTAGAGGCGGCGCTTCGGATTGTAGATCTTTTAAAGGCAGAAGGCTTTGAATTTGTGACAGTAGATAAACTGATTCTTGAGTAAGGAAAACCAGAAGAAATCAGGAAGAATGGAGATAGAAAAAGCATGGATTTGTTTGAATATGCAAGACAGAAAAATATGGATCAGGAGGCACCGCTGGCGTCCAGGCTTCGGCCGACAACGCTGGAGGAAGTGGTAGGACAGCAGCATATTATTGGAAAAGACAAGTTGTTGTACCGTGCAATCAAAGCAGATAAGTTAAGTTCTATTATCTTTTATGGGCCGCCGGGAACCGGTAAGACGACACTGGCGAAAGTGATTGCCCATACGACAAGTGCAGAATTCACCCAGATCAATGCAACGGTGGCAGGCAAGAAAGATATGGAAGAAGTGGTACAGAAAGCGAAAGAGACGCTGGGCATGTATCAGAAGAAGACCATTCTTTTTGTAGATGAGATTCATCGTTTTAACAAAGGACAGCAGGATTATCTGCTTCCATTTGTGGAGGACGGAACAATTATTCTGATTGGAGCTACCACGGAGAATCCTTATTTTGAGGTCAATGGAGCATTAATTTCCCGTTCCAGTATCTTTGAACTTCATCCGCTTGAAAAAGAAGATATCAAAACACTTTTGAAGCGGGCAGTCTATGATCAGGAAAAAGGTATGGGAAGCTATCATGCGGAAATTGACGAGGAAGCACTGGAGTTCCTTGCAGACATTGCAGGAGGAGATGCGAGAAATGCATTGAATGCTATTGAACTCGGGATTCTCACGACAGAGCGAAGTGCGGACGGAAAGATCCATATTACACTTGACGTGGCGTCCGAGTGTATTCAAAAACGTGTAGTGCGCTATGACAAGACAGGAGACAATCATTACGATACGATCTCTGCATTTATCAAAAGTATGAGGGGGTCAGACCCTGATGCGGCAGTATATTATCTTGCAAAAATGCTAAATGCAGGGGAAGCCGGGAAATTAATTGCCAGAAGGATTATGATTTGTGCACCGGAAGATGTTGGAAATGCAGATCCGGTGGCGCTACAAGTGGCTGTGGCAGCAGCCCAGGCAGTAGAGCGGATCGGAATGCCGGAATCGCAGATCATTTTATCTCAGGCAGTGACATATGTGGCAACAGCACCAAAGAGTAATGCGGCAGTCAAAGCAATCAGTGCCGCCATGGAAAATGTAAGAAATTATAAAACTACGGTGCCGGCGCATTTGCAGGATGCTCATTATAAAGGTTCACAAAAACTTGGACATGGTGTGGGTTACAAGTATGCACATGATTATCCGAACCACTATGTGGAACAGCAATACATGCCTTCCGAAATCCAAAAAGAAAAGTTTTATGAGCCGAGTGACAACGGACATGAAAAAGAAATAAAAGAATGGATGGAGTTTTTAAAGAAGAATTCATAGAAAAGCTTGAATTTTTTATAGAGAAAACGTATAATCGAAGCAGAATCTGTACTGTCGTCAGAAATGTGGCGCCAGAGTGTATGTTATTATCAGGAGGGAAAATAAAATGAAGGTATACGATTCAGTAAACAAAACAGAAGTAGAAGTAGACGGAACACAGGGACTTATCGACATTATGGTATCCGGACGTCAGGTAGACATTTATCTTAAAGGAGAGAAATCTGATGCAGATGGATATCTGACATGGGATGTTGAGCACTGGTCAAGCATTGACAAGCAGAGATTTATCCGCTGCTATTCTTACAAAGGAAAGGTTCTGACCGAGTCTACAGGACACAACATCTACGATTTACAGAACGACTTCAAGCCAGAAGAGGCAGAGAAGATCGAGTTAAGCTAATATAAAAAATCAAAGTAGCTGAAAACAAAAGAATTTAAATCTGTAATAAAAAAAGAAACTGACAGATGCCGGACAGGATTACCACTGCCTTTGAATGTCTTCCTTCTTTACATGATTTTATGAGGTAGGCGATTGCATATGGCGCTGCTCCCAACAAAATCCCATATCCAAAGATCAGGAAAACAACTGTGACCAACCCAAACAACACCATCAACGGCAGCGGAAACAGTGCAGCAAGTGTCACGCTGATGGTAATACATCCTCCAATTAAATAGAATGGAATCAATCCATATTTAATGATCAATGTACAATTTAACAGCGTTTTTCTTGACCATTTTCTTCCTACCGTCAATACAACGATCAGATTGACTACTCCCATGAGAAAAGGCAGAAGTGCTGAAATAATCTGTAATTCCACTACCTGATCAAATAAGCCCGGCAAAAGAAAAAATGTATAAGAGACGATCACATATAAAATTGGAATCAAATATGGCATTCTCCTACTCTCCTTTCAAGATTTTACCTGCAATTTTCCATCCTTTTAGCGGATGATTTCCCACGAAACCAGTTATCAGTAAAATCGTTATCATACACATGACTGAGTTAAAAAAAGCATATACCAGAACGGATGGCACAATCCAGATCATCAAAAATCGGTATCCCACACATACTCCTATAAAAATAGCCATCAATACCATATGTTGCAAAAAGCTTTTTCGGTTCTGTTTTGCCAATTTCCGTTTTTCTTCCAGTCCGCAAGAATACACTCTTGCATTTTCTTCCACTTTTCTTTTTGCACGTCTTAACAGATATCCAGAAACGATCGCCCCCACAATCACTCCCAGTCCCAATGAAATCCAGTACAACAAATTTTTGTCAAAAGGAATTGGTTTTTCTATGTTCCGTACAAGCGCATAGATTATCAGGGAAATTCCCGAAAGAACTCCAACCGCAAGTCCGTTCCCCCCTTTTTTATTATCAAATACAAAAAATTCTTCCGTCTGCTCATCATAATAATAACTGCTCCATGTGTTCGCTTCGCTGCAGATCCATATGTATTTCATCAAACTCACATCCTTTTCTGATTACTTTTCTTCCATTCCTTTTCCCTCTTCTGTCCCTTTTTAATTGCTTTCCTGCGAAACAGTGATTTTCTCTAATATCCACCAAATGATTATAAAACACCCAACATATACGACTGCTCCAACCGTTGTGGAACGTCTTCCAAGCATTGTAGTCAAATTCCAAATTGCATTATCCAACCCTATTTCTTGAACCATCGAAGAAGTTCCATATCTTTCAACAGCATAATTTACTTGTTTCAGATAATAAAATAAAGTTCCACCATAAAAGATCAATAAACAAACAAATATCGTCACTAAAGCATTTATCTCTTTTCCCTCTTGTTTTATCTTTCTTTTTCCAACCTTTACGAATAGAAAATAGTCTAACCCTGCCATATAAAGAATCATAGAAAGCTCCATAGCAGCTACAAGTAGCAACATATTCGGTTGACGAGCGACCGTCAGATCAATACACGTATCAATTCCAGCCTTTATTAGCGTTGCAAGAAATCCAAACAAGACTATTTTTCCTATTCTTTTCTTGCCTCCATCGCCCATCTGCATCTGCTCTGCAACAGAAAACAAAACAGAATTGTAAATCCACCACGTCACAACAGATATCAAAAAGGAAAACGAAAAATCTCCTAATACCATATACGGAATCCTGATCAAAATACGATTCACGAAACCAAATACTACCGTTGCAGCTATTACAACTGCCAATTCATTCTTTCGTTGATCTTCCATACGATTTCCTCCTTCATAATTCCATCACTCTTTTTCTGGAAACATTTCCAAATTCTTTTGTACAAATTTTATAATAAGATTATATATTACCAATCAATTCTTGTATATATTTTTTTGCATGTAGAGAATAAAAATTTTAGGCGCGAGCATAGAAACGCAGCCTGATCCACGACCAGACTGCCTCACTCATTGATTCCAATATAAATTTTCAATATCTTCCGCTCCCAGAAGTTTTTTCTTTTGATCCATCTATATAAAATCTTTCTTTTCCACTCCGATCACAGATAAAACAGCAAACAGAAGGGAAATGATTGTCAAAACAAGAGGGAATACGGCATTGTTTGCCAGTGTAAGATCTCCAATGTTTGCCTGCGTCAAAATAATCAGCAGAAAAGAGGAGATGATCGTCGCTTTTGTGGACTTCATTGCCAACCCGATAAATAGTGCAATAAAACTCATGCTAACAATAGAGATCGATTTTACAATAAGCTGTACATAAAATCTCAGACTTGCCATATCATAATCGATTGGAAATGATGATACCATAAACTGGGACCCCCACAAAATACAACCATAAATTACAAATTTTGTTATTACCAATGCCAGGAAACAGAAAATCCAAACCGAGAGCATTTGAGAAATAAGTATTTTCTGCCGCTTAATCGGGTAAGAGAACATCAATGCCATTGTTTTATCTTTATAGGCACTTACAATAAAAGATGAAAGCATCACACCGGTAAATACTAGAAATGACATACTGCAAAATAATTCAATAGGCGCTGAAATTGTACCGTTTCCCGGCGCTGCGTCCGGAATCCCTGTATCCGGATCATCTGCAATGCCAAGATAGGCCAGTGCAAACAGAAACAGACAAAGGACACCCGCCAATATCATTGCATTTCTAATATACTTTCCAATGTTGTTTTTCCTCCATTCTAATTGAATCAGCTTTAACATAATCTATTCACCTCCGCAGTTAATTTAAGGAAGTAATCTTCTAAAGTTTCAGCTTGTCTGCCAAGCGCAACCACTTCAACATCATTCAATGCTAACACCTTAGACAATTCCTTTATTGAAACGTGCTGGTCATAAATACGGATCGTATTGTTTTCAATGATCTTAAAATTGTTATACTCCAGTTTTTCACTCAATACATAGGCAGCTTTTTTAGGATCTGCTACTACCAGTTCCACATATGCAAGGCTCATCCTCTCTATTTCTTTCATGCCGATTTCTTTCACCATCATTCCGTGATGAATGATACCTACCGTATCAGCAATACTTTCAACTTCTGAAAGGATATGGCTGGAAATCATAATCGTTGTTCCATATTCTTCGCAAAGATTTTTTAGCAAATCACGGATTTTCTTCCTACCTGCAGGATCCAGTCCATTTGTCGGCTCATCAAGAATTAATAATTCTGGCTTGCAAAGAATTGCACGTGCGATACCAAGTCGTTCTTTCATACCAAGAGAATAATTTTTTACAGCTTTTTGTGAGGCAGCCGATAATTCCAGCAGATCAAGCGCATTTTCAATGCTTCCATGTTTATAATACCCCATGTACTCACAATGCAGCTGCAAATTTTCATACCCGGTCATGTGATTATAAAAGGTAGGAAATTCAATGATACTTCCTATTCTTTTTAAGATTTCACAGGACTGTGGAGTAAGTATTTCTCCGAAAATTTCAATGCTTCCACTTGTCGGCTTCCAAAGATTTGTGAGCATTTTCATAACAGTAGTTTTACCTGCACCGTTCGGGCCAAGGAAACCATAGATTTCCCCTTTCTTTACGTGGAGATTGACATTCTTAACAATCTCTTTCCCATCAATGATTTTTGTAAGGCTATTTGTTTGTACAACATATGACATATTCTATTGCCTCCTTTCTAAATTCCATTGTAACGGCTCAGATTTTCAAAACTCTTGAATAAATATTACAAATTTCTTTCGAACATCTTAAAGTAAGATTTTTTCAACTGTATTGTAAAAGTCGTTTTGACATAAGGAATACTTTCCAAAGTAATATCCCCACCAAGACAAACAGCTAGATTTTTGGCGATGGTCAGACCAAGTCCGTTCCCTTGTATCTTACGATTACGAGAGTCTTCCATTGTAAATAATCTATCAAATATGCTGTCTGCAAACATTTGATCAATGCCTTTTCCCTTATCTGTTACCTCCACATATACGTTTCTTTCTTCATTTTTCAATGAAAGCCCAAGATATTTTCCGTCCGCCCCGTATCGGATGACATTGGAAATCAAATTAAACAGAATACGTTGTAAAGCTTCTTTATTCCCTTGCACAAAAACAGGCATTTCCGGAATATCAATATTTACTTGAAAGTTTTTGCTAGAAAGCAACTCATAAAAATCCAGTACACTTTCTCGACAGATTTCGCAAATATCTACCTTCGAAAGCGCTATATCCATATCGCCCGACTCAATTTTTGATAGGGTAAAAAATTGATCGATCATTCCCATGACCCCTTGCGCTTTATCCTCTACCTTTTTCAGCATTTCAGCAGAAATTGTTTCGCTTAACTGCATGATTTCCAGATACCCCAAAATAACAGTCATAGGCGTTTTAATATCGTGAGAAATATTCGACAACATTTTTTTAGAGGCTATTTGAGAATGGCGATAATCCGCTTTTATTTTCAAGTGTTTCTCCAGTAATTCATTGATTTGTGCAGCCAATTCTATTAGCTCTTTATTGTCCGTGAAAACCATTACTTGCTCGTCACTGTCCGTTTCTATGATTTTTTTGAGCTTATCACTGATGTCCCGTAATTTTGCTTGTGTTCCTGTGCGGAAAGTAAATTGCTGATAAAATACAACACATATCAAAAAAACGATACAAATGCACAGGAAAAAAACAACCGTTGTATCCTTCATACATTTTCCCCCAATTTGTATCCAATCCCCCATACGGTGATGATATACCGGGGATTGCGAGTATCTTCTTCGATTTTATTTCTAAGACGACTTATGTGCACATTCACAGCATTTTCATCACCAAGATAAGCATCCCTCCAAACAAGAGCATATATTTGTTCCTTTGTATAAACCTTTTTCGGATGTTGCATAAGCAGCTTCAAAATTTCGTATTCTTTTGCAGTGAGTTCCACCCGTCTTCCGCTCTTTGTCAATGTATAATCTGACAGGTTCATTACTAATTCTCCGGCAGTTAATCGTTTCGGAATATCCTCTGATCCTTGATCATATTGATTTCTCCTGCGAATATTTGCCTTAATGCGAGCTAACACCTCCACAACAGAGAACGGCTTTGTAATATAATCATCAGCTCCTAAACTCAGCCCTAATGTTTTATCGATTTCGCTATCCTTTGCAGAGATAATAATCAGTGGAACAACACTATGTTCTCTAATATGCTGCATAACATCCATTCCACTGATTTTAGGTATCATCAGATCAAGAAGAATCATACTAAAGTCTGTGCGATTAAAATAGTCACATGCCTCTTGTCCGTCGTATGCACAAATCACCTCATAATTTTCTACGGTTAAATAATTTTTTAACATTTCGCTGATTTCTTTATCATCTTCTATCAATAAAATTTTATTCTGATTCATAGATTAGCTGACTCCCTTTTGTAATAAAAATTTTGCTTATATTATACACTATATACGCCCACACCGACAAACACAAAAAATAGTCCTTAGGTAGCTTTCCCATCACTGAAATTCCAGATAATCTCCACATGCCGCTCATCCCACACTTTTACCTTTCTTATGAAACTATCCACGGTTTCCTGGTTCAGCTCATGGATCTTACATGCTTTCCAAATCTTATCGGCATCCGGCAAGCCTGTATGCTTCTCTGCCTCCATCTCTACCAGAAGCATCTTCTGCCTTTGGATTTCACTTTTTATCGCATCTTCCTTCTTCTGTACCTTTTCTTTGCATGCCAGATATTCTTCTTTCAAGATTTCCTTCTTTTTATATCGCTCATAAAATATGATCTGCTCTTTTCCTGTAATCTCCAAATTTTTTCGGGCTTTTCGCAGCTTAGCCATCTTTGCATCGTACTGCCTTTTCTGTACCTCCTGATACAGCTTCCACACTTCTTTCAGTTCAATCTGCCTGCAGATTTCTTTTTGCAAAGCGGATACAAGCATCTGCTCTAAAAGGAATATGTTCACTTTTTTCAAACAGTTCTCATTGCCGGTCGCATAACGATCCTTGCAATAAAAATAAGGATGTTTCGCATTCCGATAGCACAAAGCCCTGCCACACTCTCCGCATAGTACCTTTCCTGTCAACATGTGTGCCTTTCGTGGCTGATAAGGTTTTGATATTCCTCTCGTCCGCTGTACTTCCTCAAAAATCTCCCGTTCAATGATCGGTTCATGATGATGATAGGTAATCTTCCACTCACTTTTTGGTTTTAAGTGATTTTTTCCTCCGACAGCATCCTTTTCATATTTCCCATATACGACATCTCCGGCATAAAAATCATTTCGCAGTATCTTGCAAATGGTCGTATGATGCCATGAAAATTCCTTTCCCAAAGGGTTCCGATGTGTTACTCCTCTCGCCGCCAGATATTCCACCGGTGTTTTTATCTTTTCCTTGTGAAACTTCTTTGCAATATCCACAGAAGAATAACCCTCTAACGTCAATCGGAAAATTTCCCGGATTACTTTCGCCTCTTCTGGCACAATCTCTACCTGATTCTTATCATCTGCTTTCTTACGATATCCAAACGGACAGTTTGCACTGCAATAGATTCCCCGCTCTTTTTTAGAATGCAGAGAAGAAATTACTTTTCCTGATAAATCCTTCGAATAGAGATCGTTCACCAGCGCTTTAAATGCCAGATCCATACCCATCATTTGATTTTGAACAACTCTACTGTCATAATGATCATTCACAGAAATAAAACGGATACCCAAAAACGGAAAAAGCTGTTCGACATAGAAACCCATTTCTACATAGTCTCTGGAAAGGCGGGAAAAATCCTTTACGATAACACAATCCACCTTCTTCTGCCGGACACATCTTAATAATTCCTGCATGGCCGGTCTGTCCATGCTAGTTCCGCTGTAACCATCATCTACAAACTCGAAAATCTCACACCCATACGGGCATCCCGTAATACATGCCTTCGGCTGGCAGACTTCGTCTGATAAGGTATACCCATCCGGGCACCCCGTAATACATGCCTTCGGCTGGCAGACTTCGTCTGATAAGGTATACCTATCCGGGCATGCTGTAATACATGCCTTCGGCTGGCAGACTTCGTCTGATAAAATTTCCCCTCTAAAATTTTGCTCAATATATTCTTTTAGTAATAAACGTTGACAAGAAATACTGTTACTTTCCTGGGTATTCCGGTCATCTTCCTTGGACAATCGCAGATACATTGCGATCTTCAGCCTATTTTGCATCGCTTATTCCTCCTGAGACTTTTACAAATTTTTAAAGTTCTTTTCTTTCCCATGACCTTCGGGCAAGAAATATCTCACGCTTTCTATTCGGTCCATATATCCTTCCATTTCCAGAGAACCTCGATCCTTTTTCCGGGATACACATAGATTTTCTCGATCAGGTTTTCTACCAGTTCCGCATTCAACCCAGCGCCACCTTGACATTTCAAAACCGCGCAGAGAGCTTGATTCTGCTTATCTACCAATCTGTCAACCGAAGTATATTTTAGAGATAATTCCCGCAAAAGCCACTGATTTTGTTCCTTTTTTTCTTCCAGTTTCTTTTTGATTTCCAGAAATTGAGTCTGTGAAGTGCTCCCGCTTCGATACTCCAGATAACAAAAACTGATCTTCCTATCTATGTTCTCTACCGATTTTTGCAGCTCTTTTTGTGTTTTCTCTATCTGCCCTTTTCGTCTTTCTCCAACCTCTCGATTAAAATCTGTAAGTTTTTTCATCTGTATATCACTGAGAAGAAACTCTTTTTTCAACAGATGCAATATCACTTTCTGAAGCGGAAGAACTGTAATCGATTCATTTTTACATTTGTCTTCATCAATGCGTTTTCTATTCGGGCATCCATAAGAAACAAAAGTCCTCCTTTTGCTATTAGAAGACTCTCTTTCTGTCACCGTCCGGCTGAATTTATGTCCACATTCTCCGCAATACAAAATGTCCCGGAACACCTCTTCCATCGTATTATTCCGAAGTGATCTGCACTTTTGGATCTTACGGTTTCCCTCCAGCCTTTCTCCTACACGACAAAAGACTTCTTCCGAAACAAGAGGTTCATGGACATGTTCTGCCATGATCGGTTCTCTTATATGCTTACCGGATTGCGCAAGATTTCCTATGTAAACGACATTACTCAACAAATACCGGATAGCTTCTCTTCTCCACTGTCTCAGTTTCTGCCCCTCCTGCTGATAAACAGTTTTGTATGCTTTGTAATCGCCCGGGCAGTGAATCTTTTGCTCATACAGCCACTTTACAATAGAAACAACGGTCTCCCCGGAATCATAACGCACAAAAATCTCTCGAACGATCTCACTGGTCAAAGATTCCCGCACCAACGTCCGTCTCCCATCCATTTTTTCGATTCGAAAACCATACGGCGGAACACTGCCTAGATATTCTCCCTGCTTCCTCTTTGTCTGCTTGCTGGCTTTTACCTTTTCTGCAACGTCCCTTGCATATAGTTCGTTGGCTATATTTTTCAAATGCATGGAAAGCGCTTCATTACAATCTCCTTGTTTTGCGCTGTCATACTGATCTGTAATAGAAATAAACCGGACACCCATAAAAGGAAACATCTTTTCTACAAAGTTTCCCACCTCAATATAGTTTCTTCCGAATCTCGAAAAATCTTTTACGATCACACAGTTTATCTTTTCCGCTCTCACATCCTGCATCAATCGCTCAAAATCACTCCGCCCAAAATTCGTTCCCGTAGCCCCTAGATCCGAATAACAGTCATACAATAGAATATCCTTATGAGTCTCTATAAACGTCTTCCCCATCTCAATCTGCGTTTCAATAGACACTTCGTCGCCATCCTGATGATCTACAGACAGCCTTGCATAAATACCTGCCACATATGTTTTCTCTGTTTTCTGCTCCGAAAGTTCCTGACTTTCCAGCCGTCTTTTGCGTTTTGATGTTCTTGCCATTGAGATCACCTCCGGATTACGAGCCTGCCATTCTTCTTATTTCTTCCTGATACCCAAATTGTATCACAATCCGTTTCTCCTCATAAACTTCTATCCGCTCCACAAACGCCAGCAGTACCTCCCTGTCTAACGTCGTAATCTGCATCGTCTCTTTTAGCCGCTCCAACCTGACATTAGAGTGCACTCTTTCGTAAAACAATTTCTTTACTAGTTCCTCTTGCTTTGCAATCGCCCATCCCGTTTCTAGATACTGTTTTTCATAAATTGCGCTAAATTTTTGAAAATCTGCCTGCGTGATCATTCCTGCTTTCCAGTCTTCATAAAGCCCTGCGCGAAGTTTCTGATAGTTCTCTCGCTCACCGCGCAGGCGTATCATCTCCTGCTCAAATCCAACAGCATCTTCCAAATGCATCTCCCTTGTCCGAAGATACTGCATCTGTCTGTTTTCATCGATCAGAAGTGCTGCTTGCAGCCGGATGATCTGAAGTATGACTCTTTTTAAATCCGTTTCCAAAATACGGTGTCTGCTGCACCCTTCGCTCCGATTTCTCGTGGAACAGATATAAGATATTTTTTCTGTTCCCTTGTATCTGTTCATACGCCGGACCATCGGCTCTTTACAGTCTCCGCAAAACAGAATCCCCGAAAACATATGCGCTTTTTCTTTTCCTTTCTCGGCTCTGGTATCTACTTCCAAAAGTCGCTGCACCTTTTGGTAATCCACTTTGGAAACGATTGCTTCATGAGTTCCCTCTACTTTACACCATTCCGACTCCGGCTTTTCTAAAATCTTTTTAACCTTATAATTGACTTTCTCTCGTTTTCCCTGCACCATCGTTCCGGTATAAATTTCATTGGTCAAAATTCGCTTGATTGCTACCGCAGACCATTTGGATACGATTCCTGCCTGAAACCCTGTGGCATAATGTTCGCCATGGGATTTCTTATATTCCAGCGGGGAGAAGATTCCATTTTCATTCAGTTTGTTCGCAATGGCAAGATTGCTCATTCCGTCCAGTTTCCACGCAAAAATCTTTTTCACAATTTCTGCCGCATAGGTATCTATAACAAGCTTCTTTTTACCCTCACGATCTTTCTGATATCTGTCGACTGCAAACGGACCGATAATTTTACATTGTTACCGTTTTATTTTCT
>ENA-OQKF01000832-OQKF01000832.1-human-gut-metagenome-genome-assembly--contig:-NODE-832-length-15993-cov-2.762385_pt1 | contig 15993 bp, 9 predicted proteins | sample MGYA00242617_ERZ504784 | MGnify/ENA primary metagenome ERZ504784 (study PRJEB26092, sample SAMD00036364) | human gut metagenome | host: Homo sapiens | study: EMG produced TPA metagenomics assembly of... | reverse complement strand
CCTCAAGATTGCAATGGTAGGTTTCAGTTGATGGGAGGCGAGCAAGCATTCATCACTAAAATGGATTCCTTATTCACGATGCATCTTCCCGATGAGTTCTTTGCCGAGACCGAAGACGTAACCAAAGAAGGATTACTAGGAGGTTATGTACACGGTAACGAACCCAGCCATCACATCCCATTCTTATACGCATGGACCAGCCAGCCTTGGAAAACCCAATTCTGGCAACGCGAGATCATGAATAAGATGTATCGCAACAATATCGACGGCCTTTGCGGTAACGACGACTGCGGCCAGATGTCCGCTTGGTATATCCTTTCCGCCATGGGATTCTATCCGGTTTGCCCGGGTACAGATCAATACGTATTAGGCGCTCCTTACCTTCCCTATATGAAGGTCCGCTTGGAGAATGGTAAGACTTTCGAGGTAAAAGCCGATAAAGTCAGCGACAAGAACCGTTATGTAAAAGCGGTAAAGCTAAACGGGAAACCCTATACCAAAGGATACATCACGCAGGATGACATCATGAACGGTGGAACGCTCACTTTCGAGATGACTTCCAGCCCGAACAAAAAGCGATTGTTCAACGGAGAGGATCGCCCTTATTCACTGACGGATTAACCCATTTTATCAGAAAAAACAGACAAGACTCATGAAGTATAAACAATTAATCAGCGGTGCTTTCCTGCTGTGGACTTGCATCGCTTGCTCCGGCAAAAAGGAACAGGCGGCTACAGTAGCGGAAGCCACCTCAAATCCTTGGGATAATTATTACATCGGAAAGATCGATTTCAAGAATCTTTCCCCCGAGGCTAAGGGCTCGGCAATCTATGCCGCCGTTATCCCTGATCCGGAAGCTTATATTACCAAGCACGCCCGCAAGGTCGTAGAGACGCTTTATTTCACTCCGGAAGATAGTATCCCGGGCATCGAGGAGATCCACTATACATTAAAGGAATACGACGGGGTATCCGCGAAAGACGGAGCGCCCCCTTCCATCAGTATCGTATACAGCACGAAATGGATCGAGAAAAGTTTTGCCAATAACGACACCGCGAAAGTGGATTACGAGACCCGTGGCGTATTATACCACGAGCTGACGCATGGTTTCCAATTGGAGCCTCAAGGCATAGGTAGCTATGGGACTAATAAGACTTTCTGGGCCATGATAGAAGGTGTGGCGGATGCCGTAAGATACTTAAACGGCGGTTTTACCTTGGAAGATCGTCCCAAAGGCGGCCATTATATGGATGGTTACCGCACGACAGGCTTCTTCCTCGCATGGCTTACGCAAACCAAGAGCCCGGATTTCCTGCGGAAGTTCAACCGAAGCACATTAGAGGTTATTCCTTGGTCGTTCGATGGTGGCGTGAAATATGCGCTCGGCAATGATTACGACATAGACTCCTTATGGAAAGAATATATGGCAACGATGGGAGATGAAGCGTAGCCCCGGCAAAGGCTACGACCAACGGCGGTAACACTCAACAAGTTACCGCCGTTCTTTTATAGTATCACTCCCGACCTTCCGCCAATAGGCATTATAAGGTCGCAACAATGCCCATCGTAAGCTCCTTATACTGCCCATCCTAACAACCTTACAATGGGCATTGTTACATTATTCCCCTAAAACACCTTCCTTATTTGCATTTCCGTAAACATATATCTACTTTTGCGAAAAAGTAAATATGGAACTTTATACCCGAATCCTGTTGCCGAAAGCACGATTCTCTTTCTCGTATGAGGACCGGGTCGTGATGATGGGCTCCTGCTTCGCCGAGAATATCGGGCGGAAACTGGAAGAGAATAAATTCTCCGTAGATATAAACCCATTCGGTACTCTGTATAACCCGGCTTCCGTAGCGGAAGGATTGCGGATGCTGCTACGCCCGGAGTATTTCACTCCCGGCGATTTATTCCAGCATGAGGGCATATACCATAGTTTTACCCATCATAGCCGTTTCTCCGCTCCCTCGGAAGAAGAATGCCTAGGCCATATAAACAGCCGCTTATCCGAATCCTCCGATTTCCTGCGAAAAGCGACCCGGTTGGTAATCACGTTGGGAACCGCTTTCGTCTACCGCCTCAAGAGCGACGGGCGAATCGTGTCGAATTGCCATAAGCTACCGGAAAAGATGTTCGATCGGCAACGATTATCCACGCAAGAGATCGTCGAGGACTGGAAACCTCTGTTACTAGCCCTTTGGGAACAAAACCCCGCCTTGAAAATCTTATTTACCGTAAGTCCAATCCGCCACTGGAAAGACGGGGCGCACGAGAACCAACTCAGCAAAGCCACCCTATTGCTAGCCACGGACGCCTTACAGAAAGATTATCCCGGCCGAATCGCCTACTTCCCCGCTTATGAGATCCTTATGGACGAGCTCCGGGATTATCGTTTCTATGCGGACGATATGCTCCATCCCTCCCCATTGGCCATTGATTATATTTGGCAACGTTTTATCGAAAATTTCTTATCCACAGACACTTCGGCAATCCTTAAAGAATGGGGTGATATTCAAAAAGCTATTAACCATAAGCCCTTTCAACCGGATAGCGAGGCCTATAAGCGGTTTATCCTTCAAACTTTGTTAAAGATGGAACGAATTAGCGAGAAAATTCCTTCCTTTGATATCAGAAAAGAGATCGAAATAGTAAAGTCTAAACTAAAATAAAAGAATGGAATACGCAATTAAAGAAATAGCAAGAGTTATCGGTGCTAAAACAAACCAATTGCTTGACGATACGGTCAGTTTATTGTTGACTGACAGCCGTCGTCTCTCCTTCCCGGAAAAAAGCCTCTTCTTCGCCTTGAAAACCAAGACGAACGACGGACATAGATATATACAGGAACTCTATAAACTTCGTGTTCGCAACTTCGTGGTAAGCGATATGCTACCGGAGTTCGAGAGCATGAAGGACGCAAACTTCCTGATCGTAAAAGATACGTTACGAGCTTTACAAAAACTGGCGACTCACCACAGGAAGCAATTCAACATCCCCGTGATCGGCATCACCGGTAGCAACGGAAAGACGATCGTAAAGGAATTCCTCTATCAACTGTTGCATAACGAGTTCAACATCGTACGTTCGCCTCGGAGCTACAACTCCCAGTTGGGGGTTCCTCTCTCGGTATGGCAGATGAGCGAGAAAAATACACTGGGCATCTTCGAGGCCGGTATCTCACAACCGGACGAGATGGAACGCCTGCAACCCATTATCGCCCCCACGATCGGTATCATCACGAATATCGGGGAGGCTCATCAAGAGAATTTCCTCTCCTCCAATCAGAAATGTATGGAGAAGCTGACGCTTTTCAATGATTGCGAAGCCATTATTTATGATGGGGATGATTTATTTATCGCCAATTGTATCGAATCGGCTTGCCTTTCTCATAAAGCGATCGCATGGAGCCGTACGGACTCCGAGGCTCCTTTGTTTATCGAGTCTATCGATAAGAAAGAGTTTGAGACGATCATTCACTGTACTTTACTGGGCTTCAACCGGGTCGTTACCATTCCGTTCACGGACGACGCTTCTATCGAGAACGTGATCCATTGTATGGCGGTTATGCTTTACCTAAAACCCACCAGCGTAAACGACGTAACAAAATTCTTGCATCTTGAGCCGGTGGCTATGCGATTGGACGTAAAGCAAGGTATCAACAATTGCCTGTTGATAAATGATACCTATAACTCGGATATCAACTCCTTGGATATCGCGCTCGATTTCCAACAAAGCCGCCGGGTAGGCAAGCAATTAAAGAGCACTTTAATCCTCTCCGATATCCTTCAATCGGGCACCTTGCCGAAATCTCTATATAAGAAGGTCGCCGATTTGGTTCGCCGTAAGAAGATAGATCGTATCATCGGTATCGGCCGCGACTTAAAGGAATATGCTTCCGTCTTCGAGATCGAGAAGGAGTTTTACACGACCACCGAGGAATTTATCAAGTCTCCTTCCTTCAAGAAATTCAAGGATGAGTTGATCTTGATTAAAGGTTCCCGCCATTTCCATTTCGAGCAGATCTCCGAGTTGTTGGAGAAGAAAGTGCATGAGACGATCCTAGAGGTAAATCTGGACGCGATCGTACACAACTTCAATCAGTATCGTTCCAAGCTAAAGCCGGAGACTAATATGGTTTGTATGGTAAAAGCTTTTGGTTATGGAGCCGGCTCTTACGAGTTGGCGAAGACCCTTCAAGAACATCGTTGCGACTATCTGGCCGTGGCGGTAGCCGACGAGGGAGCCGAATTGCGTAAAGAAGGCATCTCGATCCCCATTATCGTCATGAATCCGGAATTCAGCAGTTTCAATGTCTTGTTCGAGAACCATCTGGAACCGGAAGTCTATAGCTTCCGCCTATTGGATGCCATGATCCGGGAGACCGAGCGCAGAGGGATCACCTCTTACCCTATCCATATCAAGATCGATACCGGCATGCATCGCCTAGGGTTTCAACCGGAGGATGTCCCGGCGATCTGTGAACGCTTGAGAGCGCAATCCGGGGTTATCGCCCGTTCGGTCTTCTCTCATTTAGCCGGAAGCGACTCGTACGTCTTCGATGATTTTACCCATCAACAATTGGATAAATTCACCAAAGCCGCAGGGGAACTAGAAAGCGGGTTAGAGTATAAGGTAATCAAACATATCCTAAACTCCGCGGGAATCGAGCGTTTCGCCGCTTATCAAATGGATATGGTACGTTTAGGTATCGGTTTATATGGAGTAAGCGCATCCGGACAAAAAGGCTTACGGAATGTCAGCACCTTGAAGACAACGATCTTACAAATACAAAACGTACCCGCAGGGGATTCGATCGGTTATAGCCGTATGAGTTATGTGAAACGTGATTCCCGGATCGCTATCATCCCGATCGGATACGCCGACGGACTGGATCGCCACTTCAGCAACGGAGGTGGGGAGGTCTTGATCAATGGACAACGCTGTCCGATTATCGGCAACATCTGCATGGACGCTTGCATGATCGATGTCACCGACATCCATGCGCAAGAAGGCGACGCCGTAATTATTTTCGGCGACGAACTACCGGTGAGCGAACTTTCGGATAAACTGAAAACAATCCCTTATGAGATATTAACCTCTATCTCGCCTCGGGTAAAGAGGGTTTATTTCCGGGAATAAGAAGTAACCGCCAACAAAGAATGGCTCTACCTTGTTTTAATATCAAGGCACATATTCAAATGTCAGGCTATGATATTCATTTGCGTATGTTGCACATTTTGTGTATGTTTGTGCCGTAATTAATAAACAAGAGGTATGAGTCATAATTTATTGAAAGGCAAGAGAGGCATTATCTTCGGTGCGCTGAACGATATGTCTATCGCCTGGAAAGTGGCAGAAAGAGCCGTAGAGGAAGGTGCGACTATCACGTTAAGCAATACGCCTATCGCTGTTCGTATGGGTCAGGTAGATGCTTTGGCGGAGAAGTTGAATGCGCAGGTAATCCCGGCGGACGCAACCAGCGTAGAGGATATGGAGACCGTATTCGCGAAGTCAGTGGAAATATTAGGTGGTAAAATAGATTTCGTTTTACATTCTATCGGTATGAGCCCGAACGTACGCAAGAAACGTACGTACGATGATCTGGACTATGGAATGCTGGAAAAGACGTTGGATATCTCCGCTATTTCTTTCCACAAGATGCTACAGGTAGCAAAGAAACAAGACGCTATCGCCGAGAATGGTTCCGTGGTGGCATTAAGTTACGTGGCCGCCCAGCGCACGTTCTTCGGATACAACGATATGGCGGACGCTAAGAGCCTGTTGGAATCTATCGCCCGTAGTTTCGGTTACATCTATGGCCGTGAGAAAGGCGTACGTGTGAACACGATCTCCCAATCCCCGACAATGACAACCGCGGGTAGCGGCGTGAAGGGAATGGAACACTTGATGGACTTTTCTAACAAGATGAGTCCACTGGGTAACGCCAACGCCGACGAGGGCGCGGACTATTGCGTAATGATGTTCTCCGACTTTACCCGCAAGGTAACGATGCAGAACCTATACCACGACGGTGGTTTCTCAAGCATGGGTATGAGCCTCCGGGCCATGAACCAATATAGTAAAGGATTAGAGGAATATACAGACGAGAACGGACACATTATCTACGGCTAATATGTTAGTGAGAATCTATCCGGAGAATCCGAATCAAAAAGAAATAGACAAGGTCGTCAAAGTCCTGCAGGACGGCGGCCTTGTCGTTTATCCTACCGACACGGTATACGCCATCGGTTGCGATGCGCTGAACGTACGTGCGGTAGAGAAAATATGTCAGATGAAAGGGGTTAATCCACAGAAAAGCAACCTGTCTATCATCTGCTACGACCTGTCTAATCTTAGTGAATACGCCAAGGTAAGCAACGCCGCTTTCAAGCTGATGAAGAAACATCTGCCCGGTCCTTTCACCTTTATCTTACCCACCAGCAGCGAGCTTCCAAAGATTTACAAGAACCGGAAAGAAGTCGGAATCCGTGTACCGGACAATAACATCACCCGTACATTGGTACAATCCTTGGGAAATCCAATCCTAACCATGTCCATCCGTGACAAGGATGAGGTGATCGAATATACGACAGATCCGGAATTGATACACGAGAAATACGAGCATCAAGTGGATATCGTAATCGACGGCGGTTTCGGAGGATTGGAAGCCTCTACGGTTATAGATTGCACGACGGATAATTTCGAGATCGTACGTCAAGGCAAAGGAGAATTGTAGCTATCCACCACGATTTGTATTCGCTCTTCCGGCAGATTAGCGGGAAACTCCAAGCTTATTTCTTGTTGGTCACCCGGCATTAGCGTAATATAGTTATCCGAATAATGTACCGGTAAGATTCGTTTGCCTGTCTCCTTATCAAAGACCTTGATACGGTTGAAGAACGAGATCTGCGAATCAGCGCTCAGACGGACTGTACCTACGAAATTCGATCCTTCCTTCTTGATCTCGGTCTTGATTCCCGGTCTTGACTTCGGAAGTTGAGATAAGCTGGTGTAGTCTTTCGGCTCGGTTGTCAGCCAATAAATATTGGGGACATCCGCATTCAAGACCAGCCGTAAGAAATAAGCGCCTTTGATCCCTTCCGGAACGGGGATATCCAATAATTCCTGTACCGTATTCGCCTTGGCGCTCGCTCTCGTCTCTTTCTCCCAAAGCAGTTTGCCTTCCAGATTATAGATACGGGCTACAATCGATAAATCCGTATAATCTTTCAGGGTCGTATTCAACAATCCCGCCTTACGGGTTACCGTGTTATAATAGGCATGTAAGGGCTCACAGCCTTTCCGGGTTCCGTACAAGGAAGCATTTACATCGAGAGACCAATCATACATTTGCCCCCGCAAGGATGTCCATGGATTCTGGGTTTTCCAGATCAAGATACCCGTATACCAATCCCACATATGAGAGGCCCAGCCTTCCATAAAACTACGATATTGGTCATAGTTCACGACTTGGGCATACTTACAATAAGTCTCGATATCCTTCACCTCCCCATAACGCTCCAGATGATCGCCATAGCCCAGATCCTTATGATACCGCCACGTATAATTACGGGTCAAACCTTTCCTTGGGAAACCGGCCAAATCCTGTTCCGTCATCATCTCCCGCATACTCTCGACCTCCGGGGAACCAACCGATCCGGCTTCCGGATTAAACGGATGCGAACGGAAGCTAAAGAACCATTCCGGCTCTTGTATACCGTAAGGACCATCCCCATTATCCCCCAAAAAATTCCGGGTAAACAACGTATCTGTCGAGAAACTCACGAAAAGACGCTCCGGATCTAACCGGGGGAAAACCTCCTTTCTCAAACATTGATCGATATCTTTAGCTAAAGGCCATTCATTCGCCCCACACCAGAAACAAAGACTCGGATGGTTACGGATCATTTTCACTTGATCTTCCACGGAGGCGATAAATAAATCATGATTATCGGGATATTCCCAACGACGCTCTCGGGAATCCATCTTGGTCGGGTCCTCCCAAGCGCCATTGCAATCACCACTGCCCCACAGATCTTGAAAGACTAAGATACCGAACTCATCACAGGCGTTATAGAATTCCGGCCGTTCCACCAACGCACCTCCCCATACACGGATCATACGCAGATTCATTTCCGCATGGAAACGTACCTCATCCCGATAACGTTCCGGAGAGAGACGAAGCAACCAATCGGAATTAATATAGTTACCACCCGTGACATATATTTTCTGTCCGTTCACGAAGAAACGGCGTCCCCCGTTATCCGGGCATTTATCGGAAGTAATCTCCCGGATACCATAACGCAACCGTTCCCGGTCACTCACTTGATTCCCGATCTCAAAAGAGAGGTTCATATCATATAAAGGCTGCTCGCCGATACCGTTAGGCCACCATAAACGAGGATTCTTTACCGCTAAAGGATTCAAGGATACCGTTTTCTTCTCGAATGGCGATAAAGTAACCGGCTGGGTTAAGCGGGTTCCGTTCGTCTCACCAACCAATAGCCACTTTAAGGAAGTGCTCCCGGTCTTCTCTAGCTCGACAGAGGTATTCACAAAAGCCTCCTTTTGAGTTTTCGTTTCCGGATCACGTACGCCGGGTACCTTGGTCACGACATAAGGAGAGGAGAGGCATACCGGCCCGGTTGTCGTAATAGATACCTCATCCCAAATACCCGTATTCCGGTCTCGTACAGGTTGTATCCAGTCCCAACCCGGCGTATATTGCATCGTATTATTCCGGGCGATCTGCCCATCACCCCCTTGTCCGCCATTTGGATTTCCGACATGTGTAGGTGGATAAACCAATACCGCTAATACATTCGGGGCATCCGTACGAAGATAAGGAGTTATATTAAACGTCTTCCTCAAGAACATACCCTCATGGGTATTCCGGTTGATCCGCTTACCATTTAAAAAGATTTCCGCCTTATAATTGATTCCCCGGAAATTCAACCAGACATTACGCCCCTCTGGTAAAGCATCGATAGTAAACTGACGGGTAAACCAATACGTATAGAAATCATTGCCGACTTCATGTATATCGGGAATCAAATTGTTATTCAACCCAAACTCAGGGGCCGGATACAAACCATTCTCCAAAAGCGTTGTCAACACCGTACCCGGTACACGAGCCGGTAACCATCCTGTTTTATCCAAAGGCACCGCGCTCAACCGGTTCCCATCCATTTTCACCTCATTCGCTTTCCGGGCATACCAATCTGAGTGAATCAAGGTTTTCTCTCCCGGTTCCGGGATCACCAACAAGGCTTGCCCCTCCGCGGATACGGGCTTTGACCAGCAAGCCAGGCAAAGCCAACAAAATAAATAAATACATCTGTTCATCATATAATCTTAGATTTATCCTTCTAAAGTAGTACAAAATTCAGAAGGGCCTCTTCGCAAACTCGAAGAAGCCCTTTCATTACATATTATTTAACAATAAGACCTATTAATGCCGATTAGAAATTACCTACACCAGCTTTGTCCCACCATACATGAGTACCACCTTTATCACCAGAGATCGAACCCGTATTCTCTTGATTCAGCAGCTCGATGCCTTTCTGTAATTCCGCATTATTGGTGTTAATTTCCGTATCTGAGTAGATCAAGCGACGAACTTGTTCGTTAGTATTGATATCACCGTTACTCAAGTTTACACGATTCGGGAATAATTTAGGATAGCCTGTACGACGGTATTCAGCCCAAGCCTCACAAGACAATGGGAAGTTAGCGATCCATTTCGTAGTAATGATACGTTGCAACTTCTCCTCCTTACTAGCACCTTCGTCCCATTTAACACCTAGTGTATTCATCGCCTTTATACTATTTTCCGCCTTAACCGGGTCAACAAAGTCAATCTGTCCACTGGTTCCATTGAGATAAGCGTCTATTTCCGCATCTGAGATAGAAGTTACACCTGCAATACTGCCCTTATAAGCCAATTCGTTCTTGATAGAAATACGAATGCCCTCCTCATATAGATCTTTAGCGCTACCTCCCATGCTCCAGCCACGTAAAGCACCTTCAGCACGTAAAAAATAACCCTCAGCAACTTTCATGACAGGGAAAGCGGTCGTATAAGTGCAAATCACTTTAGAGAAATTACCCCATTGATTTGGCTTAGAAGGTAAGTTACATCCGCCGCGAACACCAAGATACTTTGTCCCCTCCTCAATTGTCGAGCCATCTTCACAAGTAACAGCCGCTTGATTCTTGGTCACATACAAAGGTAAACGAGGATCTTTGAAACCTTCCAACATCGTGATTAAGCTAGCATTCATTCCACAATCACCCCACTCAAACATACGAGTCAACTCATTGCTCAAACCTTGGTTGATCAAGATATCACGATCAGCGGAAGTCAATACGCCTCCTTGAACGGCTTCCTCCGCTTTTTGCTTCGCCAATGTAGGGTTCACCTTTACGATACGCATAGCCAAACGTAGTTTCAATTGATTAGCGACCTTCTTCCACAAAGCGATATCACCATTACACCAATAGTCAAATGCTTGCATATCCGCAACAGATGCAGTTCCCTTAAATCCAGCGATCGCTTCATCCACCAAAGTAAACAAAGCATTGTAGACACTTTCCTGAGTATCATAAGAGAAAGAAGCTCCACCCGTAGGATCTTCGATAACAGAACTATAGGCCACTGGGCCATAGGCATCCGTCAACATCTGGATCGCATAAGCTTGTACGACACGCATCATCGCTCCATAATCACTTAAGCCTTGCTCATCACAAGAAGCAATCAGACGACGGGTATTGTTGAAAATATGAAGATATACATTCTCATACATACCACCACAGAAACCACGGTTCAACGCATAATCAACATTACCGGAACCATTAAAGTTATGTGGAGTCATGAAGTAGCCGCTAAACAAATCAATATTTAGGTTGAAGCAATATTGGAACAAGTTCTGCTGCGGAGCATAGACATAAGAGAATGGCTCCTTAAATTGGGCAGAGAACGGAAGTTCATCTGGATCAACCTCATAGGGATCAGTATTTAAATTTTCAAAATTATCTGTACAGCCCATGGTCATAACACCGGTAGATACTACCAAAGCCGATACAGCGGCATATTTTAAAATTCTATTTAGTTTCATAAGATATACTCAAGATTTAGAAATTAAGTTTTAAATTCAAACCAAAGCTACGAGATGTTGGCAACGCAAACATATCCACACCTTGCCAGCCATTGCCTGTACCAGCCGCTACATCCGGATCCATAGGAGCATCTTTATAGAAGAAGAACAAATTACGTCCAATGATAGAAGCCGTCAAATTCTTATTCGCTCCAAATAAGTTACGGAACGTATAACCAAATGACAACTCACGCAAACGAACATTAGTCGCATTGTAAACATACTGAGAAGTCAAGATATTAGAGTTATAACTTGTACCTCCAGTCGTCGTGTAATATGCTTTAGGATCAAATGAAACACCATCAATCACAACTTCACCTGCATCACGAGCGGCACCCGAACGCTCTGATACGCCCCAACCATCCAAGGTAGCTTCCGTCATTGACAAGACCTTACCACCGACCTTAGCATCAATCAAGAATGACAATGTAAAATCTTTGTAATGGAACGTGTTAGTCCAACCCATGTTTACTTTTGCGTTCATATCACCGACATATACCAAATCCTTATTATCCGTACCTCCCAACTCAGGAGCGCCAGATTCAGTTTTCACCGGCTTACCATTATCGTCTCTCTTGAAATCACGAACATATAAGTCACCAAAATGACCACCTTCAGTCAAAATCACTTTCGCACCTGTACAATAGCTAGCTAATGTCCAATCTTTCAACTCATTCGATAATTCAATGATTTTATTATTATTGTAAGAGAAATTGAAATTCGTACTCCAGCTGAAATTGTCCGTAAACTGATTATACCAACCTAAGCTAACCTCAAAACCTTGGTTTTCTACGTTACCGGCATTGATATAACGGTTCTTCAAACCAGTTTCCCAAGGAGCGGTAATATTAAAATATTGATTCTTCGTATTGGTCTTATAATACGTCAAGTTTACATTGAAACGATTCTGGAAGAAAGTTCCATCAAAACCAACCTCTAAAGAGTTCGTCTTCTCTGGCTTCAACGTTCTAAAAGCAGCTTCTTCTGGCGGGTCGATAGTTCCTTGGTCACCAATCGTATAACGTTTATTGGAAGCATAGATATGCACATCGTTACCCACGATAGAATAAGAAGCACGCAATTTAAATAGGTCTACATTCTTTCCAAAGTCCAAGAATTTATCCAATAGAGCACTTACACCAACAGACGGGTAGAAAAAGGATACACCATCCGTAAACGCCAATGAAGAAGACCAGTCGTTACGAGCGCTGACATCCAAGAACAAACCTTCCTTATATCCAAACTGAGCAGTAGCGAACACAGAGTTCAAGCGTTTTTCTTTCAGAGTCTCTGTGGTTTGCATCGTATAATAGTTCTTCGGGGAGAAGATGTTCGGATAATAAGCACCCGGGGTTATCACACCGTTATTTACTTTAAACTCCTTATCACCCCAACCGATCAATTCGATGCTAGATGCGCTTGTCTTCGTAAAGCTACCACCAGCAGTAACGGACAATGAATAAGTCTCATCCCAAGTTTTATTATAACTTGCTAACGCATCGGCATATGTTTGCTCACTGAAAGTCCGGGTATCTTTCATGGTACCCAATAAATTTCGTCCCGCGGTACTAGACGCATATTCGTTCAAGATCCATTTTTCATCACCACGTTCATAACGCAAACGCCCCGTAACAGAAAGACCTTCCATGATATCATATTTAACACTACCACCAAATTCATAACGGTTACGGTCCGTGATAGGAGTCTGACGATTCAACATCCAGTAAGGATTGGAGAATTGCTCTTGTTTCGTATTCGTCCAGTTATGAACATTCACGTTACGAACCCCGTCATATACTTCATAGTTACTCTTGTAGTAATCCCAATCCTCACCTCTCGGGAACAGGTAGGCACCTGTAATCGGGTTATTCAAATAACCGGCAGAAGGCTGATTCTCGATATGCTGCTTGTTGTAGCGGGCACTTACATCCACATGTACTTTCTTCCACAAGTTAAAGCCAACCTTAGCCATTAAATTATGACTTAAATAATCATTCTCCGGCATAATACCATTCGATGAGACATTCGCGTAAGAGAAATAAGAAGAAATATTCTCCGTTCCACCAGATAAAGAGATAGAGTTATTCGTTGTATAACCCGGTTGATAGAATTTACGTGCGTAATTCGGAGATGTAGCTCCTAATTTACTTCCCCAGCTAAATGTGCCCTCGTCACTCATACCATAATTATTTTGGAATTTCGGCAAAGACATGGCTGATTCGACCGTCGTATTACTAGATACATTAATAGCGACCTTACCGGCTTGTGCGGATTTTGTCGTAATCATGATAGCACCATTGGCCGCTACCGCACCATACAAAGCAGCGGCGGAAGCACCTTTCAACAATGTAATCTGCGCGATATCATCCGGATTGATAGTAGACATAGCGTCACCACCATCACGTTCGCCGCCATAGGCCATCTTCACCTGCGAATCAGATACGCTCATCATCATAGGGACACCATCCACAACAATCAACGGTTGGTTACTACCGCTAATAGACTTATTACCACGGAATAAGATCTTAGAAGAACCACCCGCACCCGTAGAGTTCGGGGTAATCTGCAAACCAGCGCTCTTTCCTTGTAAAGAGTTGATCATATTCACATTCTTAATCTCGTTCAAGTCCTTACCGCCTACCGTTTGTGCGGAATAAGTCAAAGTCTTTGATTCACGTTTGATACCCATCGCTGTTACGACAACCTCATCCAAAGCCTCTGCGTCTGAAACCATCGTAACATCGATTTTCGTACGGCCATTCACTGGCTCCTCAATCGTTTTCATACTCAAATAAGAGAATACCAAAATAGAGTTTGCGTCAGCCTCTAAGGTATATTTTCCATCAAAATCAGTAATGGTACCGGTTGTAGTACCTTTTACTAACACGTTCACTCCTGTTAGTGGTTCATTTAGATCCTTGTCAATGACGACACCACTAATCGTTAGTTTCTGTGCATATCCTGTAACACACAGAAAAAACGCCAATAATAAGATAAATGACTTTCTCATGAAAAATCGTTTTTGATTTAAGTGATTCTACATTTGTGCTTTTTTAATTTTCATACTCTTTTTAGAGAGATCGGGCTCTCTTTTCTTTCTTTTTTAGTGCATAGGCATTTACTCTTTTTTGTTTAAAGTTATTATTATATTCATACAAAAATCTCTTTCTATTTAAAATCAAACGGTTATATTTTAAATAATAATAACAACGTAGTATCATTAGAACTAAGTCGTTTTCATGTTTTGACAGACAAATATATATATAATAACTATACATACAAGTTAAAACGTAACAAAAATCAGTATGTTCCTCACTTTTTCAGGTGTTTGCGATAACACATGGTCAAATTTTCATCATGCCTCAATAAATTAAATATGTTAATTTGATTTAGTTCTAATGAAACTAACAACAAATTTCAATTAACATAATTTTCCTTCATTATCTTCTTCCTCCTATAACATCCAATCACTATCTGACTATCATCTTGGAATAAAATTACAGCTCTATTTACAAGCTTCGAAAACAACTCAATCAGGAAATTAACCATTAACTCTAATTTCTTCCACAAATATTCAATGATTTGCACAGATTATCTCTACATTTGCGATATATATATATTAATGTATTGACTATGAACTGGACCCAGCTATTATCCGGCAAGCGTTTTGGGATGGAAGAGTATCACGAGCGGAAACATGAGAGAACTGATTTCCAACGAGATTATGACCGTTTAATTTTCTCATCCCCTTTCCGAAGACTACAAAACAAGACACAGGTATTCCCCCTGCCGGGAAGTATCTTTGTGCATAACCGACTTACACATAGTCTGGAAGTATCCTGCGTAGGACGTTCATTGGGTAATAACGTAGCGAAAGGGCTTATCCAAAAATATCCGGACGGCAGTATCAACTTCCCAGAGATAGGTTCCATCGTATCAGCCGCTTGCCTTGCCCATGATATGGGAAACCCTCCATTCGGGCATTCCGGAGAGAGAGCGATCTCCGCTTACTTCTCCGAAGGGAATGGGCGAAAACTAGAAGAGAAAGTACGGAAGGAACGGGGACGCTGGGAAGACTTCGTCCATTTTGAAGGTAACGCAAACGCCATGCGGTTGCTGACCCATCAGTTCATTGGACGCAGGAAAGGGGGATTTGCCTTAACATATAGCACATTAGCCTCTATCATCAAATATCCTTACGCATCCATCTATTCAGGAAAGAAAGGGAAATTCGGCTTTTTCCAGTCGGAGGAGGGAAGTTATCTGCAAATCGCCCAAGAGCTAGGGATCGGGCATAACCCGGAAGCCCCGGACAAATTTCTTCGTTACCCGTTAGTTTACTTAGTAGAGGCGGCAGACGATATCTGCTATCAAATTATGGATATAGAAGATGCTTGCAAACTACATATCCTGACCACCGAAGAGGCCATACAACTATTATTGGGATTTTTCGAAGGAGAGCGGTTGGAGCATATCCGCAAGGTCATGCATATGGTAGACGATACCAATGAGCAAATCGCCTATCTTCGTTCTTGTATTATCGGGCTATTAGTGGATGAATGTTCCCGTGTCTTTTTAGAGAACGAGGAAAGCATCCTCAATGGTACCTACAGCACTCCGTTAATCAGTAACATATGCGATCAAGCCAAGCAGGCTTACGCTAATTGCTCGGCTACAGCATACAAGAAAATATATAAGGCAAAAGAAGTACTCGACATTGAATTAGCCGGTTATCATATTTTCAGCCATCTGATCGACAGCTTGACCGAGGCCGTGATGAACCAAGAGCATGCTTACCGCAAACTGCCATTACAACGGATACAGGAACAAT
>ENA-OQKF01000828-OQKF01000828.1-human-gut-metagenome-genome-assembly--contig:-NODE-828-length-16048-cov-5.208216_pt1 | contig 16048 bp, 20 predicted proteins | sample MGYA00242617_ERZ504784 | MGnify/ENA primary metagenome ERZ504784 (study PRJEB26092, sample SAMD00036364) | human gut metagenome | host: Homo sapiens | study: EMG produced TPA metagenomics assembly of... | reverse complement strand
GAAGAATTCTTGTACGTGAGAGTGGAACAGAACCATTAGTACGTGTTATGGTTGAGGCAAGAAGCCATGAGATCTGCCGTGAGAAAGTAGATAAAGTGGTCAAAGTTTTAAGAGAGAAAGGTCACGTTATAGAATAAATAGTATTGTAATTTGTTATCTAGCATATAGGAAGGAATTGTATGAAATTAGTTAGTATAATTATACCAGTATACAATGCAGAAAAATATTTAAGGCAATGTATAGATAGTATTATAAAACAATCATTTGATAAATTTGAATTAATTTTGATTGATGATGGATCAAAAGATAAAAGTGGACAAATTTGTGATGAATATGCGCAAAGAGATAACAGAATAAAAGTGTTTCATCTTCAAAATGGAGGACCATCAAAAGCACGAAATTTTGGTATGAGTGTGGCAGAAGGGCAATATATAGAATTTGTAGATTCAGATGATCAATTGGAAGCGAGTAGTCTTGAATATATGGCAGAAATTGCACAGAAATATGGACCAGATATGCTAATAGCGAATGCAGAAATAATAGATGTTGTAAAGGATAATAAAAAAATTATAAGTATGGGTGAAACAGGAAATCTAGATACTTTGATATATTTGAAAAATTTAACAATACAAAAAAAAGCAGTGTTTTTACATTATATATGGAATAGATGGTATAAAAAAGAGTACATTGAAAATGAAAAAATTGTATTTGATGAAGCAGAACAATTAGGAGAAGATTTTATTTTTAATTGTGAAATGATAAAAAATAAGCCAGAGATAGTAGTTTTAGATAAAACACTTTATAAATATTATAAAAGAGATAATGGTAGTCTTTCAGGAAAATTTATTCCAAATGAGATAACACGTCGGAGAAAAATGGATGGTTTATTTAAAAATATATTTAAAATATATGGAATAGAAGAGGAATGTAAACAGAATATTGATGAGATGATTGGAGCAATAACTTTAGCAAGTATACAGGGGGTATTTTCTAAAGGTGCACCACAGAATTTGAAAAATCAGAAGAAATATGTAAATGAATTTTTGAATTCAGAGTATTATGAGTATATACGGAAATATAAAGAATCAAATGGGAAGCTAGTTAAGTCAGAGAAAATTTCTGCAATATTACTAGTGCATAAAAAAATATATATTTATTTAATGTTTTTCAATTTATATAAGAAAATAAGTATTAAAAATTTTTAGAAATATTAGTATAGAAGGAGTATTATATTAAAAATATGGCAAGAATAGAAAGAGCAAAAAATGCAACAAGGAATATTGTCTATGGAGTTATATTGAAAATGTATCAGATATTAATTCCTTTTGTAATGCGTACAGCTATGATTTATTTGATGGGAGTACAGTACTTAGGGTTAAATTCTCTTTTTTCATCTGTGTTACAAGTATTGAATTTAGCAGAATTGGGTGTAGGATCTGCTATGGTTTATAGTATGTATGAACCAATTGTAAAAGATGATAATGTTACGATTTGTGCTCTAATGAAACTTTATAGAACTTATTATCGTTTTATAGGTGGGGTTATTGCTGTGGTGGGCGTTTTTATAACACCATTTATTCCTAAACTTATAAGTGGAGATGTGCCTACTGATATTAATATATACATACTTTACTTGCTGAATCTTGGAGCCACAGTTTTATCATATTGGTTATTTGCGTATAAGAATTCAATTCTTCAGGCACATCAAAGAAATGATGTAGTTTCGAAAGTTACTATTGTTACGAATACAATACAATATGCTTTACAATTATTTGTGTTATGGGTATTTCATAATTATTATTATTATGTTATTGTAATGCTTTTTACTCAGGCAGCTACTAATATTGTAACAGCATTATATGCTAATAAATTATACCCTGATTTTAAACCAGAAGGTAATTTAGGAAAAAAAGAAGTTAGCAAAATAAATCAAAGAATTAAGGATTTATTTACCTCTAAACTTGGTGGTGTTATTGTAGGTGCTGCAGATACAATAGTAATATCTTCTTTTTTGGGATTAACAGCGTTAGCTGTTTATCAGAACTATTATTTTATAATAAGCTCAGTAACAGGATTTATATATATTATAAATAGTTCTATATGTGCTGGAATTGGTAATAGTTTAATTACTGAATCAAATGAAAAAAATTATCATGACTTTGAAAAATTTAATTTTGTTCTTTTTTGGCTTATTGGATTTTGTATATGTTGTTTTTTAACTTTAATGCAACCGTTTGTGCAACTATGGGTTGGCAAAAAGTTAATGTTACCTTTTGGTATGGTTGTTTTATTTTGTATATACTTTTTTTGTAATGTTTATGAAAAGGCAATTAGTGTATTTAAAGATGCAGCTGGAATTTGGAGAGAAGATAGATTTAGACCATTAATTTATGGAATAAGTAATCTTATTGTAAATTTGATATTAGTTAACTATATTGGATTATACGGAATAATTATATCTACAATTGTGACATGTTTAGCTATTAGCATACCTTGGATTATTGATAATGTTTTTAAGTTAATTTATAAAAGAAGTAAGGTAAATTATGTAAAAGCATTTGGAAAGTATGTCATTACTATTGGTATTGCAGGTAGTATAAATGTACTCGTTTGTAATATGTTTCGTTTGTCACCCTTTTTTAAATTAGTAATTAATGGTGTGATTTCGTTGGTTATACCTAATTTGATTTTCTTTTTGACTTATAAGAATAATCCATTATTTAAAGAAAGTTTGCAATTAGCAAAAAAAATGATAAAAAGTAGAAATTAGGGAAAACTTAGACCCCTAAGATCTTAAGAAGTTACATTTGGAAATAGGATTGAATGAAATATTATGGAAGATTGAATAGTTAGATGATTTCAAATTTAAGGTTAAATAGAAAGATAATCTCAAAGAGTTTTGGATAATGATAAAAGAATAGTTATACAACTAATAAATTTAAGGATATAAGCGAATGAAAAGAACAAAGATAGAGAAATTACCTACTTATAGTCGTAATAAAAATAAAGGGAATGTAGCTGTTGATATTTTAAAAAAGACATTAGACAAATTTTCAATAGTCAATACTATTGATGAATCGATTGATTTGGGAATAGATATGCGAGCACAAATAATAGAGAATGAACATCCAACACCTTTGTTTTTCAATATTCAATGTAAAGGTAAGGATTTTTTGTCAACTTCTGATACTAATAAAGAATTCTTTTCAATACAAATAAATGTTTCAACAATAAATTATTGGTTACAACAAAATGATTTAACACTACTATTTGTTGTCGATAATCAAAAGGAAATTTGTTATTGGTGTAATCCGATTGAACAATTGAAAAATAGGATTAATGAAATACAATCAAAAGAGAGTGTAACCATTCATGTATCTTTTTTGGAGAAAATAGATTATTCGACAAAGAAATGTCCAGATACTCTAAAAAGATGTATTATGTTATATATGGTAAATCAATTAAACAAAATTAATGATAGCATTAATATAATAAAAGACGATTTACATATGAATCAGCTGTTAGATGTAGAAACTTCCATATATTTAATAAAAAATTTATATACTGGCGCACAGAATATAATTCATAATTATGAAGAAATATGTAAAGAACTAATTGAAAATATTCGCAAAGAATTTTTTGAAGCATATGACTATGCATGTGAACTTGAGTATATGAATCCTGTTGTTTTAGGAAAATATTGTAAGAATGGAGTGGCGCAAGATAAAGGATTTACTTATAGTTGTAAATCTTTGAATGATTTAAAAATAGAAGCTAATGATTTGATTGATAAATTTTATAAAAATTATAACACACCACAAATTTTGGACGATTTGTTACAATGTGATAGAGATATGGAACAAGCATTAGTGAATATAGAAGCTTTTTTATATGAAATATCTTGTGATGAGAATTCAGTTGGGGATAGGTGTAGAATATATGAAAAGATAAATAGTAGAAAAAGAAGACGTGAAAATAGTAAATGCAGAGAATTGATTTAAAATATAGTCTATAAAATCGTAAAAGGGAGAAATTTAAAATGGAAGATGGAGGCAATAAGTTGATTGAAAAAATTTCCTCATATAATATATTTAATAATTTATTACCAGGAATAATTTTTTGTTATATTGTTGAGAAGACTACAAGATTAATATTCCAAACAGGAGAAGTATGGGAAAAGTTTTTTATATATTATTTTGCAGGGATGATAATAAATCGCATTGGTTCAATTCTGGTTGAACCAATGTTAAAATCACTAAAAACAAGGAAAAAGAGAAAATTTCTTGAATTTGCACCATACAGTGATTATATAGAAGCTTCTGAAAACAGTCCTTTTATTAAAACTTTGAATGAAACTAATAATACATACCGAACATTTATAGCTATGATGTTAACTATTATGGTAATAAAAATATGTGATTTAATTGGTAATTTTATAACTATTGGTAATAATATAATTTTTTTAATTGTATGGTTGGTAATTACAGCATTGTTTATATATAGTTATAAAAAACAAACAGATTATATCAGAGAGAGAGTAGAAAATTATATTAGTAAAAAAACAAAAAGGAGTGAGATTGAATGAGTGTTATCAAATCAATATCTGTTGGAAATGGAGATATGTTTTACATAAAACATGGAAGTAGTAATTTTACTATTATTGATTGTAATATGGATGATACAAATAAAAAAGAAATTACAGATGAAATAATAGAGGAGTCTAAAGAGAAAGATATAATCCGATTTATATCTACACATCCTGATGAAGATCATATTCATGGTTTGAAATATTTAGATGATCAAATTGGAATAGCAAATTTTTATTGTGTAGAAAATCAGGCTACAAAAAGTGATGAGACAGAAGATTTTAAGCGCTATTGTGAGCTTCGAGATTCGGAAAAAAAAGCTTTTCATATTTATCGAGAATGTTCCCGATGTTGGATGAATGAGGATGATAAAGAAAAGAAATATGGATCTTCAGGAATTTTTATTTTATGGCCAATAGTAGATAATCAAGATTATAAAGAAGAATTATCAAATGCTAAAGATGGAAAAAGTCCCAATAATATATCACCAATAATTAAGTATTCTTTACAAGATGGGGTTACCGTATTATGGTTTGGGGATTTAGAGGAAGAATTTATGGAGAAAATAAAAGATATTATTGAATTGCCAAAAGCAGATATTATATTTGCTCCTCACCATGGACGTAGCAGTGGTAAAATACCAAAAGAATGGATGGAAGATATTGATCCTAAAATTGTAGTAATTGGTGAAGCTCCGTCAGATAAAATAAATTATTTATCTAGATATAATACGATTACACAAAATACAGCTGGGGATATTATTTTTGACTGTTATACGAATAATGTTGATATATATGTATCTAAGAAAAATTATTCTGTAGATTTTCTTAAAGACAAAAAGAAATCAGATAAGTTGAATGGAACATATATTGGAACATTGGAATTATAACAATACTTTAAACAAGAAATGATTATAAATTATACATGATTAAAAAACTTAGGAGATTAATAAATATAACGTTGAATAAAAAAATAAAAAAGTATAATTTTTTACATTTATTAAGAATTCAACTTGATAGATGCAAAAAGTGGTTAATTGCTAATAGTAGTGAGATAATTTGTGCTGTAATTTCTGGATTAATAGTTGGTATAGTGATGTATATTTCATCTAATTTTATTTTAAATAGAGAGAATAATAGGAAAAAATTAATTCAATATAACAATGAGATAAAGAAAATTAATAAAATCATGGTTGGAATATCAGAAAATTATGTAAAAGCTAATTTAGGAGAACCCGTGATTGATTATATGGATAAAAATAAAATGGATGTTGAATATTATATAAAACGAGGTAAAATAATTAAAATTGTCTATAAGGATGGGAAGGTAGTTGCATATTTTATAACAATAACAGATGAAAATGATAAATATTTAATGGATAAACAAGGTTGGGAAAATAATAGTATAGGACAGTCAACATTTTCTGACATCATAGGAAATAATTGTTTTATCAGTAGAATGGATGTTGGAATAGCAGGTGCGGGACATTATTTTTTTTACAATGAATTGTTTGAAAGTGGTTCAATGTTTGGTGGCGATTATCAAGTAATAGGTTTTGAACAGTATGGGGCATCATTTACAAAACGATCGGGTGATATTGTAGATAAAGCAGAGAGACTTTATCAAGATATGGCAAGCAATGATAAAAAGTATAATACATTTAAAATTAGAGATACTAAAATGACTAATAGTATATTTAAGAAATTAAAAAAAGAACGAAAAGAATGTTATCCAAATACATTTGGAGAAATTGATGGCGAATATGTAGATTCTATAACAGTATGTGATATAAATGAAAATTGGAATAATATAATAAGAATATTGCATAATTGCAAAGAATAAAATTATGTAGTATGAACGGATTAAAGGGGATAATGATGAAAGAAAAAATACCAGTATTATATAATAGAAAAGAAGAATGTTGTGGATGTACAGCATGCTATGCAATTTGTCCTAAATGTGCAATTAGCATGCAAGAAGATGAGGAAGGATTTGAATATCCTTTAATTGATGAAAATAAATGTGTTGGATGTTTTCGATGTATTAAGGTTTGTCCATTAAAAGAAACAAATTAACATACCCACTCTGTATAGATATATTCAATAAAAAATACGAAAAAATTTGAAAAATAGGTTCGCTTTTTATAAAAAAGGAACTTTTATATTGTAAAGGGGAGAAAATACGAATGAATACAACATTAATTATTATGGCAGCCGGAATCGGCTCCAGATTTGGAGAAGGAATCAAACAGTTAGCTCAGATGGGACCAAACGGAGAGATCATCATGGATTATTCCATTCATGATGCAAAAGAAGCAGGATTTAACAAAGTAGTCTTTATTATCCGCAAAGACATTTTCAAGGAGTTCGAAGAAATCATCGGAAACAGGATCAAAGAACAGATCGATGTAGAATATGTATTTCAGGAAGTTGATGATCTGCCAGAAGGTTTTGAAGTACCAGAAGGAAGAACAAAACCATGGGGAACAGGTCAGGCAGTTTTATGCTGCAAAGATGTAGTGAAAGAACCATTTGTGATCATTAATGCAGATGATTATTATGGAAAAGAAGCATTTGTGAAACTGCATGATTTCTTAGTATCCGGAGAAGACCTTGGAAGAGAATTTACCATGGGAATGGGCGGATTCATTTTAAAGAACACATTAAGCGACAATGGAACAGTGACCAGAGGAGTCAGTGTTGTTGATGAGAATGGTTTATTAAGCCAGGTACATGAGACAACAGGAATCGAAATGGGAGAAGACGGACAGATCAAATGCGACAGCGAAGAAGTACAGGAATGGATCAGTCCAGAAGATAAAGTATCCATGAACATGTGGGCAGGATATCCAGAATTTTTGGATTTCTTAGCAGAGGATTTCAAAGATTTCCTTACGAATGTGGAAGAAGGAGATTTAAAGAGTGAATATCTGTTACCGAACATTGTGGACAAGCTATTGAAAGAAGAAAGAGCGAACGTGAAGGTGTTGGAGACACAGGATCGTTGGTTTGGAGTTACATATAAGGAAGATAAAGAGACTGTGCAGGAAGCTTTTAGAGAGTTGATTGTTGATGGGGTTTATGCGGAGAAGCTTTGGGAGTAGATAAGAAATAATTAGCCAATACAAATATACTAAAGTGTATATGGAGAAAAATAGAATGAAATTAGAATATTTATTTATAAATTCAGAAGAACATGAAGCGATAGAAGAGTATAAGCTAGAAAATGTGACTCCAGAAATAATTAATATAGACAATACAGATTGTTTTATTATTCAATATAATAAGGATGGAGATAATGAAAATAGTGCGAAAATTTTATCAAAAATTGATAAAATGATTAAAGAGAGTTTTTCACCAATAGTACTTATTAATGAAAGTTCTCAATATTATAATAAAAAATTATTTCCATATATAAATGAATTTGAAAGAAAGCTTAGATGTTTTCTATATTTAAAAAGTGCAATATCAGGAGATCAGGAATCTAAAGAAGTTATTCAAGATTTAGAATCCAAGGATTTTGGAACAATTTTTGAAATACTGTTTACGGATCAAGGATTTCAAACAAAGGTGAGAAAAGAAATAAACAATAAAAGTAGAGCGTATACAAAAGATGAAATATTAAATATAATTAATGAATTAGATGAAAATACAGTTTGGGGTAAATTAATAGAAGGCAATACGTTAAATGAATTAAAGAATAATTTTCTAAAAATCAAAGATTTTAGAAATGATGTTATGCATGCTCATAATATAAATACAACAAAATTTTTAAAAGCAAAGAGATTATTTACAAAAATAAATCAGGAACTTGAAAACGAAATTAAAAAAATGAAAAATGAGCCAGTGGAGCATGCAGTAAATTCACAATTTAATTTAAATCTCTTGGAAGCAATAAAAAATAATAATATAATTACAGATTATAGTTTTATAGGAAACAACAATTTGTATGATGGGATAGGAAGTATATTAGAGAATCCTAAATATTTATTTACAGGAAATAATGAATTAGAGACAGGTTCACAAGTTAATATAAGTGTAGAAGATATTAAGAATATAATAGATCCACTAAGAAAATTAGAAAATAAAATACACATTTAACGTATAGAATAGAAATATGTAAGAATAGTAATTTAGAATTTCACAGATATTAAGAAAGCTATTGACGAAATTGGTTATTCATGTTATTATGATAATGCAAGCAGGACTTGCGGTTATATGGATTTCTATAAAGAAATCGCTCTTAATGATTGTGGCTCAGGGGAGCAATCAAGTTTGTATTTTTTACAACGGGGCAATGCGAGGAAGCAGATTGAGCTGGCAATGAAAATTGTGTTTGTATCCTTTCCTGAATTTAAAAGCAAACATTATAATTTGAATTTTGGAGACTTAAGTATAAAACTTAAGTCTCTTTTACGTTAGGGGAAATGAATGGATATAAGACACATTGCGCAAGAATATTATAAATTAATAGGTAAGCAATACATTATAGGAATAGGAAATGGTGAAGAAATAAGATTATCGTTTAAAAGAGAAGATTTTTATCATTTAATAGGATTTCCTAAGTTTAAAGATGCATCTATTGTCAGAATGATAGAAGATTCAGCATATAATAAGAGACAATTTTTTCAAGATGTATTAAATGGAAAAATTTCATTTGATGAAACGAAAATTAGTATAAAAAATATGGAAAAGTATTATGTGGATGGTAAATGGAAAGAACTTAATGAAGTTGAAATAGATAGAAATGTTTCCTTAGTATTAAATAATAGAATGTCATATTTTTCATATGATAATATGGATTTATTGATTAAAGGAGATCTGATAGCTTTATTTGATAAGAATAAAGCAGAAGATTGGAGAAAAATAGATGCTGAAAAAATATTTTTTAGATTGCTAGAAAATGAAAAAAAGAATTTGAATTTTTTTATAAGAAAAGAAAATTCAGGAAATAGAGATTGTCCTATTTCATTTTTTTTAGAAGAAAATAAAAATGAGTATTTATATAATAGAAATGGAAAGCTAATACAGCAAAAAGTGCAAGTTACATATCGAAGTATCAATAATAATGGTACAGAATTACAGGATTTTACGATTTTCTGGAACAATGTTAGATTTGGCTATAGCAAAGATAAATTATCAGAATTATATAAAGCTCAAAAAAGATTACAAGAATTTTTTCCTAATAAAACAGTGATAGATAGTAAAAAAGTAGAAAATTATATCAATAATAATGAAAAAAAACTAGATAAAATTATTAGTGAATTAAATCGTCTAGAAGAAACATTTAAATATAAGTTAATGGTTCAAAAATATAATAATTGTGTAGTTGCAGACGAAAAGGAAAATTATGCGATACAAATCGTAATGGAATATAATATTGATATAGAGAAAGAAAATATATCTATAAATGAGGAAGAAGTACAAGAATTAGAAAAAGAGATAAAAAAACATAAACAAGAAATTACGATTTTAAAAAAGAGATTAAAAAAATGTCGAAAGTTTATGCCAGATATAAAGAAAATGGAAATGAAAGAAATTGTATATATATATTCTAATTTTATTCCTCAAATAAAAAAATATGAGCAAGAATTTATAACATTTTTAATTTATAATAAGAAAATCAGAGAAGAAATTATTTTACCAAGAGAAGTTCATAAGATATATGTAGAATGGAAAAAACTAAGATCCCTGAGAACTTAAGAAGTCATAAAACTAAGGTACGAAATGGTTTGAGAAAATGTACGAAGTTGGTTGTGGGAAATTAGACGGATTTTGAATTTTTATGATATAGATAAGAGGAAAAATATGGAAAATGTATTGAGCAAGATAATAGAATTTATTGAAGTGTTAAATCCGAAAGATGATAAACAAATATTAAGCATTCCTGTAATTCATAAATAATGTCAATAGACGAAAGAAGAACCTCACAGTATAATTAAGATATCATCTTGGCGGATGAAAAACATCTTAATTATCAGAGGTCCTTATAATGAATTATACACAGAATTAAAAGATTGAACAAGTCACAGAATCAACTTTAGTACTCGGAGTTGATATCGGAAGTTCTGAACACTATGTCAGAGCATTCGATTATCGGGGAAGAGAGCTGACAAGAAAAGTATTCAGATTTTCAACTGATATCAATGAGTTCAACAGCTTTTATGACTGGGTTACACAAATATGCATAAAGCATGGAAAAAATGAAGCAATGATAAGATGTGAACCTACAGGTCATTACTGGTATACCTTTTATCAGTTTGTAAAAGATCATGGGATGAAACTGGCATTCGTGAATCCTGCATCTGTTAAGAAAGCAAAGGAACTGGATGACAACAGCCTAAAGAAAACAGATTTGAAAGATCCAAAGACGATTGCAAAGCTTGTAATCGATGGAAGGTACAGTTTTCCATATGTGCCGGAAGGAATCTATGCAGAGATCAGAGAAGTGACATCCAGCCGAGATCGCAACATGAAGGAGCTGAATGCAGCATCCAACAGGATACAGAGATGGCTGAAGATATATTTTCCAGAATATCTTACTGTATACAAGAAATTTGATACAACAACAGGAATGATGATCCTTGAGGAAGTACCATTACCGACTATGGTGACAGCACTGGGTGTAGATAACATTATATAATTAAGTTCCCAGGGACATTAAGAATTCAGTCTACAAAATAAATCGCAACATTAAACACAATTATTAAAAATATTCCAAACAAAATACGCATTTAGCATACAGAACAGGAGAAGGTACAAGAATGAAGACTATCATAGGAAAAATCACAATAGACATTCTAACATCGATCTATCAACCGTTTTGGTTTGCAATTTTGTTATCAATAATGACAATGTTTTTTTATTTGTATGTAAAATGTCCAGAAGGAGCAGGCAAGGGATGGAAAGCAGCTATCCGGACATGGATCGATCATTTTAAAAGGGATAGAGAATTCCGTAAAAAATATATATTGTTTTTCTATATTACCATGGTATTATTTAAGACATTGATCAACCGAGATATGTGGATGAATCCATTATGTGATGTGTGGGGAGTATGGGGAATATACAGATATAATACAGTGACAGGCCAGCGCATTTTAACATCAGAGTGTATAGAAAATTTTTTCCTGCTTATGCCGTATATAATATTAATGTTTTGGAATTTTGAAGAAAAAATATTTGGTAAGAAAGTGTATATAGGGAAAATTATATTAAAAAGTATCCAAATAGCGTTTCTGTCATCTCTGACAATTGAGCTGTTGCAGTTGTTTTTAAGATTAGGAACATTTCAAATATCAGATTTATTTTTTAATACAATTGGAGGATTAGTAGGAGGGATTATTTATTTTCTAGTGAATGCCGTAGCAGAACGGATTAGACGAATGAGAAATTAAATACGACCAAACACAAACACCCCATTCAGAAATTGGTACTACAAATTGCACAAAAACAATGACAAAGACAGATTTATTACTGAAAATTTTGCTAACACCAGAGGGAAAATGCAAATGAAATGTTGTAATTTCCTAGAAAATAATGCTACATATTGATTCTCCGAAATTAATTTGATAAAATATAAAGCATAAATACAGGATACATAATACAATACAATATAAAGAGGAGAATAACAATGCATTTATTAGGAACAATTGCAATGATCTTAGTGTTAAGCTTAATGATCGCAGGGCTTTTAAAATTAAATTACAAAGATTTATGGGTATCAGAAGATAAGACATCCAGAGAGCCAGAGGCAAGAAGATTAAGAAGTTGTTAAGTATAAGACCAAGATAAAAGAGCAGGTACGAAACAGAGTACCTGCTCTTTTTGATTGTTAGGCTTTAAGCCTGTTCAGCACAGTGGAGTTTCTCAGAAGAGAAACGGAACTTTGATGAACAAATAAACCACCGGCTAGGCCGGTGAGTCAGCATTGCTTAAGCTTACAGTAAAAAACCTCCAGTGATATAATTATGTTGGTTCGCCAACCACATAAAATCAAAGGAGGTTATCCAAATGGATATAAACAGTTTAGCACATACGAAATGGAATTGTAAGTATCATATTGTTTTTGCACCAAAATATAGAAGAAAAGTAGCGTATGGGAAGATGAAACAGGATATTGCGAATATTTTAAGTATGCTATGCAAAAGAAAAAGTGTAGAAATAGTAGAGGCAGAGATATGCCCAGACCATGTGCATATGCTTGTAAAGATACCACCAAGTTTAAGTGTTTCAAGTTTTGTAGGGTATTTGAAAGGAAAAAGTACACTTATGATCTTCGAACGCCATGCAAATTTAAAATACAAATATGGAAATCGCCATTTCTGGTGCAGAGGATATTACGTAGATACTGTAGGGAAAAATGCAAAGAAGATACAAGAATATATTCAAAATCAATTACAAAATGATTTAGAGTATGATCAGATGACACTAAAAGAATATATTGACCCGTTTACGGGTGAGCCAGTAAACCCAAATAAATAAAATAAGCCCCATAGGGCTTAATAAGTAAATGACGGTACAGTTAGCGAACCAAATTCGATGGGTCTTTAGACTTAGCGTCGGTAATAAGCCCTTATAGGGCTAGTACAAACCACCGGCTAAGCCGGTGGTTTTGATTGTTCGTGGCTTTCAGTTTTGACGGAATCGAACGACAGTCCGCATCATAGATTTACATTTTTCCTTTTCTCTGCTCCGTGTTTTACGGTAGAATAATCCACTCTCCATTGGCGGGAACATGGAGCTGCGTCAGTTTCTTCCGGGCGGCAAAGGCTCTAACATCATCGCTGGAGAGCAGGGCGTGGTTTACGCTGTCCAGATGGGCAGCAATGATGGTGGCGTTCGGTGCTTTTTTGCAGATTATTTCTACGTCATTCAAATTCATAATCAAGCGGCCCATGGGCATGGTCGCCTCACAGCAGTTGAGGACGATCACATCCGGGTGGTAGGTATCAATGGTCTGCGCCATGCCGTCAAAATATACAGTGTCCCCGGCAAGGTACAGCGTTTTGTCCTCGCCCTGCAACACATAGCCACTGGATTCACCAAGATACGCCACAGTTTCCAGGTTGTCCCCATGTCGGGCGGGCACCTTCGTGATGGTGATTCCTCCCATGTGTAATTCCGGCCCCTCAAAGGCGGTGACGCAGGAAAAGCCCATGCCTGTCACAAGTTCCTTGTCCTCCTCATTTTGCACCATCACCGGGATGTCTTGAGGCAGATAGTCCGCAGTAAAGTGTTCGGGATGGATGTGGGTCACGAGACAGAAGTCCACGCCGTTGAGGATCTTATTCGGCGGCAGGGGCAGGTCGTTCAAGGGATTTTTCATGCCGATCATTTTTCCTCGCACCGGCGTAAAGGAAGGCCCTGTGCCCCTGTCCTGAAGCCATGGGTCCAGCAGGATGGTAATAGAACTATACTGGATTTTTAAGGTTGCATTTCGGATTTGTTGAATTTTCATATTGTTTTCCTTCCATCAGGTATCTTTTCTTCACAGAAACGGCCATGCCACACGCCAGCACTGCGCATAAGATGCGCGCAAATACGGTACACCACCAGATCATGATCTGCCCACCAAAAAGCGGAGGCAGAATTAGCATAAACACCAACATCAGCACAGGTTCGATAAAAATCAACAGATAGGAGAGTACTACCCGTTGGGACGCATAAAAGCCGGATGTGGTGATGCGTGAAATGGCGACAAAGGGCACCGAGACCAGAAAAATCGGAAGGATGGCAGAAACCTCCTGATTGACTTCCACCGAAGTACCAAACAGAATGCCGATCTGGCTTCTGCTCACATACAGGATGAGGCAGCTTGCGAAAGCCAACAGCAGAGAAAAGCCATAGGCAAGCCCTTGGGTAGACCGCAGTTGCCTATGATTGTCCTCCCCATAGAACCGGCTGATCAGCGGCTGGCTCCCATCACCGATGCCCTGTAAAATCAGCGAGATAATGGAAATCATGTAGGCGATACACGCATAGACCGCAATGGCGCTTTACCCGCCGTATCAGTCCTTGCCCGAGCACAGTCGCCAGGGCAGCTCCTGTCATGCCCTGTTCCCATACCCAAACGAAAAGATAGTCAAAAACGATGTTTGTTGCAAAGCCGGAAACCATCGAAATCATCGCAAAAGACGAGCCGCCCAGATTACGGATGAATGGGACGAGACCTGTGCCGAAAATCTGCAAACCCGTTCCGAATGAAATGATGATAATGTACTCCTGCGCCAGAGGTAACATATTCCCACTTGCGCCCAAAAGTTTTAGCATAGGGGCGTTGTAAAACAGAACAAGGGTCGTTAAGAGCACGCTGAATCCGAGCATCAGCCATGTTGATATGGCGATTAACCTGTTTGCTTCGTTGGCTTGTCCTCTTGCACGTTCGATGGAAAAATAGATTGCGCCTCCCATACCCAGTCCAGTCCCCACCGCCTGGATAAACGCCACGATAGGGTAGACGATCGTCACAGCAGAAAGCCCCGCATCCCCCAACCGATTTCCAATAAAATAGCCATCTACGATGGAATAAATGCCCGATAGAGCAAAGGAAAAAATCGACGGGAGGACATACCGAAAGAATATCCGTACATCCTGTTTGTTTATGTTCATCACTTCTGTCCGTCCCCCAGTTCACGAAACAGCCGGATAAACAGTTCGCTGTCCTCATTGAGCCTGCGGATTCGCTCCAGTCCCATTTTCTCGATGACAGCAAATTCGGCGTTCCTCAGCTCGGACAAAATGCTGTCTGCATATTGCTTGCCCGCTTCGGTAAACCGAATCTGTTTGTTCCGTTTATCTTCTGGCAAGGGTACAAGCTCCACATACCCCTTGCTTTCCAAATCCTTCAAAACCATGTTGGTCGTCTGCTTGGGCATGGACCATTGTTGGCTGATGCGTGTCTGGTGACAGGGATCTTCACTCGCGTCAATGGAGATGAGGGTTGGCAGGCAACAGGCAGAAGTTCCATGCGGCTTGGCCCAGTCCTCATAGATGTAGTTGGTCTCCCGCCACACCTCATAATACCGATTGAGTTCTTCCATACGACTCATTTGTTCCTTCAATGCAATTCCCTCCTATATTCAAAATAGTCCGTAACCGTACTATACAATAATAGTCCGGTTACGGACTGTTGTCAAGGAGGGCACTTCAAAGATTCAAAATGCAGCCAATAAAATGGGGTGCAGCCCACTTCTCGATGAGAATGATTATTTTTTGCCCATTTTGAATTCATCACTTGACATTGTGGCAAAGAACTATTTACACCCGATGAGGTCAGAAAGCTGGATAACAAAAAGTGTATTATCTTTATCCGTGGATTTGATCCAATCATGGACAATAAGTTCATACCATTCAATCATCCGATGTTTAACCAGACAGCAGATGGCAAGGGAGAGCCTTATGTTCATCAGATAAGGGGAGCAGATAATCTTATTGGTCCGCCATTTGAGATTCTTTCAGACA
>ENA-OQKF01000825-OQKF01000825.1-human-gut-metagenome-genome-assembly--contig:-NODE-825-length-16083-cov-2.979381_pt1 | contig 16083 bp, 14 predicted proteins | sample MGYA00242617_ERZ504784 | MGnify/ENA primary metagenome ERZ504784 (study PRJEB26092, sample SAMD00036364) | human gut metagenome | host: Homo sapiens | study: EMG produced TPA metagenomics assembly of... | reverse complement strand
AGTGAGGTTTAAATTCTCATCACAGGAAGCTTTTGAACAGGCCAGAGCAGACTGGATCAATGGAGATGCCATTCAGGAGGCTGCAAGATATTATATGACTATATATGGAATGAGTCAGGTAGAGTATCATTATGGAATTCTGGAAAACATGAAAACTATCTATTATATGTTTTAAAAGGAAGAGGTATAAACAGATATGGTTGATATTTTAAAAAATATTATGAATATTGCATACAGAGTTCGGGATATGCAGATCGCGGGTACTTTGTCCATGGCGTTATTTGGAGTAGTGCTTGTGTTCGGAATTATGAACTGTGTACTCGGATACCGTCTTTTAAGATTCTGGATGATGATCTTTGGATTTCTCATTGGAGCAGGAATCGGATTATTTGCCATTCATCAGATCGGATTCGGAGAAAAAGTGTATTATGCAGTGGGAATGATCGGGGTAGGACTGGTACTTGCCATTCTTTCCTTTGCAGTGTTTAAGGCCGGTATTTTTATTATGGGAGCAGGAATCGGGCTAACACTTACTGTGTATATAATCCATCCGACTACTTCTTTTAGCTTTTTCATCTGTCTTCTGGCGGGAGTAGGTCTCGGAATGCTGGCGCTTCGCTATGAAAGAGAAGTGATCATTGTGGGAACCAGTATTCTGGGTGGTATCTTAAGTGGCTTTTCTGCTGCCAAGCTGGCAAAAATGGAGGAAATTCCTTTTGGAATTATTTTTTCCATTGGGTTCGCCCTTGTGGGAATGTTGATCCAGTTTGCCATTAATAAGCCGAAATATGACGATGATTACGATGACGAGGAAGATGAGGAGCAGGGGAAAGTACCAGAAAGACGACAGAAACGGGAAGAAGCTGACTGGGAGGAGGCTGAAAGCGAGACAAAGCACAGAAGGAAGAAAGAGCGTGATGATAAAAAGAATCCTTCCAGAGAGCAGTACAGAAAGTGTCCGGAAGAGTATGAAGATGATTTAGATGATGATCTGTCTGATGCGGATGATAAAGAGATTGATGAGATTCTGGATGAGTATGGCGTGGACGAGGAAGATGTGATTGAGGAATATCTGGAAGATTATTATGGTGAGAACAAGAGGACACCGCAGAAAAGACGGAAAAGTAAGAGCAAGCGGAAAAACAGCGCCAGCCCTTATCAGAAGAACAGATAGATGAAATCCATTTTCAAACACGCTCCAGAGAGGAAAGCTGAAGAAAGTAAATAAAAACTATGAAATCCTGGAGTCAATAATGCTTCAGGATTTTGATTTATAAAGAAAACGCAGTCAATTGATTTTGAAATTGACTGCGCTTTGTTTTGTGAATTAGAATTCAATTTCCTTTAAATATCTTGCCAGAGCATCCTGCCAGGTTGGAAGAGGAGTGAATCCGTTTTCTACCAGCTTCTTTTTGTCCAGACGGCTGTTAAATGGGCGTGCTGCCTTGGAAACTCCGTATTCAGCGGTGGTAACAGGAAGAACAGTTACTTTATCTTCAGCATACTCGGTATGTCCAAGCTCAACAGCCTGACGGAAGATTTCCTTAGTGAAATCATACCAGCTGATATAACCACCCTCATTGGTTGCGTGATAGTAACCGTATTTGTCAGTGAGAATCATGTCGATCATCAGGCGGGCAAGGTCATAGGTGTAGGTTGGAGTACCGATCTGGTCGTTGACAACCTTTAAGGTATCATGCGTTTTGGCAACGTTTAACATGGTCTTGATAAAGTTCTTGCCATTTTTACCAAATACCCATGCAATACGGATAATAAAAAATTTGTCAACATTGTTATAAACTGCAAGCTCTCCGTCAAGTTTCGTCTGACCGTAAACATTCAGAGGCTTGTAGGCTTTACAGTCTGGCTCCCATGGAGTGGTGCCCTGACCGTCGAATACATAGTCTGTGGAAAGATACATCATTTTGATGCCCAGCTTTTTGCAGACTTTTGCAATATTTTCAGTACCAAGAACATTTACTTTGCGGACGATTTCCTGTTTGTCCTCATCTTCAGCTGCATCTACAGCTGTCCAGGCTGCACAGTGTACCACGCCGTCCACGCCTGCTTCTGTAATGGCTTTTTCCACAGCGGAAGCATCTGTAATGTCTACAGAAATATAAGGCATTGTGGTGACAGCAGTACTATCCTGAATTCCGCTATACTCCGGGGCAAGGTCAGAGCCTACCCCTTCGTATCCGCGTTTGTTAAGTTCGTTCATTACATCATGACCAAGCTGACCGGCCACACCTGTTACAAACAGTTTCATAAAAACAGCCCTCCTTAGCGGTTGCCGTACATTTTTTCGTAGTAATTCTGATACTCTCCGGAAATAATGGTCTCCCACCATTCCTTGTTGTCAAGATACCACTGGATGGTCTTCTTGATACCGTCTGCAAATTTGGTTTCTGGCAGCCAGCCCAGTTCGTTGTGGATCTTGGTTGGATCAATAGCATAACGCATGTCATGACCCTTGCGGTCTGTTACGTATGTGATCAGGCTCTCTGGTTTTCCAAGTTCTTTGCAGATGATCTTAACGATGTCGATGTTTTTCATTTCGTTGTGTCCGCCTACATTGTAAACCTCACCAACACGTCCTTTGTGGATGATCAGGTCGATAGCGCGGCAGTGATCCTCAACATACAGCCAGTCACGAACATTCTCACCTTTTCCATAAACAGGAAGTGGCTTGTCATTTAATGCGTTGGCAATCATAAGTGGAATCAGTTTTTCCGGGAAATGATATGGGCCGTAGTTGTTAGAGCAGCGGCTGATGGATACAGGAAGTCCATAGGTTCTGTGGTAAGCAAGTACCAGAAGGTCAGCAGAAGCCTTGGAAGAGCTGTATGGGCTGCTTGTGTGGATCGGAGTCTCCTCTGTGAAGAACAGGTCCGGTCTGTCAAGTGGCAGATCACCGTAAACCTCATCAGTGGAAACCTGATGGTAACGTTTGATTCCGTATTTACGGCAGGCATCCATAAGAACAGCAGTACCGATGATGTTTGTGTTCAGGAAAACCTCAGGGTTCTCGATGGAACGGTCAACGTGGCTCTCAGCCGCGAAGTTTACAACCATATCCGGATGTTCTTCCTCAAAAAGCTTGTAAACTGCTTCACGGTCTGTGATGCTCTCTTTTACAAAACGGAAATTCGGGTTATCCATAACCGGTGCCAGAGTAGAAAGATTACCTGCATAGGTAAGGCAGTCCAGACAGATGATGCGGTAATCCGGGTATTTTTTTAACATGTGAAAAATAAAGTTGCTTCCGATAAATCCGGCACCGCCGGTAACGATAATATTCATGATATAATTCTCCTTTGATTTTTATAATTAGTGAAGTACGTCCATATATTTGCCATCCAGTACGTCCTTCAGATACTGACCATACTGATTCTTCTTCAGCACGTTGTAAACTTCCATAACTTCTTCTCTGGAAATCCAGCCGTTTAAGTAAGCAATTTCCTCAAGGCATGCAATCTTACGGTGCTGATGGGTTTCTACTGTTTTTACAAAATTAGTTGCGTCTACAAGACTCTCATGTGTACCTGTGTCAAGCCATGTGAAGCCCTGACCAAGAAGCTCTACATTTAACTGACCTTTTTCCAGGTAAATACGGTTCAGGTCTGTGATCTCCAGCTCACCGCGGGCGCTTGGTTTCAGGTTCTTTGCATACTCAACAACTTTGTTGTCATAGAAGTAAAGACCTGTTACACAATAGTTGCTCTTCGGATGCTCTGGTTTTTCTTCGATGGAAATGGCTTTGCCTTCCTGATCGAATTCAACGATACCGAATCGTTCCGGATCGTCTACATAGTAGCCGAATACAGTAGCACCTTTTCCTGAGCTTGCATTCTCAACAGCGGCTTTTAGACGCTTCTTAAGACCGTGTCCTGCGAAAATGTTGTCTCCAAGAACCATGGCAACCGTGTCATTTCCAATGAACTCTTCGCCGATGATAAATGCTTGTGCAAGTCCATCCGGGCTTGGCTGTACAGCGTAAGTAAGAGATACGCCGAACTGATGACCGTCACCAAGAAGCTCCTTGAAACGTGGGGTATCCTGTGGAGTGGAAATGATCAGGATATCACGGATCCCTGCGTTCATAAGAACGGACATTGGATAGTAGATCATTGGTTTATCATAAATTGGAAGCAGCTGCTTGGATGTGACCATAGTCAATGGGTAAAGTCTGGTACCGGATCCACCGGCTAAAATAATTCCCTTCATAATTTCGTTCTCCTTTGTTGGATTTGCTATATTGTTCCTATTGCGAACAATATCTGATTTATGCTGTCAGGTGCATGATTTCGTAGTCGTTCATGAATGCTGCCGGATTTTGGGCAGCATTTGTTTGCCCTGACCTGAGTCTGTAGCTACATTATAAAAGGTGACCTTACGTTACCTTCAAGACCTTTTTTACAATTATTTCAAGTTTGTTACTTTTTCACAAAGAAATACCCCTGCATCCTTGGTGATATGGAACCCATTTTCTGTCTTTTTCTTAACAAGGGCGCGAAAATCCTTGTAACGGTCTGGCAGATACTGGTTCTGATTGCCGTGGCAGGAGAGAATATAGGAAATTAAAGGTTCCGCATCGGTGACAATCAGTTCGTCCTCATAGGATTTCCAGGTAATCTGCTGAAAATAAGGGGAAAGGATATCCGTTCCATTTTCCCTGCCAAAGCGTTCGTACAGTTTATCTGCGGAGAGGGCAATCCTTTCATCGAAGGACTGGACTAGAAGGCTGACCTCCCGCATATGTCTGGAACAGTAGGTACTGCAAAGAAAAAGTCCGCCTGGCTTCAGGATTTTTGTTACATTTTTGCACACCTTTCCAATGTCGTCACAGTAAAAAAGTACATGATTGGCAATGACCAGATCAAAGGTGCCAATCCTTGGAGGAATGTTGTGACAGTCAAAAGCTTTGAAAGAAAAACGGGGATCTTCTCCGCCAATGGCACGCCTGGCGTCACGGAGCATACCCTCGGAAATATCAGAAAGGGTAATGTGTATGTTCCCTGGCAGTTTTGATAAGTTCTGGGTCCAGAGAGCTCCGTCACCGCATCCAAGCTCCAGAATATTCATTCCCTCATGAATCTGGCACTGCTGGCAGATCCAGGGAAACCAGCCTTCCTGGTTTACAGAATAAAGACTGTGCAGGTTGATCCTGGAAGAAATGTTGGAAGCATTCTGGTACTGATTTTTCAGACTTTTTTCCATGACAGTCAGATGGATCAGGTCCAGCATACGGCTCCAGTCCACGGTATGTTCCTCAGAAATGGCCTGGGCAGTATCTTTCAGTGTTTTTTCCACAAGCTGCATCTGTTCAATCCGGTCCTGTACAAGCTTCAGCTGTACATTCAGGGCATTGAGCATAAAATGGCTGTCCGGGTCTTCGATAGTCATCTCCCGGATATCCTCCAGGGAAAATCCAAGATATTTCAGCAGCAGGATCTGCTGCAGCCTTGCAAAGTCCGTGTCAGTATAAAATCTTGCGCCGGACTCGGATACAAGAGAAGGTTTCAGAATATCGTGCTGGTCGTAATAGCGGATGGTCCGCAGTGTTACTCCAGCCATCCGGGCAAACTGACCGGAAGAGTAGTAGCCGTCTTTTTTCAAAAAAACACCTCCTGGATTGCCAAATGTTATATTATATTATAGGGAAAATTTATCTGGGGTGCAATGGAAAGTTTGAGGCAGGTTATGGTTTATTACACTTACAAAAGAACAGCTTGCGGAATATTACTGGCAGATCCTGTCGCAAAGAGGCGAACGCTTTTCCTTGTGCTTTTTTTATCTGTGTGCTACCCTTTAATCAAGGTCAGCGGGGCCGAAGATGAATCTTAAAACTGGCAGTTCTGTCAGTCTTTTTCCACAATAAAATGTAAGGAAGAGAAGAAAAAAGGACAGGAGGTTAACATGAACCTATTCGATTTTACCTACTGCGGTAATTATAACCGGCAGATCCAGAACCTGGCCAGAATATCCCCTGAGAAGTGGAGCTTTGGGCAGTCCGGGGATAACGGGATCCTGAAAGGCTATCTGGAAAATACATTCCGCAGACTGTATGAGGAAGGAAAAGTACGGGAAGAGAAAGAATATGCCCTTTTTCATACAGGACTCTTTAATCAGTATTATCAGCCGATTTATGCTTATTTTGTTCCAAATGTAGTACCGGACAGACAGAAATGGTATCTGGAAGGATTTTATACAGACTACTCACTTTTAAAAATAAAAATTACGGATCTTCCACCCAGGGCTTCCTATGTGGAAAATCCTTCCGATCTGGTGTTTGATACCAAGCTGCCGGTGGTGCCTCAGTATGAGCATATTTTTGATGATGAGGAAAATGTGCAGCGGCTTCCTTCCGCAGTGAGGGAGAGCGGCATGCGGGTACAGCTTTTTGATGGAGCCTTACAGCAGACCAGACGAATACTGGAGTCAGACTACAAGGCTGCCATTCCTCAGTATTATAAACATTCCATTCAGCTTTTAATCCCAATCTGCCTTCAGAACCCGGGAATTCCCGATCTGGCACTGGCCTGTATGAAAACTCCGGATGGGGCCAAATATCTGGGACGAACCTGTCTGACTCTCCGGATGGCCTATCACAATGCCAGACTGCTTGCAAGGCTGGACGGGAGCTGGCTGAGGGCGTGAAGAAGTTAGAGAAAATGAAATACCTTCAAAGAGGATATTGGAACAGTAATCGGAAAGCTGCAGTTTTTTGCAGCGCCTTGTAGTTATGGGGCAGATTGTGAACAGGGATAAAGAGTGTGAAAGAACTGTGACTTTCTTTCGGAAAAACTGTTCAAAATATATAAAATGTGTTACAATATAAAACTATCACAGAGAGAAAATCAGAGGTAAGGACTACATAAGACAGCAAGTCCTGGATCAATCAGAGAGGCAGTAATCAGACCTTGGATTTTCTTATGGAACACAGGAGAATGTATGAGAATCGAATTAAAAGACGAAAATCAGGAAGAACCGCAGAAAATTGATGAGAACGACATCCGTTACAAACACGAGACCGATCTGACGAAGAAAGAGAAGCGTGAACTTGAGAAAATGAAGCTTGCCAGTATGGGCTGGAAGGGAAAGCTTCAGTATATCTGGGCCTATTATAAGCCACAGATGGCAGCCATTGTGGCGGTGATCGCCATAGCCTTTTTTGTAAAAGATCTTTACAAAAATTCCAGGATCCATACAGCACTTACGGTTATGGTAATTGACTCCTACGGAACGAAGCAGGAGGAAGCCGAAGAAAAGGTGCAGGAAGCGCTGGGAATCCAGGATGATCCATATGAAATCGTCACAGTAGACGAAAGCCTGCGCACCGGTGAAGACGGAGTTGCATTGGAATCCTACAGCCAGATGGCCTTTACCACTAAAGTATCTGCCAGGGCGGTGGATGTGCTTATTGGTTCTGAAGATTATATGGACGGTTTTGAGTTCAAAGATGAGTATTTTATGGATCTGACAAAGCTTTTGCCAGAGGAGGTTTACCAGGCCTTTGGGGAGCAGGATGACAAATACAGCATTACCATTGATTCTGATGAACTGGAAGAGAAACTTGAGGTGACCTATGAGCCTGTTAAGATCGGAGTTCTCGCTAATTCAGAGAATGTAGAGAATGCAGTGAAATGGCTGACGAAACTGGCAGAAGAATTATCGTAAATAATGAAGGGAGACGTGTGAAAGCTGCCACGTCCCCCTTCCTTTTTCTATAAAAATAGGCCGAATTTTCTGGGCGCATTTCAAACACGCTCTAAAGCTTTTTCAGATAGTGTTTTTCAATAAAAGAAAGAACTCCATATAGCCCCATGGCAATCAGACACAAAACCACAATGGACATCAGCACCCAGGTAAGCTTGAAGAAGTGTGTCTGCAATCTGAAAGAAAACTATATAAAATTCAGAAAAAATTTTGTAAAAATGTCAATAGGATATTTGACCGAAATAAGGTATCCTAAACAGACAGAAGAGATTCTAAAGGATAACAGGAGAGAAGAATATGAAGGTTTTGCTGGCCGGGAATACCGGCTATGTGACAGAAGAATTTGTAGAAGAAGCATTTCCAGAATGTCAGGTAATGGTACTTGGAAATAAAATGATAAAGACAGTCCGGAGAAGGGAACTTATTTCCAGACCATTTCCCAGGACGGAACTGGAACTTGGAGATATTTTCAGAACATACGAATTTGAAGCTGTGGTATACTTTTCTAATTATCTGACCTTACATGGAGAACTGGAAGGGGAAGCAGAGAATTTGCGCAAGATCCTGCAATACTGCAGGAAAGGGGTTCAAAGCCATTTCCTTTACGTGACAGGACCGGAGGGAATGTTTGATGTACCAACAGGCAAGACTCTGCTGGTACAAAATGCAGAGGATGTGTGCAGACGCTATGCGGGACTGTACGGTCTGAGGGTGAAAATACTGCGAGTACCCTATTTATATTCCGGAACCTATAAAAAAGATTTCTTTTACAAAATTTTCCAGGCTTCGAAAGAGAGCCAGAAGCTGTTTTTTCGGGAAGCTCCGGAGCAGAAAGCCTGTTTTTTATATTCTATGGATCTGGCAGAACTGATGTACAAGCTTTTTGATAACTGGAATGATGAGGAAGAGGTATTGAATGTTCCAGATGTATTTGACATCTGTTTTCAGGATGTGACCGAAGAACTGAAAAAGGTTTTATCCCCGGTTTCCATTATCTATAAAAGCAGTGCCGTTGTAGAAAAAATAAAAGAAGACGACAGACAGATCCGAACAAACTATAACTGGTTTCCAAAGATTTCAGTATTAGATCATATTTCGGAAATGTATGAAGAATACAAAAAAAACAATGGAGAAAAAGCAAGCTGGTTTACCAGGCTTTTCAATCAGAACCAAAGATGGCTGCGGGTATGTGAGTTTGTGGTCTGCTTTCTGGCGTTCGAATTTTTGCAGCGTCTTCTGGGAAATCAGGCTCAGTTTAAGATGATTGATCTGCGTCTTGTGTTTATTGTCTTGTTTGGAAGTCTTTACGGTCTGGGATATGGAATTGCCGGAGCAGCAGCCCAGACAGTATCCTTGCTTCTGGCATATGAAAGCCAGGGAACAAAGTGGTATACCCTTTTTTACGAACCAGCTAACTGGATTCCATTTATCTTTTACTTTGCTGCAGGTGCTGTATGTGGTTATGTGCGAATGAAAAACAGGGAAAATCTGGAATTTATATCAGAGGAGAATCAACTGATCCGGGAAAAATTTCTCTTTATGCGTGATCTGTACCAGGCGACCCTTCAGGATAAAAAAAGATACAAAAAACAAATTCTGGGCAGTAAGGACAGCTTTGGAAAGATTTTCGACATTACCAGGAAGCTGGATATTGTACAGCCAGAGGAATTGTTTATTGAAACGATGCACATTATGGAAGAGGTTCTGGAGAATGAAACCTTTGCGTTTTATTCCCTCAGTCAGAAAAACGGCTATGGCAGGCTGGAAGCTGCATCTCCCAAGTCTCAGGGAATGTACTCTGCTTCTGTCAGATTAAGTGAGTATACGCTTGCCCTGGAAACCCTGGAAAAAGGGCAGGTATGGGCAAATCGGGATTTCGTAAAAGGTTATCCCATGTATATGGCTGGTATCAGGAAAGAAGGCAGTCTGGTGATGCTGATCTGTATTCAGGAGGTAAAAAACGGACAGCTGACTTTATACTATATGAATCTGTTTCAGATTTTATGTGGTCTGGTAGAAACATCACTTTTACGTGCTCTTGAATATCAGAAAGCCACGGAATACAAGAAATATGTAGAGAATACGAGGATCCTGAAGCCGGAATACTTTGAAAAAAGTCTGGAGCTTCAGCATTCTATGCGTGAGCAGAAGATGGCATCCTATATCCTTCTGAAACTGAAGTATGGGAACATGACCATTGAGGATGCGGATGAGGCACTGGACAGCTGTATCAGAGAAAACGATATCCGTGGTATTTCTCCGGAAGGGGAGTTGTATCTGATCCTGACCCAGGCAGATGACAAGGCATTGCCAGTCATCCTTGAACGTCTGAAAAGAAATGGATTTGAGGGAAAGGTGCTTGATGTTCCGGTAGGAAAAGAGACAGCAGGAGTGGAATCATGACAAAAACAGCAATTGGAATCACGGCACTGGCGATTCATCTGATCATTTGTATACTGATCTGGTCAGGAATACGCACAGGTTTTCTGAAAGTAGAGATGTACATGCTGTCTCTTGCCGTATTTGTACCAGTCTGGGGACCGGTGTGTGTCCTGCTCATACATTTTCAGCCTTTTTCCGGTACGGATCAGGTGAAAACAGTGGGAGTTGAAAAGCTCAGGGTTAACGAGGAAATTTATAAGAACATGTTTCCGGCCATGGAGGAAAATGACAGGGATGTGGTTCCTCTGGAGGAGGCCCTTCTTCTGAATGATCCTTCCAGGCGCCGGGAACTGATCATGAACGTTCTGAATGATAACCCGGGGGAATATGTGGAATTATTAAAGCAGGCACGAATGAATGAGGATGTGGAGGTAGTCCATTATGCGATTACAGCCATGGTGGAACTGTCCAAAGAATATGATTACAGATTACAAAAGATTGAGAAAAAATATACGAATGATCCAGATGATCCTGTTATTCTGGAGGAGTACTGTGATTTCCTGAAAGAATATCTGAGTCAGGGCTTTATGGAGAAGCAGATGGAACAGATTTACAGAAACCAGTATACCCAGCTTTTGTTAAAACAGCTGGAACAAAAGGTGAATCTCCATACCTGTGTCTGCCTGATGGAAAATCTTATGGTGCAAAGGGATTTTTTTCTGGCAGAAAAAATATTGAAAATCATGGATCAGAACTGGCACAGAGGTGAAGAATACTGGATCTGGAAAATTCGGTATCTGGCAGAACGGAAAATGGGGAAAGAACTGAAACAGAGCTTACAGGCATTGAAGGAAGAGCATATCTATCTTTCTTCCAGAGGAAAGGAGGCACTGGGATTTTGGCTGGATGGATCAAAAAAGTGAAAGCTTTTCAATTTAAGGGAATTCTGGTGATCCTGGGCTGTTTTCTGCTTATAGGAGCCATTCTGTTTGCAGAACGCTCCGGTCTGTCCTACCGGGAAAAGGCAAAGAAACTGACTTATCTGGATGCAGATAAAGTAGTTACGGAAGAAACCGTGGTAAAGACACTAAAGCCAACCTGCCTTGTTCTTACAGACAGCAGTCAGGCGGACAGCACCGTGGCGTGGATCCAGTTCGAGCAGATCTTTAAGGACATGAAGGTGGGTACTGATCTGGTAGATGTAAATTATGAAAGTGTACCGGCTGATCTGTCTGATTATGAGACTGTGGTCGTTCTTTTAAGCGATTTAAATCCGCTGAAAGAAAATGTGCTGAAGATCAGCGACTGGGTAAAAGAAGGCGGAAGTGCCATGTTCGCTCTTACTCTTCAAAAGGATACTTATGTATCCCTTATTGAGCAGAAGCTTGGAATTGTATCCTCAGGTTACACAAATGCCATGGTAAACAGCATTTATTTCGACAGTGAGTTTCTCGTCGGAGGAGGAAAAGCATACAAAGTCACAGACGGCTACGAATTGGCCTGGGCAGTGGAGCTGAGTCAGCGCGCAAGGGTATACGCCTGGGCAGATGATACGTCAGGCGTTCCTTTGATTTGGGAAGCTGATTATGGAAATGGAAAGGTTGTAGTAGCGAATTTTGGGTTTTATGAAAAAGCTTTCAGAGGCTTTTTTGCTGCATCCTACAGTCTTCTTACAGATGTGGGGGTATATCCGGTGATCAACGGATCCGTCTTTTATCTGGATGATTTTCCCTCCCCTGTTCCAAATGGAGATGGAACTTATGTAAAAAGGGATTATGGCACCAGTATTGCAGATTTCTATACCAATATCTGGTGGCCGGATATGATCGCCCTTGCTACGGCTCACAATGTGCAATATACAGGAGTTATAATAGAAAATTATGAGGATGAAACAGACGGAGAGACGGAACGCCAGGATGATGTACAGCGGTTCCAGTATTTTGGAAATATGATCCTTCATCAGGGCGGGGAACTGGGTTATCACGGTTATAATCATCAGCCGCTCAGCTTGTCAGACACGGATTATGGAGATGCACTTCCCTATAAGACCTGGACAAGCTTTTCTGCCATGGAAAAAGCAATGAAAGAGCTGATGGATTTTGGAAAGGAAATGTTTCCGGAGACTACCATGTCTGTTTATGTTCCTCCTTCTAATGTTTTGTCAGAAGCGGGAAGGAAACTGCTGGGTTCCCTGTATCCCAAGATCCGTACTATTGCCAGCAATTATTTTTCCGGCGACTATGCTTATGTGCAGGAGTTTGAAGTGGCTGAAGATGGAATCGTAGAACAGCCGCGTATTATTTCCGGTGCGATCATTGACGATTATATGCAGATGGCTGCTTTGTCTGAGTTGAATATGCATTTTGTAAATACACATTTTATGCATCCGGATGACCTTCTGGATGAGGACAGAGGCGCTGCCCTTGGCTGGGAAAAGCTGAAAAAACGTCTGGATGAATACATGACCTGGCTGAATGAAGCAGCACCGGCACTTCGAAATCTTACAGGCTCCCAGCTATCCGGTGCCATTGAAAGATATGGTGCCCTGACCGTGGAGAAATACATTACAGACAAGAAAGTGCATCTTCATCTGGGAAATTTTTACGATCAGGCGTATCTGATGGTGAGAATGAATAAAGGAACTCCGGTGCGTGTGACTGGTGGAGACTTGACTCAGGCTGCTGGGAATCTGTATTTGCTGAGCGCAGAACAGGAAGATGTGTACATTGAGTTCGAATAAATATAATGACAGCAGTGTCAAAAGGTCTTTTACTATTGGTAACATAAACATATGTATTGAAAATGCAGATAAAAGGAGAAAACAGTGAGAATCTGTCTGGTTTTGGAAGGGTGTTATCCTTATGTGTTCGGCGGTGTTTCCACATGGATGCACCAGTATATCAATCAGATGCAGGAGCATGAATTTGTGCTCTGGGTTATTGGTGCAAATGCAGAAAAAAGAGGAAAATTTGTCTATGAACTTCCAGAGAATGTTGTGGAGGTTCATGAGGTTTTTCTGGATGATGCTCTCCAGGTGAAAGAAAAGGGGAAAATGTCCCATATTTTTTCCGAAAAAGAACTAGAAAGTCTGAGCGAGCTGATGCAGATGAGGAGACCGGACTGGGAGACGTTGTTTTCCCTGTATCATGATAAACATTTAAACCCTATGGCTTTTTTGAAAAGTGAGACTTTCCTTGATCTCCTTATAAAAATCTGTAAAGAACAGTATCCGTATATTGCTTTTGCAGATGCCTTTCACACCATGCGTTCCATGCTTCTTCCTGTTCTGTATCTTATGGGAAGTGAAGTGCCAGAGGCGGATGTGTATCATGCCATATGTACCGGGTACGGCGGACTTCTGGCCTGTCTGGGCGGCTATGTGTACAAAAAGGATGTTCTTCTTACAGAACATGGAATTTATACAAGGGAAAGAGAGGAGGAGATTATCCGTGCCAAGTGGGTGGTTCCATCCTTTAAGAAACAGTGGATCGCTTTCTTTTATATGCTGTCAGATATGATCTATCAGAGGGCATTTCGTGTGACCTGTCTTTTTACAAATGCAATGCGCACTCAGATTCAGATGGGCTGTGCACCTGGGAAGTGCCGGGTTATTGAAAATGGGATCGACTATGACAGGTTGTCCGGAATCCCTTTGAAAGAAGAGGATGGCTGGGTAGATATTGGAGCAGTAGTAAGGCTTGCTCCTATCAAAGATATCAAGACCATGATCTACGCTTTTTTTGAACTGTCTGCACATGTAAAAAATGTACGCCTTCACATTATGGGAGGAGTCGATGATGAAGAATATGCACAGGAATGTTACGAGCTGGTGAAACAGCTGAAGCTGGAAAACATTATATTTACAGGGCGTGTGGACATTGTAAAATATATGGAGAAACTGGATTTTACCATCCTTACCAGCATTTCAGAAGGACAGCCCCTGTCTGTGCTGGAATCCTTTGCTGCAAGACGTCCCTGTGTTACCACAGATGTAGGCTGCTGTCGGGAACTTCTGGAGGGAAAGGAAGAGGATGTGTATGGAAAGGCAGGCTATTATGTGGCACCTATGTACCGTGACGGACTGGCTCTTGCCATGGAGAAGATGTGTGAATCCAGAAGCAGGCGGCTTCGTATGGGGAAAAATGGACAGGCGCGGGTAAAGGCTTATTACAGACAGGAACGCATGATCCGTCTGTACCGGGAGCTTTATGAGGAGGTGATATAAAAGAATGGCTGGAATCGGATTTGAACTAAAAAAACTGTTTAACAGACAGGGACTTTTTGCTTCCTTCAGAGCTTACGGATATGCGGGAGTCGTATGTACCGGTCCGATGCTTCTTGGAATTGTATTGCTTCTTGGCGTTATGTATCTTTGTGATAAAACAGGAGGCAGCAGACACAGCCGGGAACTTCTGGTGTGTATGATCACGTATACCCTTTTGTTTTCCCTGACAGTTACCAGTTTTTTGTCTATGGTAGTTACCAGGTTTATTGCGGATATGCTGTACGAAGAAAAATACGATATGGTATTGCCTTCTTTCTGGGGCTCTACAGGGATCATGCTGGTGGCCGGCGGGATCCTGTATGGAATTTTTCTTATCTTTTCCGGAGCAGGACTTATGGACAGCTTGCTGTGTCTGTGGCTTTTTGGAGAGCTGACCGTTACCTGGAATGCAATGAGTTATCTCACTGCAATCAAAGATTACAGAGGAATCATGCTGTCATTTACAGCTGCTATTGTGATCACATTTATATCCGGCTGGGTATTGCTGATGCTGGGGATTCCCCATGTGGAAGCTCTTCTGATTGCAGTGGCTGTGGGATACGGAGTGATGCTTTTGTGGGATGTGATCCTTTTGTATCAGTATTTTCCCCAAGGGGAAAAGGGTGCCTTCCTTTTCCTAAGATGGGTGGATCAGTTTCTGCCTCTGGCATTTACCGGGCTTTTTATCAATATTGGACTGTTTGCCCATTTGGTGATCATGTGGGTCGGACCGCTTCAGGTACAGGTGCAGGGACTGTTTGTTGGTGCACCCTACCATGATGTGCCAGCTCTTGTGGCATTTCTTACAATTTTGGTAACAACAGTAAACTTTGTGGTTTCTGTGGAGGTGAATTTTTATCCGAAATATAAAAACTACTACAGTTTATTTAATGATAAAGGTGCTGTAGGAGATATTACCCAGGCTGGTGAGGAAATGTTAAAGGTATTGAATGTGGAATTAAAATACACGGCCTTGAAGCAGCTCCTTGCTACAGCACTTGCTATTTCTCTTGGCGGACTGCTCCTGGAGTATGTGCCGCTTGGATTTAACGATCTTATGGAAGGGTATTTCAGAACCCTCTGCGTGGGATATGGCATTTATGCAGTGGCAAATACCATACTTCTGCTGCTTTTATATTTTACAGATTACAAAGGAGCGCTGGCGGCCTCCGGATGTTTTGCAGGAGGAACTGTGCTGTTTACGGTAATATCCCTGTTTTTCCCAAGAGTATATTATGGTTTCGGATTTCTCACAGGCAGCGCAGTGTTTTTTCTGATTGCAGCCTTTCGTCTGGACTATTACACAAAGAGGCTGCCCTATTATATTTTGAGTGTACAGCCTGTGGTGGCCAGGGAAAAAAGAGGAAAGTTTTCCAGACTTGGTTTTTTCCTCAGCAAAAAACTGGAAAGGAGTCAGAACAGTGAAAAAATATAGAAAACTTGCATGTATTCTTGCCGGAAGTATGACCATGTCTTTATTCGCAGGCTGTATAGGAAATGGAGATGTAGTGCCGGAAGAAAAAAATGAGAGCACAGACACAGAAGAACCGACAGCATCAGAAACGTCACAGGAGATAAAACAAGCAGAATCCAGGGATATTCACCCGGTTCATTTAAGAGAGAAGGATAGTCTTTCTGAAACCGATGGAGCTACAAGCGTCGTTACAATGTAACAAACTGTTTCAAAGGGGAATTACTCAGACAATCCAGATCATACA
>ENA-OQKF01000808-OQKF01000808.1-human-gut-metagenome-genome-assembly--contig:-NODE-808-length-16277-cov-2.631022_pt1 | contig 16277 bp, 15 predicted proteins | sample MGYA00242617_ERZ504784 | MGnify/ENA primary metagenome ERZ504784 (study PRJEB26092, sample SAMD00036364) | human gut metagenome | host: Homo sapiens | study: EMG produced TPA metagenomics assembly of... | reverse complement strand
AAAAGAAATCCCGCGGAGGCAATCATTTTTATTTTATCTCTCCACCGTTTCTGTTCACTGGAAGTGTTCCGCGGGGTGTTTTTTGTGAACAAGGTTCACAGATCCCCCGGGAATCTCAGCGCGAAATCATGCGAATGCATGATTTCTGTGCAGCTGGTCTTATCAGCCGCCGTTCATCGGCGGTACAGGAGTGGGTCTGGATGGGTCAAATACCTGGCTTACGTCAAACAGATCTGCCAGCATGTCCGGATTGTAATACATTCGATATCCATCCACATTTCTTCTTCCCATCCGGAAATATTCATCCGTCATCTGTACAAAATATTTGTTAGAGTCCACATTGCAATAATAATCATAGCCCTGGGATTTCAGATATTCAAATTTCTCATTTCCAGTGTACTCCCCGCCATTATTAATATCTGCTCCGAAAGCAAAGATAATAATATCTGTTCCGCCAATAAGCGGGTCAATGTTCTCTTTGAAGTTCTGTGTATCTGTTTCAAGGCGTTCCATGGAAACTGTAGACATGTTTTTATGTCCCCATGTATGGCTGGCAAAAGTCCAGCCCTCCGCCTTCATGGCATCTGCGACCTTTTTCGCTTCTGCCCGCTCTGTATCCAGATCAAAATCAGGATGCGCGTCAAGCCACGCCTTTTTATCATCATTCAGATCATCTGGTCTTGTCTGATAGCTGATATCTGTGCGGTAACCCAGGATTCCATTATAGCCTGTAAGCGCTACAATTCCCTTATGTCCATGATATGCAAAATCAGGATGTTCCTCCACAAACCGGTCGATCAGCGGTACAACATCATAGTCACCTACAACTGTGCTTCCATCATCCTGTACATATTCGTTACGAACCTTCCCCTCTTCGTCTATAACAAGCTTAGTGGCAATTCCATCTCCATCCTGGGAGTGATAATAACATACATCGTCCTGCGAAAGGACAAACGGTGTTTTTCCCTTAGGAAGATAAATCTGCTTTGCCTGCATTTTCCCATTTTCATCAACGTCTGCCAGATCATAAAGGTTTACCATTACATATCCCTCGTCATACATGATCTGGGTTATCTTATTAAACTCATCCATAGTGGTCATAACCTGATTATAACCATCTGTCTTGTAATCTCCATCAAACGCCTTGGAAGTATCCACGATCAGGGAATGGTAAAAAATGTGAGTTACCTGTTCTGGAGACCAGGCTACACATTTATCCTTTTTCTTCTGGAATTTCTCTGCAGCATTCTGAAAATGGACATTTCTCACATATGCATTGTCCTTCTGCAAAAGGCTGATTGCACCGTCATAATCATACTGGGCTGCTTTCTCCTTAGCTGTGGTCAGTACTTTCTTCTCGTGACGGATCTGCCTCCTGATGATACCTGTGCCGGCAGCTGCTGCCTGTGGCATAACCCCATTTAAATTTATGGCTGCTGTCTGGGCTGCTTCCTGCTCTGGCTGATTTACAGAGTCTGAAGAATTATCTTCTGTTTTCTCCTCATCAGACACATTCCCAGATTCACCCTGTGCAGTATTTTCTGAATTGTCAGCTGTATTTCCAGTCATTTCATCACTGTCATCTGCCGTGCCTTCACCAGATTCCGGTTGTATATCTGTACTGTCTGAGCTGTCAGCAGCTTCCTCTGTATTAATATCGGGGTTTTCGGTGCTTTCGGGGTTTTCGATGCTTTCGGTGCTTTGGTCAGCCTTTGCCAGTTCTTCTGCTGCCTTGCTCTCTTTACCGGAATTCTTATCAGGGACCAAATCCCTTACCTTGGCTACCAGCGTTTCCATGCCGTCTTTTAACCCTGTCTGCTCTCTATAAAAGTATCCCACACCGCCCAACACTGCCAGAGCAGTAATAATAAGAGCCAGATTACGATTCCGTATCTGCCTCTTCTTTCTCTTCAGATTGCGCTCATGTCTCTCGCGCCGTCGTTCTTCGTAATATATCTCTTCCTGGTGTTCCTTCTCTGCCAGTTCCTGTAATTCTCTGTCAAGCTCCCGCTTGGACTGGCTGTCGGGAACTTTATTCTCTTCCAGACCAGGCTGTTCCTGTTCTGTATCCGATTTCTTCATAATGTATAACTCCTAACTATACTGTAAGCCCCCCTCAAAACACCTTCTTCCCGCAAGACCAGTTAATAAAGAAAACCTACAAAGCTTCCTATTAATCCTGAACGGAATCTGTAATCTGGCATTTATTATAACCATACCAGATAAATCTATCCATTCTGTAACCAGTAGATTTCTATTATACATGATATTCAAAATAATTACCACCTCTTCTCAGTAAATATCCTTGCATTCTATTGCCATATATTGTTAAAATAAAAAACACATGATAAAATATGTTTTAACCTCAAATATCAAAAATATTAAGCTCTATATCAGTCACTCTAAAGGAGGAAAATATGAACAGATCAGATATTATGCGCATCAGCGCACTATTTGAAATAGCCCTGGGTTCTGCTTCTTTGATCGCAGCCCGCTTCTGGATCGGAACCACTAATATTGTGGGCAGACATGTAACCCATGGTGATACTACAGAGGCTTTTGCACTTACTTATGCATTTACACTTCTTCAGATTGCAATTGGAATTATAGGCGTGATGAATGCAGAAAAAGGAAGAATGAGCACCGTTATCTTTGGAATTTTGGCCTTTATTCCCCAGATTGCCCACTTCTTTCATATTAAGGGAAGTATTATACTGGTTCTTATGAATCTTGCAGCATTTGCGGTACCGGTTTTATATACTTTCACGGCGTATAAGCTTTTTAAAGGAGATAACAAAACAATTGCCTTTTCCAAAAAATGATGTTAAAATATAGTTTATGTGAAACAAGAATGTAACTGTTCAGTTTCTTCACGGTCACACGCTTTGCGGAACCGTGCAGGCTGAATAGTTATTAAGAAACTTTATAATATAGTAGGAGGATAAGTATGCATCCAGTAACAATCGTCCTTCTGGTGATTCTTGTAATCCTCATCGGATTACTGGTTGGTTTATATTTCTTTGGCAAGAAGACCCAGAAGAAGCAGGAAGAACAGCAGGCACAGATCGAGGCAAGTAAACAGACCGTTTCCATGCTCGTTATTGATAAGAAGAGAATGCCACTTAAGGAATCAGGTCTCCCACAGATGGTCATCGACCAGACGCCGAAGCTTCTCCGCCGCTCCAAGATGCCGATCGTTAAGGCTAAAGTTGGACCGAAGATTTCCATTCTTATCGCAGACGAGAAGGTATTCGACCTTATCCCTGTGAAGAAAGAGATCAAAGCTGAAGTAAGTGGACTTTACATAGTAGGTGTAAAAGGCATCCGCGGTAACCTGGACGCTCCGGTTAAGAAGAAAAAAGGATTTTTCGCACGTTTTAAGAAATCTGCTGAGGAAGCTCAGGCAGCCCAGAATGAGACTAAGAAATCCAAAAAGAATAAAAAGAAATGATTATTTTAGCCCTGCCATTATGATGGCAGGGCTATTTTAATGCTCCTTTCCCCATATTGTAATGCCAGACATTATTTCCTGCGTGTTGCATTTTATCAAGAATCTTTCTCTATTTCAAAAAGGATCCTGCATTTCTGCAAGATCCTCATTCTCAATCTTATTTCTCATTATCCATATAAAATTTTCTAAGAAAATACGTCGGCGTACAGCTCCATGCGTGACAGTAGCTGTTAACCATGCTGGAGCCATAAGGGGATTCTTCCCGGTTGTATGGATTGTACAGTTCCCAGAAGGTGTCGGCGCCGTCGCGGATGATCTCGCCCCAGTAACGCTTCATTTCTTCCAGTGCAAGCTCTTTCTCATCACAGCGGATAAGCGCATCAATATAGTGATGATACATATATGGAGTTACCATGCGGATTCTTGGATTCACTTCCATTACATGATGGATCAATTTACAGTTTGTCTCTTTGTCAAAGACACGTGCCAGGATCATCCAGATCTGGGTTGCCCAGGAAGCCTGACGGTCCGGACCGCTTACGAACATTCCAAGCTCTTCATCCCAGAACTCTTTCACTGCTGCCTCTTTCAGCATGGCCTGCTTCTCTTCCAGCCAGCTGATATCCTCCTGTTTATCCAGAATCTTTGCAAGGCGGATTCCATAACGGATACAGTAAATCAGAACTGCTGTAGCTCCGGCCTGCTTATTCAGACCATCTCCCCAGTCCAGGAAGCACCAGAATGCATCACCTAAATCCTCCACAACATTTTTCTCATTTAACTGCGTCATAGCAATGCGGATCTGATCAATTGCCACATCATAAAGATCCCTGAGTGTTTCCAGATCACCGGTTGCCTCATAATAATCCAGAAGCACAGATGAGAAAAACAATGCATAGTCCAGAAGGTAAGTATCATCTGGCTCCATCTCCGGTTCTGTGAATACACAGGCGCTTAGCTTTCCCTCATTAAAAAGCAGTCCTGCAAAAATATACATACAGCGTTTGGCAAGATCATAATTCTTAAAGGTGTAATAATTGGCTCTCGCCTGAAGTCTCAGATCTCCCAGCCACATTCTGCGGTCACGCTTTGGTCCATCCTCAAAAACATCCTGCATACATTCTTTCAGGGTTTTTCGGCTTACCAGATCAATCTGATTCAGAAGCGGATCTCCGAAATCCACAGGCTTTACAGACTCCATATCTACAGCAGAAACCGTATCACAGGAAATACCATCGATTTTCAGCTGGAACTTGGCAGAAGTATCAATTACACGAAGCTCCATATAACGGAAAGAATATCTTCTTGGCAGCTTCACCTTCGCCGGAAGTACATCCACATGAATATACTCCTCCTGAATCCAGCCACGGCTGAGCCAGCCGTCATAATCAGCAGTTTTGTCCGTCATTTCCTCCAGACGCTCACCGAATTTCAGGTAAAAATAAACCGGTGCATCCTGATGGCTTCCAGTTTTACTAAGCTCCAGAGTTACATAACCTACAGCATGATCCCCGAAATCCACAAATACTGTATCATCTCTTTTTAAAGATTTTGCATACAGATTTTCAATCGGGTGCTCTTCTGTAATAACCGTTCTCATCTGACGGTCTTTTCCCACCATAATTTCCTTTGCAGCCTTGATTTCCTTATGCAGAAGCTCTGGTTTTAAGGATTCTGCAATTTCCAGAAAACGGTTATTTTTATGTACTTCGAAATTCTCAATTATACTATATGATGGCATTATCATTCCTCCTAAAAATCGCCTAATGTTTCATCGGAATCAGTATCTTCAGCTCAAACCAGTTGTCTGTCTTGCCCGCCATAACTGAACCGCCATACTTCTCTACAATTTTTTTCATACTCTTCATTCCATATCCATGGAACCGTTTGTCTTTCTTGGTGGTGATCGGGATTCCATCCTGGAACTGAACGTTCTCCTCGCAGTAATTCTCTGTGCGAATACGAATAAACTGTTTATCCTGAATCACATGCAGGGAAATCAGACGTTTCTGACGGTCTTTGATCTTCACCACACTTTCAATAGCATTATCCAGCATATTTCCGAAAAGAGCACTGATATCCATATCCTCCATAAAATTCAGCAGCTGCCCCTCACCCATAAATTTCAGCTCAATACCATGTCTCTGACAATGCATGCTTTTACTGGTAAGAATGGTGTCAAGGACCTTATTTCCCGTTTTATTCTGTGTTTCATAAATCTTGATCTCACGCTCCATCTGTTCCAGGTATTCCCCTGCTTTCTCGGAATCTGCGCCGCTTTTCAAAAGGTTGATCTGATGCTTCAAATCATGGTATTTCTGATTTACAATATCGATACTCTCCTTGGAAAGCTTGTAATTTTTGTACTGCATATTCATAATATTCCGAAGCGTATCCTTCTCAAAACGCATCTGGATCTCTTTTACCTGAATGTGATAAGCATAAAGCACCGCCATACCGCTAAGATCCGCCAGTGTGCGGATAATAAACACATCCATAGCTGTTCCTGCACTGAAAATACTTTTTACATCCACATAGCTTACATTGCTGATACAATACACCATAATCAGCACAAAATATACAACCAGTAATTCTCTGCGGGTGATCTGCAGCTCCTCAATATCCTTCTTCAGATAACGTTCGATCAAATAGATCAGTATGTACAGTACTGCATAAATAACTACCATATGAAGTACACGCCATAACATCTGCTCTGGTGTCCCCTTCTCCTGACCGCTGAAATCACCTGTATAAAAATAATGAACCTGCCAGCACAAAGAGGCTGCAAATTCTGCATTGATAAATGCTTTCGCACAGAAAAATCCGGTTTCACGCCATGGAAGCTCTCCTGCCATCCTGATGTACAAAAGCATCAGCAAAAACACACAAACCATAAGAGGCATGAAAAACATCTGCTTTATTCCATCTGTAAAAAACATAACGGTAAAAATACTGATAAAGCTCAACACCCCATACACATATTTCCACACATCTTTTTTCCCACATCCATGCACAAGAATCATTACCAGTGCAGAAAGCCAGTAGGAAATAGCATAATAATATCCGGGAGTGTTGACTACTGTGCCTCTCATTTTTCCACCTCATTCATATATTCATTCAGGGCATCCAGGAAGGGCTTCCGCCTGCTTCTGCTCACCTGGATCGTATCGCCGTTTACCATAATATCACTGCCCTGATAAGTCTCTACAAATTCCAGATTTACCAGATAACAGCGGTTACACCGAAAATATTTCTTCAGATCAAACTGATTATCTGTATCCCTCATAGTGCCCTTTGTCTCAAAATCCCCATCCAGAGTGTGGTAGATCAGCACATGGTCCTGAACCTCCACGTAACAAATCCGCGCCACATCCAGCTTCTTTTTACCTCCCTTCAGAACAATGGTAATGTACTCCTTCTCCGGTGTCTTCACCTTTGCCAGAGCCCTTACCATACTCTCTGAAAATGAAAAATAGGAAATTGGCTTCAGAATATAATCCAGCGCATTTACCTTATATCCCTGAATGGCATACTGAGGCATGTTTGTAATAAAAATAATAATTACATTTGTATCAAGCTCGCGGATTTTTTCTGCTGCTTTCATTCCATTGAGAAACGCCATCTCAATATCCAGAATAATAAGGTCATAGCTGGCAGTGTAATCGGTCACAATATCCTCTCCGTCCTGAAATTCTGTTACGGAAAATTTCATCTGGTTCTCTTTTTCATAACGATTCAGGCATTTCTTCAACGCCTCCCGGTCATGCCTGTCATCCTCTACAATTGCAATTCTTATCATAATTATTTCTCACCTATCCTATTCAATCAAACGGATACTCCAATCCGCTTTGCTGCCTTCTCATAATCGAATAGCTTCTTCGCAGCTTATTCGGCTAAAACGGCTCCCTGGCACAGTGACACTGCACCAGGGAGCCGGAATCACTTGTGTTAACTAAGAATAGTATAACAGGAAACAGGTTCTGAAACAATTAGATATTAGCTGCTTTCTTCTGATTTTCTTTAATCTTTTTCTGGTCCTCTTCAATGTGTTTTTCCACATCCAGACGGCTCATGAGAATGATAACAACTGCATATGTGATCACATCTGCCGCCAGAAATGCGAATGCAAGTACCTGCTCCACGCCGCCCATCTGACGATAGACGATCTGACCTGTATAGTTTGCCACATTTTCAACAATTTCCAGAGTCTGCGGATTGCAGGCAATGCCGGTATTGCTGTAGCCTGCAAAGGTAAGAAGACTATTCAGCACACCGATACAGAGTCCGCTTAAGCCTACCATAATGGAACTGTACACAGACATTGTAAATCCATCACTTCGGAAACCATTTTTCGCTTCCAGATGGTCAAGCACATCAGAAAGAAGTGCCATAGTCACATACATTGCCGGAATACTTCCGATTCCTTTCAGTACCATACTTGCAGCAACCATTCCGAAGCTGTGTACATTCAGGAAACAGACAAGGCCGCCTACAACGGAGAAGCAAAGTCCTGTAACAACAGCTCTCTTTTTGCCCAGCTTACGGGCAATTGGCCATGCCACTACCATACCAACGGCAGTAGGAATTCCACCAACCAAACCAAGTGTTGACATTAATGCACCGGAAGTCTGCTCCGGATTTGCAGAATTAATTACACTGTCAAACATCCATCTTACATAGAAGCTCATGGAACTGTTTTTGATCAGCTGACCAAACTGGAAAATCAGGAAATAGAGAATGATGATCCACCAGTATTTGTTGTGGATACAGCCTTCCAGCTGTTTTTTCAGCGGCATCTTCTCTTCCTTTACATTCAGATTGATGGTTTCCTCTGTAATACGCTCTCTGGTAAAATAATATTCCAGCATACAGCCAAATGCACTTACCAGGCAAAGAACTATGGAAATAATCCTCCAGTGTGAATAGCTTGCATCCACATCAATTCCGCCATCCTTTGTCACAAACAGAAAGCTCTGAAGAAGGATTGGCACTACAATGCTGGCTCCAACTCCGGCAGACGCAACCATGGCTGCGTTTGACAGTGTTGCAAGAAGTCCACGGCTCTCAGAATTTCTGGTAGAAAGAGAAACCATGGAGCTGTGTGCACAGTAAAAACATGGATATGCAAGTGCATAGTACATGTTATAGGACACTGCGATCCAGATCATCTGTACAGCATTGTTGCCCTTAGTTGGTGTCATAAACATAAGAATAATGGCTATGATCAGCATGGGGGCCGCAATGATCATATAAGGTCTTGCTTTTCCCTGGGTACTTCTGGTGTTGTCGATCCACTGCCCGATCATCAGATTTCCGAGAACTACGAAAATCACAGATACGATTGGCAGAAGTGTGGCAAATGCCCCGAATTTCGTCCAACCAAGTACATCCACATAATAACGGTTCAGATAGGCACCGAAAATGGCAGTGGCAAACATGGCGCAAAAGGTCGCCAGAAAATATCCGATAGCTATCTCCGGAAGCTTCACCTGATCGGATTTGATTCTTGTTTTAAAAACCGGCTTTTCTGCAAGTTTTTTTGCAAAATTAGTAATGTTCAAATATTTCGCCTCCTGGGTATCCTTTTCTTTATTTCAGATCAAATGACATAAAATTAAATGCACCGGTTCCTTTAAAGCTGAAATACAGTGCCTCTTTTTCGCCAAGTCCAGTCAGATCAGCCCCGAATCCATGCTGCTCCCGGCAAGGCTTCACCTGGATCTCAGCTACTGGTTTTCCGCTTTCTTCTGTAGTCACATAAACAACTCCTGTTGCTTTTCCCTTAATGTTAATACGAACCTTAGAAGTCTCACGCAGGTCAAAATATTTGAAACCTGCAACTGCTCCGTCACACATATTGGCAATATACTGATCTGCCCCCTGCTCACGGTCCTTTCCATCCTGAGTAAGATATGGATGACCGGACTTGGAATGCTTGATCATACTTAAGAAGCGGGTTCCTTTTTTGCCATATACATTACATGCTATATAGGAAGGATAGTTTCCTTTTCCCCTAAGAGGTCCGTCATTCAGACCACAGGAGGTCATCTCTGCCTGATAGAATTTACCATTCTCAAAGCGGATGCGCTCTGCACAGGCCTGACGGGAAGATTGCTTACGGTTACTGTGTCTGTGATAGAAAACATAATAGCTTCCATTAATCTCAATCAGGCTTCCGTGAGTGTTTCCAGTACAGTTTCTTGCATTTTTCACATCTGTGATTCCCGGAAGACCGATGTCCCCGTTGCTGACCAGAACACCGCCAAACTCAAAGCCTTCTGTAGGATTATCACTTGTTGCATAGCAAAGCTCATGGCTGTTCAGGGAACTGTAGATGAAGTAATAGGTTCCATTGAATTTACGCATGGAGCTTGCCTCCAGGAAGGGATGTCCCTCATAAGAACTTCCCGGTGCTTCTTTCTCACTGGCAATTCCAATGTATTTCGGTCCCATTTTTACAGTAAGCATATCTGCCGGGTCCAGCTCGAAGCACATTGCACCGTGCTCAGTCGGCTTGGATCCATCAAGCAGAAGGGGATTTCCCTGAAGGGCAAAGCCTGTATAAAGATACAGCTTTCCATCATCATCCATAAAAACGCCCGGGTCAAACTGCAGGTGCTCCTCTTTCTTTCCAATAGGAGTGCCGTCTGCATATTTTACATAACCATAGAATTCATATTTGCCTGCCGGCTTATCACAGACAGCCACAGAGATCATCTTCGTGCCACCCATGAAATAATAAAGATAAAATCTTCCGTCCGGTCCCTGGATCATATCCGGTGCTGCCAGACCATTTGTAAGACGGATCTTCGGTGCTGCCGGATCCTGCTCTCTTTTGAAAATAACACCCTCATAACGCCAGTTGCCCAGATCGTCTACCGGCGCTGACCAGCATACATAATCTCCCAGACAGAAATTCAAGCCGTTAAAAAGATCATGAGAACCATATATGTATACACGTCCATCTACAATATGCGGCTCCGCATCCGGCACGTATTCCCAGCTTGGCAGGTACGGATTTACAGCTTGCTTTGTTTTCATACCTTCATCCTCCATCGATTATTTTACATGATTCATAATATGGATTTATTATAACACCCTGCAATTTCTGTACCTGTTTTTAGCGTAAAGTGTAATAAATTTATCGCAAATAGCACATCTTGCAGAAAACCTTTTTCAAACACGCTCTAGTTTAATATAACCAAGGAACATAAGTAAAACTGCATTCTGACTTATAAAAAATTCCCATTACCATTTCTTAGTCCATCTTATATATCGATTTTCTTATTGCATTTTCCAATTTATCTGGTATAATAATCATTCGGTAAACAATTTAATAACAAATCAGCTCTGGTATAAAATTGGAAACGACACAAGTGCATGCTTGATAACGAACAACACATGTGTCTTTTTTGTACCCATTTTTAGAAAAAGGAGAACAATTTTATGCCAAAAACAAAATTCCAAAACGTTATTTTTACCCTGATGATGTCCTTTCTTATGGTTTACGCCATGATCTGCTACAATATTTCCCTAAATATCGGCGGAATGAGTAACCAGGTATTCTTAATGGCTTTCGGTGAAATGAGAATCATGTGGCCGGTTGCATTTATCCTTGAATTCTTCCTTGTAGATAGACTTGCTCACAAGCTTGCATTCCGCATGGTTACACCACAGGACAGACCGATCGTTATCACACTTGCGATTTCCATTATGATCATCTGCATCATGTGCCCGATCATGAGCCTGATTGCTACAATTTTATTTAAAAATGCAGGTTCCCAGTTCGTTGCTGTATGGTTCCAGACCACTTTCATGAACTTCCCGGTTGCTTTCTTTTGGCAGCTCATGTACTGTGGACCGCTGATTCGTTTTATCTTTGGAAAGATGTTTCCGGAGAAAGAGAACGCATAAATAGTTTCATTAGTGGAATATAATATAAATATTTTAAAAGGCATTGCAAGATATAGCCTCTCCCTAGAGCGTGTTTGACTCCAAAATCAAAACCTTTACAGACGCCATATGATTTCTTGCAATGCCTTTTCTCGTTAAACTTTCTCAGCTACTATTCTGTAATTTCTAATCCAAATCAAGAAGTATGTACTGGCATTGTTGTATTCTCGATAAACCCTTCACACATTTTCTGTACTTTTTTAAGCGGCAGCTCGGAAATTGCCGCAATTTCTTTCTGTGAATACCCCCGAGAAAACATATTAAAAACAGTCCTGCGATCTTTTTCTCTGGCCTGTCTTCTCATTTCTTTTTTCATTTCTTTCCGCGTTGCTGCTCTCGCTTCATCTGCATACATCTGCATTGCGCCATCCCATGCCTTACACATATCCTTCACCTCCACAACCTCTTCATCAACAAATTCATATTGCTCCAGTAATATTGCCAGAAGCCACCTGGTTTCTTGACTTAGCTTTCGTATTTCTTCGGTATTCTCTTCTACGTATTTTCTCAATTCGTCTTTTTTACGGCTGTGCTTCATAAGCTGGAAAATATCTTTCCATTCCGTGTGAAACAACTCAGGATTCTGTTCATGAATATCTATCATACAAATATCATAATCAGGAAGCCTGTCTTAAAAACTCATCACATTTTCCGGGATGTCCATCATTTCCTGTAATTTTAACTTACTCTTCCACCTTTTCTCTCCCAGGTATAATACCTGATGAAATACCGGAAGCAATGGACGACGGATTCGGCGCCGTTTTTTCCCACGTTTTCCTCTTCCCCAAAACATTTGCTGGGATTTTCTTTTCCACTCTTTTAGCTGATCTGTATATTCTATGCTGTCATATGTAAAGCATCTCACAGGCATCTCATAGTTTGCCCCAGACTCAACTTCACATGCCAGAAAAAATCTACAGCCCGGTTTGTCGTGCAGACGTAGAAAATCGCGTTCTCTTTCCAGATACATGAGCTTCGCGCTGTCATCCCCGAATTCTGCCTCTTCAAAAACACCTTTTTCCCTGGCAATTTCCTCTTCGCCGTATTTTTCAGAACTGTTTTTCTTTTGTATATTTTTTGCCGTAATCGGCTGTTTATATGAAACTCTCTTCTTCCTTTGTACTTCCTTAAGATAACGTGGATCCACAATCTGCTTTCCTGCAAATAAAGTACCGTTCATAAAATCTGCAAGGCGTTCGTTATCCTTCAGATACTCCTGTAGTCCCTGGTCCTTTACGCCCAAGCGCCACCACCTTCTTTATTACACTTATTTCACAGGAATACTTCGCCGAATGGCTATGAATAGGCTGCTGTTCACGAACTGAACTGCCTTCGAATAGTACATAGAGTTCCTGAGATGTGGATTCAGCGTAACATAAAATATGATGTACTGCAAGGAGTTTATATTTTTTAAGAATCATTCCTCGTTAATATTATATCATTTGTAGTTATTTTATACAATACTATTTTTATAAAATATATACTTAAATAAAAAAAGCATTGCAGAACATACCGCCCAAAAGTCAGACATTAAAATCTAACTTTTAGTAAGCGGTATAATATTCCTTGCAATGCCTTTAATTCATAACTATCTATAAATACACCCTACATGTTTTTTTCACTTTTTGGTCTCCTAACCCTTTATTTTTCCTCTTTCAGATGCGCATCCAGAAATTCCAGACCAACCGTCTCCGCGTAATCTCTTCCCTCTTCGAAATTCATCTCGAAACCATGGGTAGATCTTTTTCCATAAATCGGAACCAGAACAGAACCTTCCCCTGTGTACGCTTCCTCTATTGCCTTTTCAGAATAGCTGTATGGCACCAGGCTGTCATTGATTCCGTGAATAATCATAACATCTCCTTCATATGCGCTGATTGTGTCATAAACATCCAGAGCATAAACTGTTTTCACGTACTCAGAGCCCACAGTTCCTACTGGCATCTCGGCCTCCCCTTCTGGAATATCATCTGCGGTAGCATACAGTTCCCGGGCATTATCTTGAATACAAAAGGCTGGATAAACCAGAAGCATAGCTGCTACATCCTCTTTTCTGTCTGCTGCGGCAAGGGTACTTATAAGCCCTCCCTGGCTCTGTCCCAGAAGGAAAAGATGATCCTGATCCACATAATCCTTTGTTTTCACAAAATCTATAACGGCACTTAAATCTTCTTTCTCCGTCATCACCGTCATATCCATGAAATCTACATCACTATTTCCGTTAAGGGAACCTCCGCAAAAATCAAATGTATAAACCACATATCCATCCTGTGCTGCTTTTTCCGGCCATTTTGCACGCTCTACCAGCTGTGATGTAGAGCCAATTCCGTGGCTCATAATAATTACCGGATAAGTTTTGGTCTCGTCAAAATCTGCTGGATAATAGAACTGTCCGTAAATATTATTATCCCCATTTTTACACCAGGAAACAACCTTTGTGCAGCCTTCTAATTCTGTGGTGTATCCCTCTTCAATCTCCGGATTATCAGCCTCTTCTGAATCAGCATCTGCCTCTCCTTCAGAATCAGAACTGTCCTCCGCTTCCTCTGTCTGCGTTTCTGCATTTTCCTCAGCTGAAACAGTCACGCTTACACAGCTCACACTCAATACTGCTGCCATTCCTAAATCAATTAACATCTTTTTCTCTAACATTTTTCATTCCTCCATGTAAAGCGAACATTCGCAATCCGCTTCTCTACTTGCCTCTTTTAATGCGAGTTTACCATACTCAAAATCTATCTGCCATATCTACAGCATAACCTTAGCATTTTCCATCATAATCTTTCATCCACCTATTTTTCTATCGGCAGCGGAATCAAAATATTGATATTGAAAATCCCATCTTCCGCAGTCACAGACATATTTCCATGATAATTCTCCGTAATCATCCGTATACTTTTCAAGCCAAATCCGTGGTGTTCCTTATCTTTTTTCGTAGTTTCAAAACCATCTGCTGTTTTCTTCAGCTCTCCTTCAAAATAATTTTCTTCGTGGATAGAAAGAAAATTTCCTCTGGTGCGCACCAGAATGTTGATAGTTCGTTTCTCTTCTTCCAGATGCGATACTGCCGTCACCGCATTGTCCACAATATTTCCAAACAGGGAACCAATTTCGCTTTCTGATAAAAAATCCAGTTTTTCCCCTTCTGCAATGCAAGTCATGTTAATTTGGTTATATTCGCAGTACAGTTTTTTCTCTGTAAGAATAGTGTCCAGGATCTGATTCCCAGTCTGAAACATAGAATCATAAATAGTCAATGCCTTCTGAATTTCCTTCGCCTCTTTTTCATAAGCGCCTCCGGACAAGCCCTGTAGTCTCTGAAACCAGTGTTTCAGGTCGTGGCATTTGATATTTATCAGTTCCATATTTTTCCTGGAAAGCTCATATTGCTGCTGTTTCTGGTAGAGCAGATCCTCCAGCTGTTGTTTCTGGGCAGAAATGGAATTTCAAATGCAGCACTATGGCAATGGCAATCGCCAGCAACAATGCATACAGCACTATAAATGAAATTCCACTGCTGATTTCCAGAAAAGTCTGTAATAAAATGAATACACTGTATAAAACAATCTGGGTAATATAAGCAGCTATACTGACAAATACAATTTCACGACCCGGATTTTCATAACAGAACACCATAGTCAGCATACTAAGAAGAAAGATCATAATAATCCCAGGAATGCTTTCCCACATAGTAGTTGTATTACTGACTAGCAACACAGATCCAAACAGACAGATTCCGCTCCCAGCTGCCGCCCGAAGCCAGAAAAAAGATTTTTTCCCAAAATGCCTGCACATGAGAAAACTAAATACCAGCAGTTCAAATGTAAGCTCGCATTTCCACATAACATCCCAGATATTCATGCACTGCACCCTCCTACAAAATCATTCAGCGCTTTCATAAAGCTTTTCTTTTTCGGGTGGCTGATCTGAAGCTGGGTTTCTCCCAGGCTTACCATGTAACCTTCCACCGCTGTCACATAAAACAAATTTACATAATAACAATTGTTGCACAGTGCAAAAGTATTTTCCGAAAGTTCTTCCGTCACCTTTTTCATGCTTCCGTAAGCCTCCACCTCTTTATCCTCAAAGTGGTAAATTACTTTATGCCCCAGAACTTCCACATATTTTACCGCTCCAATAGAAGCCTTCACCAGACCATTCCGGGTATTGATGATGAACTGCTGTTTTTCCCGGGAATGGATGTGTTTTACGGCACGCTTCATTTTCAAGTTAAAGCTGAAATAGTTCAGAAGCTTCACAATATAATCCATGGCGTCTACCTCGTAGCCGTGTACTGCATACTGCGCCATGCTTGTGACAAAGATCAGCACAGCCTCTGTATTTCGCTCCCGAAACTTCCGCGCCGCCTCAAGTCCATCCATATATGGCATCTGAATATCCATAAATACGACCTGAAAGTATGTTTTCCGCTGCTCCAGGAAATCCATGGCATCGTGAAACTCCGATATATTAAAATGTTCATTCTCTTCTAATGCAAACCGCCCCAGCGATTCCATTATTATTTTTTTATCTGTATCATTATCCTCTACAACTGCAACCCGAAGCATTTCTTACCTCCAACATATCATACGCCATTTTTGATCCAATAAGCAAACATAATCTGCCTATGTTATTTTATGCATAATTATAACCTTTTTTCTTTTATATGTTTGATTTTAACGCATTTTGTTGTTTTTTGTGCGCGTATGGAGGTGCCAGAGCGTGTTTGAAAAAGGCTTTCTGCAAGATGTGCGTCACAATTTGTGGGAGATTTTGTCCGGATGAAGGCGCCGTAGCGGGCTACGGCAACTGAATTCGGGCAAAATATACCGCAAAGTGGGGCGTGCAGATTGCGGGAATGATTTTTCAAACA
>ENA-OQKF01000800-OQKF01000800.1-human-gut-metagenome-genome-assembly--contig:-NODE-800-length-16371-cov-3.651564_pt1 | contig 16371 bp, 14 predicted proteins | sample MGYA00242617_ERZ504784 | MGnify/ENA primary metagenome ERZ504784 (study PRJEB26092, sample SAMD00036364) | human gut metagenome | host: Homo sapiens | study: EMG produced TPA metagenomics assembly of... | reverse complement strand
GGCGTGCCGGAGGCCCGCGTGTCCGTAGTAGTGGGGCAGCCCCCCGCCTCCCAGAGCACTGCCCAGGAACCGGCGGCCCAGCCTCAGGCTGGCGTGAAGGATGCGCTGGACGAGCTGCTGGCCTTTGGCGCGCAGTTTGACAACATTAAAATTCAATAAGATCCCCCAAGGATCGGAAGGAGAATCGACTATGGCAAAAGGATTCGGAAGCCGCGGTATGGGCGGCATGGGCGGCGGCATGAATATGAACATGATCAAGCAGGCCCAGAAAATGCAGCAGGACATGATGCGGATGCAGCAGGAGCTGGAGGAAAAGACCTATGAGGCCAGTGCCGGCGGCGGCGTGGTCACCGCCACACAGATTGGCTGTGCTCTGGCTCTGCTGTTCGTGGTTCCTCTGGGGGATAAAGTGGATCGCCGGCGCCTGATGGCGCTACAGCTTGTCGTACTGGTCGCCGCACTGGTCACGGGCGGCATGGCGCAGACGTCAACGATGCTGCGGGCGGGTATGCTCGCCACCGGCATGGCAGGAACGGCCATGACGCAAGGGCTAATCGCCTATGCGGCCAACGCCGCGTCGCCGCATGAGCAAGGCCGCGCTATTGGTGCGGCACAAGGCGGGGTATTTATGGGCCTGTTAGTGGCCCGCGTCGTCTCCGGAGGCATCAGTGATATCGCGGGCTGGCGTGGCGTGTATCTCTCTGCCGCCGGGCTGATGGTCATTATTGCGTTTCCGCTGTGGTGGAGGCTGCCCCGCTTGCCTGCGGTGCCTGAAACGATGAGTTACCCGCGCCTGATTCACTCAATGCTGACCCTGCTGCGGGAAGAAAAAGTCCTGCAGGTGCGCGGCGTACTGGCTTTACTGATGTTCGCGGCGTTCAATATTTTCTGGAGCGCTCTGGTGCTGCCGTTAAGTGCCCCACCCTATAACTTATCGCATACCGCCATTGGTGCTTTTGGCCTGGCCGGAATGGCAGGCGCGTTAGCGGCAACCCGGGCCGGAGAGTGGGCCGATCGAGGATATGCCCGGCACACCAGCGCGGCTGCACTGGTCATGTTACTCCTGGCGTGGTGGCCGATTTCACTGATGGATCGTTCGCTCGGCATTTTGCTCATTGGCATCGTGCTGCTCGATTTGGGCGGGCAGGCGCTGCATGTCACCAGCCAGAGCCTGGTCTTTCGTACCCGCCCCGAGGCGCATAGCCGGCTGGTCGGGCTTTACATGCTGTTTTATGCCGTCGGCAGCGGTCTGGGCGCGCTGAGCACCACGATGACGTATGCCATCGCGGGCTGGCAGGGCGTCTGCCTGACTGGCGCAGCGGTGAGCCTGGTGGCGCTGGTGTTCTGGTGGGTAACGCGCAAGACAGGATAAGGGTGATAAAAAAGCCCGCGGGGTGCGGGCTTCTGCAACGTCAACGTGGATAGTCGCGGTTGATCCACGCGTGATCGTCTTCCCAGGTGAACATCCATTTTCGCACCGGACCGGCCATCACGTTGAGATAGTAGCTGTCATAGCCAGCCAGCGTCGCCACCGGATGGTACCCCTTCGGCACCATCACCACGTCGCGGTTATAAACGGCCATACACTCATCCAGCGACCTGTCGTCGGTATAGACCCGCTGCATGCAGAACCCCTGCCCGGGATTGAGGCGATGATAGTAGGTCTCCTCCAGATAGGTTTCCTGCGGTGGATTATCCGTATCGTGCTTATGGCTCGGGTATGAACTGGTGCAGCCTTCGTGGGTACAGCCCTCAACCACCAACAGGCTGTCGGCGGGTTGATCTTCCGGCAGAATGTTGTGCACGTAGCGCTGGTTATGGCCTTTGCCACGCACCTGCGCGTCGATATCCTGCGGAGCGATAAGCCGTGTCGGGAAGGTCCCTTTGCCGGGTGCGACACAGACCGCCAGCTCCAGCGTCGTCAGCGCCTTAATCTGCACCGTCTCCTGCGGCGTGACGTAGACCGCCCAGGGCTTTATGCGCTCAAACGGGCTCATCCGCTCGCCGATGTCAGTAAACTGCGCGGTAGGTGTGCTGATAGAGGCTCGTCCAGCCACCAGCACCAGACAGCGCTCTTCGCTGACGGCGGGCAGCGTCAGCATCTGCCCCTCCTGCAGTTCATACGCTTCAAAGCCAACGTATCCCCAGCCCGCGCGTTCCGGCGTGACGGACTGGGTGCGGCCCTCCGCACTCGGCGGTTGCCAGCGTGATAACAGACGTGACATGTCACCTCCTCAGATAAGCCCGGCGTCACGCGCCAGACGGCTCAGGTTGTTATACCCCAGACGGGCGTAAGTCAGCGGGTGAGCGATAGCAGGATCCTGCTCCGCCTCCACCACCAGCCAGCCGTGATAATCCTGCGCCTTCAGCAGCCGCATGATGGGCGGATAGCCCACGCAGCCGTCACCCGGTACGGTGAAGACCCCACTCAGCACCGCATCAAGGAAGCTGGTTTTGCGGTTTTTGACGTCCGCCAGCACGTCGGCGCGCACGTACCACTGGTCGGTCAGCATTGGCTCGATAACAACACCACCACGGTCACCGTACGGCACGGTCAGATCGTGAGGTTTGATCTCTTCCAGCAGGCCGAGTGCATCCACTGCAGCGACAATCGCTTTACGCGCGGCAAAACGTTCCATTTTCTGGAATTCAGCCGGAATGTCGCTAGAGTAAACGTCGGATTCGTTACCTTTGGTGTCATACACTTCCGCGCTTTCACGGATATCACCGTCGAACGTCAGAATGTTGATCATTGGCAGGGCGTGACGACGACCCACTTCGTAGTCGTTGAAGTCGTGTGCCGGGGTGATTTTCACACAGCCGGTGCCTTTTTCCATGTCGGCGTGTTCATCGCCCACAACGGGAATGCGGCGGTTAACCAGCGGCAGCACCACGAATTTGCCAATCAGATCTTTATAACGCGGATCTTCCGGGTTAACGGCCACGCCGGTATCGCCCAGCAGGGTTTCCGGACGGGTGGTCGCTACCACCAGGTAATCTTTACCGTCTGCTGTTTTAGCGCCGTCGGCCAGCGGATAGCGGATATGCCACATGGAGCCTTTAGACTCACGGTTTTCCACTTCCAGGTCGGAGATAGCGGTGCGCAGTTTAGGGTCCCAGTTTACCAGGCGCTTGCCACGGTAAATCAGGTCTTCTTTGTACAGACGGACAAACACTTCTTTAACGGCGTTGGAAAGACCTTCGTCCATGGTGAAGCGCTCGCGCTCCCAGTCCACGGAGTTGCCAAGACGGCGCATCTGACGGGTGATGGTACCGCCGGATTCTGCTTTCCACTGCCAGATTTTATCGATGAACGCGTCGCGACCGTAGTCGTGGCGGGTTTTACCTTCTTCAGCGGCAATTTTACGCTCAACCACCATCTGGGTCGCGATACCCGCGTGGTCAGTCCCCGCCTGCCACAGGGTGTTTTTGCCCTGCATGCGCTGGTAGCGGATCATGGTATCCATGATGGTCTGCTGGAAGGCATGACCCATATGCAAACTGCCGGTGACGTTCGGCGGTGGGATCATGATGCAGAAGGACTCTTTGCTTTCATCGCCGTTAGGCTTGAAATAGCCCTGCTGTTCCCAGTGCTCGTAAAGCGGCTGTTCGATATCGCGTGGGTTATATGTCTTTTCCATTATTTCCAGGTTGCCATATTCAGGTTAAAACCAGCCAGGCGGTACGCTTTATAGCGTTCGCGCGCCAGTTGTTTCAAAGATTCTTCGTAAGGGACAAAGTCTACCACTTCTGTGAAAGCGGTGGCAAAATCTGCAAAATCTATCCGCAGGCTAATCAGAATATCGCGCGCGCTGCTGTTGCGCTTTTGCGGCCAGGCAATCTCTACCGGTGCGCCGCCACGAGGGCCTTCGCCAGACAGATTATGCGGAACAAAACTCTCCGGCGGGCGTGCCCAGAGTGCTTCGTCAAGGCGGATGGCCTGCTGCTCATCTTCGCAGGCAATCAGAACGCGTTTACCTGCGCGCCAACGTTCTGCGGCAATTTCACACACCAGCTGTTCAACTGCGCTGAGGCCGTCCTGATGGGTGTCGTTGTCCAGAAGGTAGAACGTTGCATTCTTCATATATGGGGCTTCTTGTTATGGATTTAAATGCAAGGCCGGGCTGACCCGGCCTACAAACGGCATCTTTCCGTAGGCCCGGTAAGCGTAGCGCTACCGGGCATCTGACGGCAATTACTCTTCGCCGTTAAAACCCGCACGATTGAGCAGGAACTGCGACAGTAACGCGACCGGACGACCGGTTGCGCCTTTGGCCTTACCGGAACGCCAGGCGGTACCTGCGATATCCAGATGCGCCCAGTTGTACTTACGGGTAAAGCGCGCCAGGAAGCAGCCCGCAGTAATTGCCCCGCCAGGACGACCGCCGATGTTCGCCATATCGGCGAAATTAGACTCCAGCTGTTCCTGGTACTCGTCACCCAGCGGCAGACGCCATGCGCGGTCCCCGGCCTGCTCTGAGGCACCAATAAGCTCGTGCGCCAGAGGATTGTGGTTCGACATCAGCCCGGTGATGTGATGGCCCAGCGCAATCACACAGGCACCGGTCAGCGTGGCCACGTCAATGACCGCTTCAGGCTCGAAGCGCTCAACGTAGGTCAGCACGTCGCACAGCACCAGACGGCCTTCGGCGTCGGTGTTCAGCACTTCAACGGTCTGGCCGGACATGGTCGTCAGAACGTCACCCGGACGGTACGCACGACCGCCAGGCATGTTTTCACAGCCCGCCAGCACGCCAATGACGTTAATCGGCAACTGAAGTTCTGCCACCATACGCATCACGCCATACACTGCTGCTGCACCACACATGTCGTACTTCATCTCGTCCATGCCTTCGGCAGGCTTGATGGAGATACCGCCGGAATCGAAGGTCAGACCCTTACCAACCAGCACAATCGGACGCGTATCTTCAGACGGGTTACCTTTGTACTCGATAACCGACATCAGCGACTCATTCTGGGAGCCGTTGCCGACTGCCAGATAGGAGTGCATTCCCAGCTCTTTCATCTGCTGTTCGCCGATGACGCGGGTGATGACATTCTTACTGTAGGCGTCAGCCAGCTGACGTGCCTGAGAGGCCAGATAGGCTGCGTTACAGATGTTAGGCGGCATATTGCCCAGATCTTTTGCGGCTTTAATCCCGGCAGCAATCGCCAGACCGTGCTGGATAGCGCGTTCACCGCTGGTCAGCTCGCGACGGGTCGGTACGTTAAAGACCATCTTACGCAGCGGACGACGTGGCTCGCTTTTGTTGGTTTTCAGCTGGTCGAAGCTGTACAGGCTCTCTTTTGCCGTTTCGACCGCCTGACGCACTTTCCAGTAGGTGTTACGGCCTTTGACGTGCAGCTCGGTCAGGAAGCAAACGGCTTCCATTGAGCCGGTATCATTCAGCGTATTAATCGTTTTCTGAATAACCTGCTTATACTGACGTTCATCCAGCTCGCGCTCTTTACCGCAGCCAATCAGCAGAATACGTTCGGACAGTACGTTTGGAACATGGTGCAGTAACAGCGTCTGCCCAGGTTTGCCTTCCAGTTCGCCACGGCGCAGCAGGGCGCTGATGTAGCCATCACTGATCTTATCGAGTTGCTCGGCGATCGGGGAGAGTCGGCGTGGTTCAAAGACGCCCACAACGATGCAGGCACTCCGCTGTTTCTCCGGGCTACCGCTTTTTACACTGAACTCCATGCACTACGCTCCTGAATCTTAAAGACAACAGCGGCTGCTACAGATAGAATTGAAACCTTTCGTAACTCATGTCCGCTGTTGTGGTGACTTCGTGTTAATCTTACGTTACTACGGTTTCGACACGTCAGAAAAAGTCCTGAAGCGTGAATCCGCCGGATGTTTTAATCTTAGCGATGATTTCGACGACTCAAGAGAATAAATGACGTTTAAGCCATGAAACAAGCGATTTTCCAGCAAAAAGACGGGTTTTTACGGGCGTATTTAAAGTGATAATCATAAGATATCTGGTGCGGGAGACGCTCAAAAGCCAGCTGGCGATCCTCTTTATCCTGCTGCTGATTTTTTTCTGTCAGAAGCTGGTCAGGATCCTCGGTGCGGCCGTTGACGGCGAAATTCCTACGAATCTGGTGCTTTCCCTGCTTGGTTTAGGGATCCCGGAAATGGCGCAGCTTATCCTGCCGCTAAGTCTTTTCCTCGGTCTGCTCATGACGCTCGGCAAGCTTTATACCGAGAGTGAAATCACCGTGATGCACGCCTGCGGCTTGAGTAAAGCCGTACTGGTGAAAGCCGCTATGGTTCTGGCGCTTTTCACAGGTATCGTTGCGGCGGTGAATGTGATGTGGGCGGGCCCAACGTCTTCCCGTCACCAGGATGAAGTGCTGGCAGAAGCCAAAGCAAACCCGGGTATGGCCGCACTGGCGCAGGGCCAGTTCCAGCAGGCGACGGACGGGAATTCTGTTCTCTTTATCGAAAGCGTGGATGGTAGCCGCTTTAACGATGTGTTCCTTGCTCAGCTCCGCACCAAAGGGAATGCCCGTCCTTCCGTCGTAGTGGCCGATTCGGGTCAACTGTCACAGCGTAAAGATGGCTCTCAGGTGGTGACGCTGAATAAAGGCACGCGCTTCGAAGGCACTGCGATGCTGCGCGATTTCCGCATCACCGATTTCCAGAACTACCAGGCCATTATTGGTCACCAGACCGTGGCGCTCGATCCAAGTGATACCGAGCAAATGGATATGCGTACCCTGTTCAATACGGACAACAACCGTGCGCGTGCCGAACTGCACTGGCGTATCACGCTAGTATTCGCCGTATTTATGATGGCTCTGATGGTCGTTCCGCTGAGTGTGGTTAACCCACGTCAGGGACGCGTGCTGTCAATGTTGCCAGCCATGCTGCTGTACCTGGTGTTCTTCCTGTTACAGACCTCAATTAAGTCTAACGGTGGTAAGGGTAAAATTGACCCGTTCGTCTGGACCTGGGTGGTCAATGGTCTGTATCTGCTGCTGGCGGTGGGACTCAACCTGTGGGATACGGTGCCTGTGCGCCGCATTCGTGCCCGCTTCTCGCGTAAAGGAGCCCTCTAATGCAGGCGTTTGGCGTTCTTGACCGCTATATCGGTAAAACTATTTTTTCCACCATCATGATGACGTTGTTCATGCTGGTGTCGCTCTCCGGCATTATCAAATTTGTCGATCAGTTGAAAAAAGCCGGGCAGGGGAGCTATGACGCGCTGGGTGCGGGCATGTATACCCTGCTCAGCGTGCCAAAAGATGTGCAGATCTTCTTCCCGATGGCAGCCCTGTTGGGTGCGCTGTTGGGCTTAGGGATGCTGGCACAGCGCAGTGAACTGGTTGTTATGCAGGCTTCGGGCTTCACCCGTATGCAGGTTGCACTGTCGGTGATGAAAACCGCGATCCCGCTGGTGCTGTTGACCATGGCAATTGGCGAGTGGGTGGCACCGCAGGGTGAGCAGATGGCGCGTAACTATCGTGCGCAGGCGATGTACGGTGGCTCACTGCTCTCAACGCAGCAAGGGTTGTGGGCAAAAGATGGTGACAGCTTCGTCTATATCGAACGTGTGAAGGGCGATGACGAACTGGGAGGCGTGAGTATTTACACCTTCAATGACGATCGTCGTTTGCTCTCCGTGCGTCACGCCTCTTCGGCCAAGTTTGACGCCGAGCATAAGCAGTGGCGGTTGTCGCAGGTGGATGAGTCAGACCTGACCGATCCAAAACAGATCTCCGGCTCTCAGACGGTGTCGGGCATGTGGAAAACCAAACTCACGCCGGACAAACTCGGCGTGGTGGCGCTGGATCCTGACGCTCTCTCCATCAGTGGTTTGCACAACTACGTGAAATACCTGAAGTCGAGCGGACAGGACGCCGGACGTTATCAGCTCAACATGTGGAGCAAAATCTTCCAGCCGTTGTCCGTGGCGGTGATGATGCTGATGGCACTGTCGTTTATCTTTGGCCCGTTGCGTAGCGTGCCGATGGGCGTGCGCGTGGTGACCGGGATCAGCTTCGGCTTTGTATTCTACGTTCTCGATCAGATCTTCGGCCCGCTGACGCTGGTTTATGGCATTCCGCCTGTTATCGGCGCGCTGCTGCCGAGTGCCAGCTTCTTCCTGATCAGCCTCTGGCTGATGCTGAAACGCTCCTGACAGACCTCTCCTCGCTTCCGGAGAACCGGAAGCGAGGCTAATCTCCTGTTTCACCCCGCACTTTTTCTCACAACCTTCAACGCCCCGCCGCGAATTTGAGTATTATTGAGCGATAAAGTCGTGAAGGGATCCTCTATGAAGCAAATTCGAATGCTGGCCCAGTACTACGTCGATCTGATGATGAAGCTTGGGCTGGTGCGTTTCTCCATGCTGCTGGCACTGGCGCTGGTCGTTCTGGCCATTGTCGTGCAAATGGCCGTAACCATGGTTCTGCACGGTCAGGTCGAGAGTATCGACGTGATCCGCTCCATCTTCTTTGGCTTGCTGATTACACCCTGGGCGGTCTATTTCCTCTCCGTGGTGGTTGAACAACTGGAGGAGTCCCGTCAGCGCCTGTCAAAACTGGTCGATAAACTGGAAGAGATGCGCGATCGCGATCTGAAGCTCAACGTTCAGCTAAAGGATAATATCGCCCAACTGAACCAGGAGATTTCGGATCGTGAGAAGGCGGAGGCTGAGCGCCAGGCGACGCTGGAGCAGCTGAAAATCGAAATGAAAGAGCGTGAGGTGACGCAGATCCAGCTTGAGCAGCAATCCTCTTTCCTGCGCTCGTTCCTTGATGCATCACCGGATCTGGTTTTCTACCGTAATGAAGATAAAGAGTTTTCCGGCTGTAACCGGGCGATGGAACTGCTGACCGGGAAGAGCGAGAAGCAGCTGATTCACCTGAAGCCGCAGGACGTATACTCCGAAGAGGCGGCCGCCAAAGTGATGGAGACGGACGAAAAAGTGTTCCGTCATAACGTTTCGCTGACCTATGAACAGTGGCTGGATTACCCGGACGGGCGCAAAGCCTGCTTTGAGATCCGTAAGGTGCCGTACTACGACCGCGTGGGGAAACGCCACGGTCTGATGGGGTTTGGCCGCGATATCACCGAGCGTAAGCGCTATCAGGATGCCCTTGAACGTGCCAGCCGCGATAAAACCACCTTCATCTCCACCATCAGCCATGAACTGCGTACGCCACTTAACGGAATTGTCGGCCTGAGCCGCATTCTGCTGGACACCGATCTCACCGCAGAACAGGAAAAATACCTTAAAACCATCCATGTCTCAGCGGTCACGCTGGGGAATATCTTCAACGATATTATCGATATGGATAAGATGGAACGCCGCAAAGTGCAGCTTGATAACCAGCCGGTTGATTTCACCGGTTTCCTTGCCGATCTGGAAAACCTGTCGGGTTTGCAGGCGCAGCAGAAGGGGCTGAGCTTTGTCATGGATCCCACGCTGCCGCTGCCGCACAAGGTGGTTACCGACGGCACGCGTCTGCGCCAGATCCTGTGGAACCTTATCAGCAATGCGGTCAAATTTACCCAGAAGGGGCAGGTCTCGGTACGTATCCGCTATGACCAGGGCGACATGCTGCACTTTGAGGTGGAAGACTCCGGCATTGGTATTCCGCAGGAAGAGCAGGACAAAATATTTGCGATGTACTATCAGGTGAAGGACAGCAACGGTGGCAAGCCCGCTACCGGCACGGGAATTGGTCTGGCGGTGTCTAAACGCCTTGCGAAGAGCATGGGCGGTGATATTACCGTCGCCAGCCATCCGGGCAAAGGCTCAACCTTCACGCTGACGGTGCACGCGCCGGCGGTGGCGGAAGAGGTGGAAGATACCTTCGAAAACGACGATATGCCGCTGCCCGCGCTGCATGTCCTGCTGGTGGAAGATATTGAGCTTAACGTAATTGTCGCACGCTCTGTCCTGGAAAAACTGGGCAACAGCGTGGATGTGGCGATGACCGGTAAAGCCGCGCTGGAGATGTTTAAGCCGGGTGAATATGATCTCGTTCTGCTGGATATTCAGTTGCCGGACATGACCGGGCTGGATATTTCCCGTGAACTGACGAGCCAGTACGCTGCCGACGAACTGCCGCCGCTGGTGGCGTTGACGGCGAACGTGCTGAAAGATAAAAAAGAGTACCTCGATGCCGGTATGGATGATGTACTTAGCAAGCCGCTGGCGGTGCCTGCCCTGACCGCCATGATCAAGAAGTTCTGGGATACCCATGATGAAGAGGAGAACACCATGACGTCTGTGGATAGCGCGAAAGCCCAAACGATACTCGATACCGCGATGCTGGAGCAGTACATCGATCTGGTTGGTCCAAAACTGATTACCGACGGTCTGGCAGTATTTGAAAAAATGATGCCGGGCTATCTGAGCGTACTGGAGTCAAATCTGACAGCGCGGGATCAGAAAGGCATTGTGGAAGAAGGGCATAAAATCAAAGGTGCGGCCGGCTCGGTCGGCTTACGTCACCTGCAGCAGCTGGGACAACAGATTCAGTCACCTGATTTACCTGCCTGGGAAGATAACGTAGGTGATTGGGTTGAAGAGATGAAACAAGAGTGGCAGAACGATGTGGCGGTGCTTAAAGCCTGGGTGGACGCCAGAAAAAAATGACCCCGGCTTAACCGGGGTGCGCGAATACTGCGCCAACACCAGGGAAATTGTGGCTGCGCCTGTTTTTTGTGTTGTTTTCGTATGGACGCCGCCTGAAAATTTAGGCCGCACGCAAATAAGATAGCAAATCTTAAATGGTTTGTTACAGGAATCAGTGAAATGTGTGAAGCATAGCGTTTTAATCAAAATTAATTATGTGCTTCAGCGAGTTGCAGAGAAGGATCGTCATGATGAAAAAGATTGGTGTCGTACTGAGCGGATGTGGCGTTTACGATGGTTCTGAGATACACGAAGCCGTCATCACATTGCTGGCCCTGGCAAGAGAGGGGGCTGAAGTCATTTGCTTCGCGCCAGACAAAAATCAGGCTGATGTCATTAATCATCTGACCGGGGAGCCGATGGCGGAAACCCGTAACGTCCTGATTGAAGCCGCGCGTATTGCGCGTGGCGAAATTCATCCTCTGATTCAGGCGGACGCCGCAGAGCTTGATGCGTTAATTGTGCCGGGCGGGTTTGGGGCGGCTAAAAACCTCAGCACGTTTGCCACGCAAGGCGCCGGGTGTCAGGTTGATCCGCATTTAAAAGCGTTATCACAGGCCATGCATGCGGCGGGTAAACCGCAGGGCTTTATCTGCATCGCTCCGGCCATGCTTCCCACAATTTTTGATTTCCCGCTGCGCCTGACCATCGGGACCGATATTGATACAGCGGAAATCATCGAGGAGATGGGGGGCGAGCATATCCCTTGTCCGGTGGATGACATTGTGGTGGATGAAGACAATAAAATCGTCACCACACCTGCGTATATGCTGGCGCAGACTATCGCGGAAGCCGCTTCAGGCATTGAAAAGCTGGTGGCCAGAGTGCTGGTGCTGACTGAATGAGGCGTCAATTCGCCGCAGGCGCCTGGGTAAAACGTATTCTTTGGCGTGCCGTGCTGGTGCTGGCGGTGTTCTGGGGCGGCGGACTGGCATTATTCAGCATTCTGCCGGTTCCGTTTTCTGCCGTGATGGTTGAGCGTCAGCTGAGCGCGTGGTTCACCGGTGACTTTAGCTATGTTGCCCACTCTGACTGGGTGAGCACAGATGAAATCTCCCCGTGGATGGGGCTGGCGGTGATAGCGGCGGAGGATCAGAAATTCCCGGAGCACTGGGGGTTTGACGTGGCGGCAATCGAGAAAGCGCTCGCCCATAATGAACGCCATGAAAACCGCGTGCGCGGCGCATCGACGCTGTCACAACAGACGGCCAAAAACCTGTTTTTGTGGGATGGCCGCAGCTGGGTGCGAAAAGGACTGGAAGCCGGATTGACCCTGGGGATGGAAACGGTCTGGAGCAAGAAACGTATTCTGACGGTCTATCTGAACATTGCCGAGTTTGGTGATGGCGTGTTTGGTGTCGAAGCCGCGTCGCAGCGGTATTTCAATAAACCTGCCAGTCGGCTGAGCCTCTCTGAAGCTGCGCTGTTGGCCGCGGTCTTGCCTAACCCAATTCGCTTTAAGGCTGATGCACCCTCAGGCTATGTGCGAAACCGACAGGCGTGGATCATGCGCCAGATGCGGCAGCTGGGAGGGGAAGGGTTTATGGCGAGAAATAAATTGATGTAAGGCGGGTAAGCGTAGCGCTACCCGCCATGAAAGAGGCGTTAGTCTTCGTCAAACCCGGCGTTAAACAGCGCAATCACCGCCGCCAGCGCTTCCTCTTCCTGTGGACCGGTAGCTTCTACTTCAATCTGGCGGCCTTTGGCGGAGTCCAGCATCAGCAGCGCAATCACGCTGTTCGCTTCCGCCTCGGTACCTTCATCGTTACGCAGCAGAACTTCTGCATCGAAACCCTGCATCAGCTCAAACAGTTTCATCGCCGGACGTGCATGCATGCCCAGCTTATTGGTGATCTCAACGGTTTGTTTTACGGTCATGTTTTACGTTTTTCCAGCGTGCGATGACGGGACTGAACGTTCTTCCCGCGTGAGCGGAAATAGTCGGCCAGCTGTTCGGCGATATAGACCGAACGATGTTTACCGCCGGTACAGCCAATCGCTACGGTCAGGTAGCTACGATTGTTTGTCTCCAGCATAGGTAACCATAGCTCAAGGTAGCTTCGCGTCTGGTAGATAAAATTGTGAACTTCTGTGTGTCTGTCGAGGAAGGCCGCGACGGGCTTATCGAGACCGGTCATTGGACGCAGCTTCGGATCCCAGTGCGGGTTCGGCAGGAAGCGCACGTCGAAAACATAATCCGCATCGATAGGAATACCGTGCTTAAAGCCGAATGACTCGAACACCATCGTCAGTTCACGCTCGCGTTTGCCCAGTAAACGGGTACGCAGCATTTCCGCCAGCTCATGCACGGACATTTCGGACGTATCGACAATCAGGTCAGCACGGGAACGCAGCGGTTCCAGCAGATCGCTCTCTTCGTCGATAGCACTTTCCAGTGAGAGGTTCTTGCTGGAAAGCGGGTGCAAACGACGGGTATCGCTGTAGCGACGGATCAGAGTATTGCGGTCTGCATCGAGGAACAGCAGCTGAGGCGAGAATGAATCAGGCAGGTTGCTCATTGCCTGTTCAAAAATTTCTGGCGATTCAGGCATGTTACGAACGTCGATACTAACGGCGGCAGAGATTTGCCTCTCCGCAAGCGTGCGTGCCAGGTCGGGCAACAGCACGACCGGCAGGTTATCTACGCAGTAAAACCCCATGTCTTCCAGCGCGCGCAGGGCCACGGATTTCCCGGACCCTGAACGGCCACTGACAATCATCAGCACCATGTTCCGTTTCTCCTCAGGACAACAGATGTGAAGGCCATCTCCTGGTTATGCATCATCCTGATTGCCTTCTGCTTCAGTGATAATTTGATATAGCTCTTCATCACTTTGGGCTGCGCGCAGTCGACGGCAAATGGTTTTATCGGCCAGGCGTTTTGCGACCAGCGAAAGCGTATGCAAATGGGTTTTCGTCTGGTCGGCAGGCACCAGCAGCGCGAAGAGGAGATCGACGGGCTGATTATCGATGGCATCGAAGGCGATAGGCGTCTCCAGCTGCACAAACACACCGACGGCACGCAGGGTGTCCTCTTCCAGTTTGCCGTGCGGGATCGCGATGCCGTTGCCGATGCCGGTACTGCCCATTTTTTCACGGGTCAGGATCGCTTCGAACACGACCTGCGGCGGCAGGCCCAGCTGTTTTGCGGCCAGTTCACTGATGATCTCCAGCGCACGTTTTTTGCTCTGGCAGTGAACAGCACTGCGCGTACATTCCTGGTTAAGGACATTGCTCAGTTGAAGAGCGGAATCGTTGTTCATCATAATTTCACCTAAGCGCTAACTGTACAAACGGCCTGTTGTGTTTCACAACAGGCCTTCCTGCACCCGTTAACTGCCCGGACAATTAGTGTTGTTTCAGTTTGTCTTTATGTTTATTGAGCTGTCGTGCAAGCTTATCAATCAAGCCGTCGATAGCAGCGTACATGTCTTGCCCTTCCGCACTGGCATGGAGCTCACCCCCGTTGACATGCAGGGTCGCATCCGAGATATGAGTCACTTTCTCCACTTTCAATACAACATAGACCTGGTTGATCCTTTCGAAATACTGCTCGAGCTTCGCGAATTTAGCATTCACAAAATCACGTAAAGCCTCAGTAATCTCGACGTTATGTCCTGTGATATTGAGCTGCATAGTGTCTTCCTTATCGGTTGTGTCAGACCAGCTGTTTACGCTGGTTAGACGGCGGAATGGATAAAGACTCTCGATACTTCGCAACAGTTCGGCGTGCCACCATAATACCCTGGTCGGACAGTATGGTGGTTAACTTACTGTCGCTCAGTGGCTTCGCGGGGTTCTCCGCGGCGATCAACTTCTTCACCAGGGCGCGAATGGCCGTTGACGACGCTTCACCGCCGCCCTCGGTATTCACATGGCTGGAGAAGAAATACTTAAGCTCAAAAATACCGCGTGGACTGTGCAGATACTTCTGCGTGGTCACGCGGGAAATGGTTGATTCATGCATCTCGACGGCCTGGGCGATATCCGCCAGCACCATCGGTTTCATATACTCTTCGCCCTGCTCAAAGAACGCCTGCTGCTGTTCGACAATACAGCGGCTTACGCGGAGCAGCGTATCATTTCGGCTCTCCAGACTTTTGATCAACCATCGCGCTTCCTGCAAATTGCTACGAATGTATTGATTATCGGAGTCGTTACGCACGCTGGTGCACATGGAGGCATACTGCTGGTTGATTTGCAGGCGAGGGATGCTGTCTGAGTTCAGTTCAACGACCCAGCGGTCATTGTGTTTTCTGACCAGCACATCCGGGATGACGTACTCGGGTTCGCTGGTCTGAATGGACTGACCGGGGCGCGGATCGAGGGATTGAATCAGATTGACCGCCTCTTTCAGCACCTCTTCTTTCAGGCGCGTGACGCGCATCAGGCTGCGGAAATCGTGATTGGCCAGAAGATCCAGATGGTCGCTGATGATCAAGCGGGCTTCATCAAGCCATGGTGTCTCTTTGCTGAACTGAGAAAGTTGGATAAGCAGGCAGTCGCGCAGATCTTTTGCGGCCACCCCAACTGGATCGAAACGCTGAATGCGCTTCAGAACGGCTTCTATCTCCTCGAGTTCAATCTCTTCGTCACCCATGCTTTCCAGAATTTCGTCCAGCGTGACGGTCAGATAACCGGTGTCATCCACGGCATCGACAATGGATGTCGCAATCGCGCGGTCGGTATCGGAGAAGGGGGTAAGTTCCACCTGCCACATCAGGTAATCCTGCAGTGACTGGGTAGTTTCACCCTGATCAACCGGTAGCTCATCGTCCTGGTAGTCTGCACGCGTACCGGAAGGGGTTCCGGCGGTGTAGATTTCATCCCAGCTGGCATCCAGCGGAAGCTCGTCCGGCATCTCTTTTTGTTCGAGCGCATCGGCGGTGTCGAGTGCTTCAGTATCCTGCGACTGCTGGGTATCTACCTCTTCATGAAGATCGGCTTGCTCCAGCAACGGATTGCTATCCAGCGCTTGCTGGAGCTCCTGCTGGAGTTCTAAGGTGGACAGTTGCAACAGGCGAATCGCCTGCTGTAGCTGCGGCGTCATCGCCAGTTGTTGGCTGAGCCGTAATTGCAAACCTTGCTTCATGTTCAGAGCATTTTTCTCCGGTTCGGCGTTACATTACCTCTACCCTATCAGAGTCTGAAGTCTTCCCCAAGGTAGACACGCTTAACATGATCATCTTCGAGGATCTGCTGCGGCGTACCGTGGGCGATCAGATTGCCCTGGCTCACGATGTATGCGCGTTCGCACACGGCCAGCGTTTCACGGACGTTATGGTCAGTGATCAGTACGCCAAGCCCGCTGTCGCGCAGATGCTCAATGATACGTTTAATGTCGATAACGGAGATGGGGTCAACGCCTGCAAACGGTTCATCCAGAAGGATAAATTTCGGGTTTGCAGCCAGCGCACGCGCAATCTCAACGCGACGGCGTTCACCGCCGGACAGCGCCTGACCGAGGCTGTCGCGCAGATGTTCGATATGGAACTCTTCCATCAGCTCGTTAGCCCGGTCCTGACGCTGTTCGCTGGTCAGATCGTCACGAATTTGCAGGACGGCCATCAGGTTATCGAAGACGCCCAGGCGGCGGAAAATGGAGGCTTCCTGCGGCAGATAGCCGATACCGCGACGCGCACGCGCATGCAGCGGCAGACGCCTGATATCTTCATCATCAATGACGATGTTGCCCGCATCGCGCGAC
>ENA-OQKF01000758-OQKF01000758.1-human-gut-metagenome-genome-assembly--contig:-NODE-758-length-17209-cov-3.388713_pt1 | contig 17209 bp, 10 predicted proteins | sample MGYA00242617_ERZ504784 | MGnify/ENA primary metagenome ERZ504784 (study PRJEB26092, sample SAMD00036364) | human gut metagenome | host: Homo sapiens | study: EMG produced TPA metagenomics assembly of... | reverse complement strand
GTAAATAAAATATTCGGGGTAACACCCAGCTTCTCGCAATAGGAAAGAATGGCCTCTTCTTTCAGGCCCATGGTCTTCTCCAGATAACCTTTTTCAGGAGCTTTTCCATTCAGGTCCGGCATAGGAAGAGATTCAGTCTCAATTCCTTCAAAAATACTGTCATAATATTTCTCGGCTTTTTTGTATTTGCCCTCTTTCATCTGCTGTTCTTCATCAAGGGCCGCATCAAATCCGGTATAGGACTCTTTTTCCAGTTTTTCACCCATATAGGCCTTATTGATATCTTCGAAAATGATATCATAGGAGTTGCCGTCAGCAATAATATGGTGGAAATCAGTAAAGAGGTATTTCTTATCTTCTGTCACATAAATTGCCACACGAAGGAGACGTCCCTTTTCCAGCTTAAACGGACGTACAAGGCTTTCCTTCTGGCTGGCAAATTTCTCATTTGTGGTCTCGATTACTTCCGGCACAAATGTCTCATTTCCAGGGCGCTGTACCATCTCCCCATTATCGTCAAGATATACCTGTGTGAGCAGGTAGGAATGGGCACTTACCATTCTGGCAATTGCATCGGATAATTTCCGGGTATCCACTGCAGGATCCAGTTCAAAAAGGAAGGGGATATTGTATACGGTACTCTCAGGATTTTTGCTGCATTCTGCAAAAATACCCTTCTGGGAACCGGTAAGAGGATAAACCTCTCTCTTTTCGTAAGTTCTGAGTTTCGGCGCCAGCATGACATATTTTTCCAGCTTCTCCACGGTATTGTTCTCGTGGATATCGCTTGTTTTTACGGTAACACCAAATTCCTCTGAGATCAAGACACAGAGCTTCATTGCACTGATGGAGGAAAGGCCGGCCTTATAAAAGCTAGTGTCGATTCCGAAGAAGTCGTTTTCTACTACTTGGGCCACAATGTCAAAAATCTTCTTCTGCATTGGATTTTCCGGCTCTTTCAGGTTTCTGGGCTGCGCCACCGGCTTGGGCAATGCTTTTTTGTCAATTTTGCCATTCTGGGTTAAAGGCATTTTTTCCAGCTGGATGAAAACATCCGGAACCATGTAATGAGCCAGGGATTCTGACGCATAAGCGGTAAGCGCTTCAACATCGATCTCACGGTCTGCCATAAAGTAGCAGCAAAGATATTTATTATCCACCGGTACTGTAATACTGGTGATAATTCCTTCGAAGCTGTTAACAACCTCCTCGATCTCACCAAGCTCGATTCTGAGACCGCGAAGCTTGATCTGATTGTCAATTCTTCCGAAAAATTCGATCTCGCCATCTGGAGTGATCTTTGCAAGATCGCCTGTTTTATAGGCTCTTTCTCCGTTGAGAGTGATGAAAACTTCTGCTGTTTTCTCCGGCAGATTGATGTAGCCACGACCTACTCCAAGACCTGCAATTACAAGCTCTCCGGTCTCTCCGTCCGGAAGGATCCTGTTCTCTTTGTCAACCACATAAACCTGAACATTGCCGTTTGGCTCTCCGATGGTAATGTTTTTGCTGTCGGTGATCACCTTCATGGTACAGCTGATGGTAGTCTCGGTTGGTCCATAGCCGTTCATAATATAAGCATCCGGGTTTACTGCGTGAATCTTGTCAAAAAGTGCAGGCGGGAATGCTTCTGCTCCTACATCAAATACCTTGATCTGGGCAGCTGCTTCCTGAAGCTGGGGCAGATCGATCATATTGGAAAGATAGGTAGGAGTTGTGGTCATAATATCCACTTTATTTTTTACAATTAAATCTCCAAGCATAATGGGATTCAGGATCTCTTCATCGCTTGCGATCACTGCAGTCATTCCATTGGTGAGAGGGAGAAATTCCTCCAGTACCGAAACATCAAATGTCATGGCTGCCATGGAAAGAGAAACGCTTCCCCTGCTTACATAGCCATAGGTTTCCGCATTCTTTGGATTAGGATTTACAAAATTGGCAAGGTTGATATGCTCGATCATAACACCTTTTGGTTTTCCCGTGGAACCGGAGGTGTAAATACAGTAGCAAAGATCATGTTCCTTAATCCTGGTATCCGGGTTCCCGGCATTTGGATTTTCCAGCAATTCTTCAAGCAGAAGCACCGTACAGGAAAGCCTGGAAAACAGCTCCTGGCGGTCCTTCGCGATTTCCTTTGTGGTGATAATAAAGGGAACTCCTGCATCTTCAAAAATGAACTGCACACGGTCATCGGGATAATCCGGGGCTGCGACAGCAAATGCACCACCAGCCTTCAAAATACCCTGACGGGCTGCGTAAAAGTCACAGCAGCGCTCCAGTACCACACCTACGATTTTTTCACAGCCAACGCCTTTTTCAATAAGAGAATTCGCAATTCTGTTTGCTCTTTCATTCAGCTGTGCGTAGGTAAAGCTTTCCTTGCTGGAAGCTACAGCACATTTGTCAGGATGAAGCCGCACCTGCTCTTCAAACAGCTTTGTCACAGGCTGAAATTCAAAAACAAAATTGCTCTTTTCGTTAATGTCAGACATTTCCTGCACCTCCTAAAATGATATTATAGTATTATTCATATCAATTGCGCGGATATAATCCATTGATTTTGAAATCTTTTTCACCAGCTCAATTCCATGGATATCAAACTCCTCATGGTCATAGCTGTATTCCAGCGGATTAAAATTCACTCCGTTGTCTCTTATCCTTAACCGGCAAACGTCATCCTCCAGACAAAGGTTGATGTCGATCCAGTTGGAAGTTTTTCCACCAAATTTAATGATATTCACAGTCATTTCTTCTGCACACACGGCAGCAAGATTGGCTCTGTTTCCGGATACACCGTTTTCCTTGCAGAACTCCAGGATTTTTCTGTTAACCGCGCCAGCTTCTTCCATGGTGCTCTTAATGGAAAAATCAAAATTGATTCCGGGATTTTGGTCCGGAACAATATAAAAAGTAGAATTTTTGTGTTTGATCTTTCGGAAAATCCAGGCTGCGATCAAGGTTATGATCTCTGTGGCAACAAATGCAGCACCAATTCCATTTGTACCGATTCCATCAATCTGTTTCCAGATAGAAATTCCTATAAATGTTGCAGGAAGAACTGCCACTGCGTTTTCAAGGAAGGTAACAAAGCTTGCAATTGCAGTCTCTTCAATAGATTCATAATAGCTTACGGTAAATTTATTCCAGAGATAAGGCACTACACATAAAGCAAAAATACGCAGTGCATGAACCATCTCCCGTCCCAGCTCTCCGCCGCCTCCGAACATAATGGTGATCTGTTCTGTAAACAGCATGATCAGAACGAATATGACTGCCAGCACGATGTAGCTGTATTTCAGCATTTTTTTGCACAGGACACGGATTCCCACATAGTCTTTTTCTCCAAAAAGAATTCCTGCAACATTAGGAATTACACCAATGATTCCGCCTGTAAGCATTTCCACGATCAGCAAAACATTGTCACAGACCGTAAATACTGCCATTCCGTCTTCCCCGATCTGATTCATGATGATGGTGTTCAGGCCAAGGGCTTTTACAAAATTGGTTGCCATGAAAACAAGCATGGGCACACCTGTAATCACTGCCTCCTTCACGATTCCGAAATCCTTTGCATTCAGCCGCACGAAACTGATATTCCTCTTATCTGAGCGAATATAGAAAAGGAAAACCACCATGGCAAAAAGAAAGCCAAGTACCGTTGATAAGGATGCACCTGTAACTCCAAGTGGTGTAAATCTAAGAAATATGTAATCCAGCACAAGATTTATCACATTGGCTGCGATCAGATAAACAGAAGCAAGCTCCGGATGGTTTTCCACCCCAAGGTAGTTTACCATCATCAGACCGATTCCGATTACCGGTGCACCTAACATGCTGATGCGGATATAGTCTCTTGTATAAGTTGTCAAAACTCCGTCTCCGGATACCAGAAATCTGGCAATAGGTCCTGCAGCAGGAAATGCAATAAGAGAAAACAGCAGTCCCACCACGAGTGTGACAATAAAAGTGGCCGAAAACAATCTCGAAGCCCCTTCTTTGTCACGTTTACCAAGCATATTTCCTGCGGCTATGGAACCTCCCACACCCAGACAGTAACCGGTAAGCTGAACTATCGTTTCAACCGGAAGACTCATTGTGACTGCGGACATTGCTTCTACACCAATTAAATTACTTACAAAGATAGTGTCCACAATGTTTCCAAGCTGAAGTGCCAGCGACATCATAATACCTGGAACGATATACTTGTTTAATTTCGCATTCAGCAACCTGTTATTTCTGTTTTCCACCATTCCATCCCCTTTCGAAATTCCGGAATATTTCTAAACAAAATCAGAATACTCCACATTTATATATAATTTAGCAAAAAATGAAATATTTTTCAATAAAGCAACGAAAATAACGTCAAATTAAACAAAAATAGCTTAAAAAAATACCGGTTTCCCGAAGATATCCCTTTAATGGAATTCTTTGGAAACCGGTAGTATCCTTCCTGATATGTAATTATTCAGCAGACTCCAGAACATGTTTAAAAAGGCTTTCTACAAAATGTACGTCACAATTTGCGGAGCCTGCAGATTGCAGGAAATAAATTTTCAGGCAAGCTCCAAAGCCCTGTGACAGGCTGCTTTATGCCCCTTTTCCACCTCCTGAAGCACAGGAGCTTCCTGCCTGCAGCGGTCTGTTGCGTAGGGACAGCGAGTGTGGAATTTACATCCTGACGGTGGATTGTAGGCACTTGGCACGTCACCTTCCAGAATGATACGCTGACGTTTCTTCTTCACATCCGGGAGAGGGATTGCGGAAAGAAGAGCTTTTGTATAGGGGTGCATCGGATTGGAATAAAGCTGGGCTTTTTCTGCAACCTCAACCACACTTCCAAGATACATAACTGCGATTCTGTCACTGATATGGCGGACTACGCTCAGGTCATGGGAGATAAACAGGTAGGTCAGATTTTTCTTCTGCTGCATATTTCTCATAAGATTCAGCACCTGCGCGCGGACAGATACGTCCAGTGCGGAAACTGCCTCGTCACAGACAACAAATTCCGGATTCAGGATCAGTGCCCTTGCAATTCCGATTCGCTGCCTCTGACCTCCTGAAAACTCGTGAGGAAAACGATTCAGATACTGTTTATCCAGTCCAACCTCCTGAAGGATCTCTTCCACCATTTCCCTGCGTTCTTCCTTCGTCCCCACTTTATAAACCTCAAGAGGGGCACTGATCAGATCATAAACGGTCATTCTGGGATTCAGGGAGCTGTATGGATCCTGGAAAATAATCTGCAGCTTCCGGCGCATTTCCCACATTTTTTTCTTATCATAGGTAAGGATATCTTCCCCATTGTACATAACCTGGCCCTCTGTTGCCGGGATCAGGCGGAGAATAGTTCTTCCCAGAGTGGATTTTCCGCAGCCGGACTCTCCGACCAGGCCCAGTGTCTCACCCTTTCTCACAGAAAGACTTACATGGTCTACTGCTTTTACTACAGATGGATTACGGTTCAGAAGCCCTTTTTTTGCCGTAAAATATTTGGATAAATCCTTTGTTTCCAATAAGATTCCTGTGTTCTCACTCATTATTTCTCACCCTCGTATCTGAAGCAGCTTACCAGAGAATTTCCAGCATGGTAAACGCCTGGTTTTTCTTTCATGCAGCGGTCTTTTCCGTAAGGACATCGGGGAGCAAATCTGCAGCCTGCAGGCATGGCGTCCGGTGCCGGAACGGTGCCCTCAATGGTATTCAGCAGCTCTACATCCTCATCAAGGCGGGGAATAGAGTTCAAAAGTCCCTGTGTGTAAGGATGCTTCGGTCTTTCAAAAATATCCTCAATGCTGCCGTATTCTACTGCTTTTCCTGCATAAAGAACAAGCACATCGTCTGCGGTCTCTGCTACTACCCCCATATCATGGGTAATCAGCATAATGGCTGTTCCCATTTTTTCCCTGAGCTCACACATCAGCTCCAGGATCTGTGCCTGGATGGTTACGTCCAGGGCTGTGGTAGGCTCATCTGCAATAAGAAGTCTTGGCTCGCAGGATACTGCCATGGCGATCATCACTCGCTGGCGCATACCGCCAGAAAGCTGATGCGGATATTCCTTCATCCGCTTCTCCGGAGCAGCGATCCCAACTCTTTTCAGAACGTCCACAGCTCTTGTCCAGGCTTCTTTTTTACCGCAGTTCTGGTGGAGCATAATTGGTTCCATCAGCTGGGTTCCAATAGTCAGAGTCGGATTCAGGGCAGTCATTGGATCCTGAAAAATCATGGCAATATCATTTCCACGGATCCTGCACATCTCTTTCTCCGGAAGCCCTATCAGTTCTTTTCCATCCAGTTTGATGCTGCCGCCGGAAATCCGGGCGTTGCTTCCAAGAAGCTGAAGGATAGACATGGATGTGACACTTTTTCCGCATCCGGACTCTCCTACAATTCCGAGGATCCTGCCTTTTTCTACAGAAAAGCTTACACCGTCAACGGCTGTGTTAATGCCTTTTTTTGTCTGAAACTGTACCTGTAAATTCTCTACTGAAAGTAAAGATGCCATAGCTGTACTCCTTTTTCTCTTAATTAACTCACTGTGATTCTTTCACAGCTCCTGAAATCCGCCAGACATGAGAGTCTTTTCTCTCATATTTGGCGGGTTCCAGGATCAAAAGCTTTATCCGCTTTTGTCCTGTTTCCCATTTTTATTACTCTTTATCCCACTCCCAGGAAGACCAGTTCAGACAATTAAAGTCTGCAACGTTCAGGTTCTTCATGCTCTTGTTGTAAGCGGTAAGAAGGTTCTTTGTATATAAGTAGCCCATAGCTGCTTTTTCTACAACCTTTTCCTGATACTCATCGAAGTATGGTTTTCTTGCTTCAAAAGTAAGCTCTGCGTTTCCTTTGTCGATCAGGTCAGAAAGCTCTGTATCCTGAAGCTGGCAGAAGTTGCAGGAGCTTTCCGGATAAATCATTTCACGGCTCTCACTTGGGTCAAGAGTTCCGCCGGAACCAATGATTCCAAGATCATGCTCGCCGTCAAGCATACGGCTCATCAGAGTTGCAAAGTCCATCTGCTCAATTTCCACATTTACACCGACATTTGCAAACTCCTGTCCGATCAGGGCTGCACATCTCTCGTTAATGCTGCTTCCGGATGGGATGAAGAATTTCAGTGTCTGACCAGCCGGGAAGCCTGCTTCTGCAAGCATCTCTTTTGCCTTTTCAGGATCGTACTGAACCTGTACTTTGTCGTTATAATATGGACTTACTGGTGCAATTGGTGTCATAATAGCAGTTCCCTCACCCATGAGAAGACCGTTTACCAGTACCTCACGGTTGATTGCCATATTCAGTGCCTGGCGAACTTCCTGAGTAAGATATTCCTTCTGAGTATTGAAGATCAGAGTGGTATAGGAAGTGGTAGGAACAGACTCTGTTACCAGGTTATCCTGGGACTTGGCTGTTTCCCAGTCATCAGTCAGTACGGAACCGAATCCGATCAAATCAAGCTCGCCGTTCATAAGACCGGAAAGAACGTTTGCAGACGGTACTACACGGATGATCAGACGGTCAATATTTGGAGTTCCAAGATAGTAGTTTTCGTTCTTTGTGAACTCCATACGCTCACCATTGATCTCACTGTCATAGATGAATGGGCCGGAACCTACCGGATTTGCCCAAAGGTCAGGAGCATTGATCTCTTCTGCTGTTTTTCCTTCAAATACATGTTTCGGGATGATGAAAACAGTGTCGATATCCTGCAGGAATGTATCAGGATACATAGCCTCTTTTAATTTGAAGGTTACTTCATAGTCGCTGTCTGCAGTTACTTCGATGGAATCCTCGGAAAGCTCTGCTCCAGAATCATCCACACCGGCAATGTACTCCAGGTGATAACGGCTCTTTGCCTCTACAGACGGATCAGAATACATCTGGTAGCTGAATACAACGTCCTCTGCTGTGACCGGCTCACCATCAGACCATACTGCGTCTTCATGAAGCTTAAAGGTAACTGCGTCACTGGCATCGTTTACAGTCCAGGACTCAGCAAGGCGTCCCTCAATGGAACCGTCTGCGTTTGTCTGTGTCAAACGGTCATAGATCTGATCACAGATAAAACGGGTGTAGTTGCTTGTGGTGTTCAGCGGCATCATGGTATCCCATGCCTGGTCCATGGCAGCTGTTACAACTTTTTCCTCTGCCTCAGCAGCAGCTGGAACAGCATAGCCTGCTACCATGCTTCCTGCAAGCAGGAGCGCTGCAGCCTTTTTCATGTTGAATTTCATAGGTCTCCTCCTTTTTCTTTTGTCAGGGATGTTTTTTCTCTGACAGTTTTTGTGAAGCAAATCAGTCCGAGAAACTCCCGGAACCAATCTTATGTCAACGGACTGTCCGGCCTTGCATAAAGACCTTCATGATCCTGAGACATTACAGTTTGATTTTCGGATCCAGCGCATCGCGGATGCCGTCGCCCAGAAAATTAATACTTAACACCGTGATCAGAAGTGCAAGTCCCGGCGGAAGCCAGATCCACAGCTTCTGGGAAAGCACAGTAATGGACTGCGCATCGTAGAGCATATTTCCCCAGCTTGCTCCCGGCGGCTGTACACCCATGCCAAGGAAGCTTAACGATGATTCAGAAAGGATGGCACTCGCCATCTGGAATGTGATTGCGATCAGGATCGGGGCAAAAGAGTTTGGAAGAACATACTTTGTCACGATCTTGAAATTGGAGGTACCAATTGCCCTTGCAGATTCTACATATTCTTTCTCGGATACGGAAAGTACATTTGCATAGATCAGTCTGGCAAACTGTGTCCAGCCGAGCACACCAATGACACAGGTTACAGACCAGACAGACGGTCCAAGAACTGCAACCAGTACCAGGATCAGCACAATTGATGGAAAAGACATAAAAATATCTGCAATTCGCATAATAACTGCTTCCGCCTTTCCTCTGGCATAACCAGCAACCAGGCCAAGAGGAACTCCGATTGCGCAGCTGATCAGTGTGGAAACAAAACCAACCAGCAGAGAGGTTCTTCCGCCATACATCAGACGGGCAAAAACATCACGCCCGATAGCATCAGTTCCAAGGATGTGCGCTCCTCCCGGAGTTGCAGAAAAGGCAGTGTAATCTGAAGTATAAGGATCCAGTTTCAGGATCATGGGAAGAAAAACCACCATCAGGATTTCCACGATCAGGACCACCAGACCTGCCATAGCCATTTTGTGTTCTTTCAGTTTATCAAGTACCTCGGAAAGATAGCTTACATTTTCGTTTTTCTGTTTTTTCATTTCTGTCTTCTATCCTCCCTTATTTATAGCTGATTCTCGGATCCAGAATTCCGTATGCAACATCAGTGAGAATATTCGCAATAAGAACCGCTGCCGCGATCATAACCGTGATTCCCATAATAACCGGGTAGTCTCGTCCGTTGATCGCTGTTACCATAAGAGAACCAATTCCCGGCCATCCGAAAACCTGCTCGGTTACAACTGCGCCGCCTACAATAGAAGGAATGGACATTCCCACAACTGTAACGACCGGTGTAAGGGCATTTTTCAAGGCGTGCTTCATGATCACTTTCCATTTGGTAAGACCTTTGGACTTGGCGGTACGAATGTAGTCGTCCTGCATAACTTCCAGCATACTGCTTCGCATGTGCCTTACCCATCCTCCGATCTGCTGAAAGGAAAGGACCAGACAAGGCAGGATCATGTGCTTCATCAGATCTCCGAATGTATGAGCTCCGCTTGAGCTGTACATTCCTCCTGATGGCAGAATGTTAAACACAATGGCGAACAGATAAATAAATACCAGTCCTACAAAGAAGTTCGGAGTCGCCATCATCAGCATAGACAGACCGCCGGAAAAGTAATCTCTTCCTGAATTCGGCCTGGAGGCAGCAAAGATTCCAAGAGGAATGGATACGATCAATGACAGTACAATGGAGCTTGCCGCCAGAATCGCAGTAGCCGGAAGACGCTCCAGTATCATCGCTGCCACCGGTCTCTGGGTGCTGTAGGAAAATCCCAGATTTCCCGTAAGCAATTGTTTCAGCCAGGTAAAATACTGAATGATCACCGGCTGATCCAGTCCAAGTGCCACTCTCTTACGTTCCAGCTCTGCCGGAGTAATTCCCGGATCTGCCAGAAGTGCATCCAGCGGTGAACCAGGCGCCATATTCAGAATAAAATAGGCCAATATGGTAATTCCGAAAAAAGTGGGAATGGCAATCAGTATTCTTTTTAATATGTATTTCCACTTCATAGTGTTTTCCCTTCATCTCCTTTTCTTAGAACCTGTTTGAAAAAGTATTTCCGCAAGCTCCCGCAAATTGTGACGCACATCTTGCAGAAAACCTTTTTCAAACACGCTCTACCATAATCCGGATAATCTCTTTATCCGTTTCGCACATACCTTCCTTCGCCAGCTGTCCCACGTTCCGGATGGTATTTTCCACACCGTGGGTAACGATTCCATCACCTCCGTAGAACTGCTGTCCCTGTATGTACATTTCATAGCCCATGATTCCGGCATCAACTGCTGCTGAAATCTTGGCTGCGCAGGAGGCTTTCGCTCCGTCACAGATGATTCCGGAAACAATTGCCAGGGAATTCACGATTGTATGTGCAATTACTTCATAATCGCCGCCGTAGAGATAAGCAATTCCCGCACCGCTTCCACAGCCTGCACTTACTGCACCGCAATAGGCAGAAAGAGTTCCGATTCCAGTCTTCAGATGAATGGTTACAAGATTGGAAAGCACCAGGGCGCGAAGCATTTTGTCATGGGAAACCTGCAACTCTCTGGCAAATTCAATGACCGGAATGCTGGCAGTCATGCCCTGGTTGCCGCTTCCGGAGTTGATCACCACAGGAAGCTCGCAGCCATTCATTCGGGCATCGGAACCGGCTGCTGCCTTGGCTCTGGCACGGATCTTAATATTGTCGCCGTAGGTGTGAAGAAGGACTTTTCCGATGTTCGCTCCATAGTTTCCACGAAGTCCCTCCTCAGAAATGGCTGTATTGTAACGGATCTGACGCTCCAGAACCTCCTTTACATCTTCTGTGTCAACAGTATTGGCAAAGTCGATAATGTCTTCTATGTTTAATATGGAATGGTCGGTCTTTTTCTCTTCCTTACCTGAACAGACATCTTTCCGGAAAACAGGCTGGCCGTTTTTCTCAATAAGGATGATGTTGGTGTGCGTATCTACAATGCGAACACGGGCCGTTTCAGTACCTTTGGTTACGGTCAGATCGATTTCAAATACATGCCCGGTGGATGCCGGAGTGATCCTGGGTTTCACCTGATCCATGTAGGACTTGATTTCTTCCTTCTGACCGGATGTTACTCTTGCAATTACTTCAAGGAGCGCTTCCGCATCGCCTGCGATCACACCCGCGCACAGAGCAGCTGCAATTCCTCTCATGCCGCCTGTATTGGGAACGATGACGCTTTTTACATTTTTGATAATATTTCCACTTACTTTAATATCCAGCTGTTCCGGCAGATTACCTAAAGTTTTTCTCGCCACTGCGCCTGCATAGGCAATGGCAATGGGTTCGGTACATCCCATTGCAGGAACCAGTTCTTCCTCTAGGATTTTTACGTAAGCCTGGTATTTTTCATCACTTTTGTGCAATGTTTTCTCCTCGCTTTCGCACAACATTATAAACACTTTAGCACACTATCTTCTTAAAATCAATTAATTCCAGAAATTTTATATTTAGAAAAATCCCGAACTATATTTGTGAATTTTGTTTTTGTTAATCACTTCGCGAATATAATCCTGATACAGATTTTTTATTTGGAATCAGATCACAAGATTCTTTTCAGAAATAGTCATATCCGCCATGAATGTCTACAACGCTTCCATTCATGTATCCATTTTTCAGAACTTCGTATGCCATATCTGCCACTTCGGAGATCTCTCCAAAGCGGTGAAGCGCAATCTTACGGTTAATACGTTCATAACTTTCCGGGGTACTGTTCTTTTGCCAGCTGGTTTCAATAAATCCCGGGGCAATGGCATTGACCCGGATCTGCTTTGGTTCCAGTTCTTTTACCAGAGATTTGGTAAGGAAATGAATGGCGGATTTGGTGACGCCGTAAACCAGAGATGAGGAATAAGCCTGCTGTCCTGCGTAGGAGCCTGTGAAAAGGATGCTGCCGCCTTCGCTCATAATGGGGCGAAGTTCTTTCACCAGAAATACCGGAACAGACAGGTTGGTATTCACAATTTTGGTCCATTCGTTGAAGGTGTAGTCTTCATATTTCGCATAGGTGCTGATTCCTACGTTGTTTATCAGCCAGTCTACATGGCTCGCTTCTTCTTTGACCCGGGATACAAATTTCATCATTTCATCATAGAATGACATATCAGCCTGGAGCAACCGGATTTTTTTCTGATTTTCCTCTGTTTGTGCATGAAGAAATTCCTCCGCCTGCTCCGTGTTATGTCCATAGCTCACATATAAAATATCGTCCGACGCAGAATTTTCCAGAATTTTCTCCGCAATCCCTCTTCCGATTCCAGATGTACCGCCGGTGATTATGGTTACTTTGCTCATGGGGTGTCCTCTTTTCTGTATATTTTATTACTATTTAGTGTGTTGAAAGTTGTTAAAGGCGGACGCATTCGGACAATGGTGATTGCTCACTCGCCGGCGCAACGCTCCAGCGAACTAACTGCTAACTGCGACTAAATCGTTCAGGAGAGCCTTCACGATTAAGTCTCCGTAAGCAGTGGATTTCGCCTACGCTAAAACCGCGCCTGAAATGGCTCGCTAGAGCAATCACCATTGCCCGAATGCTGTGTACTGGCTGGGACTTATTTGTACATAGGAACTTTCAACAGGTGGGGAGGGGGAGTGACTGGTTTCCCTATACTGTATCGCAAACGAAAGTTTATAGGGATTTTGCCCGAAATTAGCGGCTTTTACAATTTCGATGAAGTATTTGCACATTTTTAGGGCTGTTTTACAAGTAAAAAACTTGACATATTATTTTATGTGCCTTCGATATCCCATTTAGATGGTTGATACTTCGCAGCTTTATTAGTTTTACCTAATCTATCATTGCCAAGAAAGTATCGGGAAACCAATCACTCCCACCACCTCCTTGTTAAAAGTTCCTAAACAGCATCAGTTTCAGCCGACACACAGCATTTGGGCAATGTGTATTACTCCAGCGAGCCATTTCAGGCGCGCTCTTAGCGTAAGCGAAATCCAGCGCTTACGGAGACTTATGCGTGAGGGCTCTCCCGAACGCATTAGTCGCAGTTAGCGATTAGTTCGCTGGAGCGTTGCGCCGGCGAGTGAGTAATACACATTGTCCAAATGCGTCCGCATTGAAGAACTTTTAATCAACTAAATAGTGACTTAGCTAAGTACCTTCCTGGACTCCTCATCCGCAAATTGCTGCCGTACCAACTGATAATAATATCCCTTTTTCTCCAGCAGTTCCTTATGTTTTCCCTGCTCCACAATCTTGCCATCCCGGACTACCAGAATCAGGTCGGCATTACGGATTGTAGATAATCTGTGAGCGATCAGGAAGGAAGTTCGCCCTTTCAGCAGTTTGTCTGTAGCCTGCTGGATCAGCTGCTCGGTTTTGGTGTCGATAGAGGAAGTTGCTTCGTCCAGAACGAAAATGGCAGGATCTGCCAGTACTGCGCGGGCAAAGGAAAGAAGCTGCTTTTCTCCGGTGGAGAGACGGTCGCCGCCTTCACCTACGTCACTGTCATAACCTTTGTCAAGCTTTTCGGCTACCTCATCGGCATGAACCGCCTTCGCAGCAGCCTTTACTTCTTCATCAGTGGCATCCAGTCTTCCATAACGGATATTCTCCATCACAGTCCCGGAAAACAGATGGGGATTCTGAAGCACATAACCGATGTTGCTGTGCAGCCACAACTGACTTCGTTCACGGTAATCTCTGCCGTCGATGAGGATCCTTCCCTTAGTGGGCTCAAAGAAACGGCAAGCCAGATTCACCAGCGTACTTTTTCCTGCACCGGTCTCTCCGACGATTGCCACATTGGTCCCAGCCGGAATTTTCAGGTTGAAGTTGCTGAGCACCTCTTCTTTTCCATCGGGATACTGGAATGAAACGTTTTCAAACTCAATGTCGCCTTTAATGGGTTCCCAGTTCTCCTTGTGGGGATCAAAGAAATCTCCATACTTTTCCAGAACCTCTGGGGAGTCTACCACCTGGGGCTTCTCTTCCAGAAGGGAGGTCACCCGCTCAATATTTGCCTGAGCAGAAATGCACTGGGACAAAATTCCTGCAAGCCTCTGAATTGGTTCAAAAATTCCAACTGCATATGCAGTAAATGCAGCAAGTGTTCCAATATCCATACTTCCATTCAGAACCATAATGCCGCCACGCTCCAGCACAAGGGCAGTTGCCAGAGCTCCAAAGAAAACTACCAGCGGAATATAAATTGCATTTAATCTGGCAGCCTTGATAGACGCACTTCTCATCTCCTCAGTGACAGAGGCAAACTCCCGGAAGTTTTTCTCCTCCACAACCAGGGATTTCACAGTTTTCGCGCCCATAATTCCTTCGTTGTAGCCACTTGTGATCTTGGAATTGATTTTTCTCACCTGACGGTTCCATGTGAGGATCTTATTCTGGAAATACCAGGTAAGAACTGCAATAGCTGGAACGATCAGCATGATCACCAGAGCCAGTTTCCAGTTCAGAAACAGCATTGCCACAAACACACCCACTACATAAAAGATAGCCCACAGCATATCGATCACATCCCAGGCGATCAACTCTGTGATCCTGGCTACGTCGTTCATTACCCTGGACAGGATATATCCAACCGGAGTTGCATTGTAGTAGGAAAAAGACAGCTTCTGAAGATGAACAAACAATGCCCGTTTCATATCACGGCCTGTTTCCACATCAAGTGTCATGCAGCCTCTGGTGAAACAGATGACGGACCACATCTGAAAGACGATTACTGCAATATAAAGCGCAATAAATCCTCCAAGTCCTGCCAGAGTATTTTTAGCGATAAAGGAATCAATGGCCTGTCGCTGAAATAACGGCATGATAATATCCACTGCTGAGCAGAGAATATTCATCACAATTACCATAATCAGCACATTTTTCCGGGGTGCAAGGAAAGGGAAAACCTTTTTCCAGATGGAAATATCAATGGACTTTGTATATTCTTTTTCTTCTATTCGCATGCTGCACCTCCTTCCATGAGACGGATGTCACTGTTCATCTGGATCTCATAAATGTCTTTGTATGATCCCTCCTGGTGGATCAATTCCTCATGTGTACACATCTGCTGGATTACTCCCTTGTCCATCACAATAATACAGTCAGCCTGCATAAGAGATGTGATCCGGTGGGAAATCATAATAACCGTTGCTTTCTCCATCTCTTTTTTCAGTTCTTTGCGGATTTTGTTGTCTGTCTCCGTATCTACTGCAGATAGGGAATCGTCAAATACCAGGATCGGAGCTTCTTTCATCAGCATTCTGGCAATTGCAACACGCTGCTTCTGTCCACCGGACAAAGTGACGCCACGCTCACCTACGATGGTGTCATATCCGTCTGTAAAATGGAGAATTGCCTCATCTACACAGGCAATCTCCGCTGCATGGCGGATTTCTTCATCCAGAAGCTTCTCCTTTGTGATGCCAATATTCTCACGGATGGTTCTGGAGAAAAGGAACGGTTCCTGGAGTACCATGCCGATATTCTGGCGCAGGTACTGACGGTCAATGTCACGAATGTCTGTACCGCCAATGGTAATACTGCCGCAGTCTTCCGGCAGATCATATAAACGGTTCAGTAAATGGACCAGAGTTGATTTTCCACTTCCAGTTGTGCCAAGGATTGCAAAGGTGCTTCCGGATGGGATTGTGAAATTGATATTTTTCAGAACCGGGTGGTCTGGAGAATAACCGAAAGATACATCGCGGAAGCAGATATCGCCATCCATGGCAGGCTTCCTTCCACTGACATGTCCCAAAGTCTGCTTTTCTCCACAGCCTTTATTTTCGGAATCCTCACTCGTTTGCTCTGCTGTCCGCGCAGGAATCTTATAAGCCAGAGTTGCCTCACTCTGTCCTGCCTTCTTCTTTTTCGCAATATTCTCTGCATTTTCATTTCTGTCTGTAGACTTAGCTTCACACTTTACAGCAGCATCTTCTTCCTCAGCCTCCAGAATATAAGCCACACGTTCCATGGAAACCCCAGCCTTACTCATATCTGAAATAATCCTTCCCAGGCTTCGCACCGGCCAGGTCAGGGACGCATTATAGGAAATAAATGCCATAAACTCGCCCAATGTGATCTGTCCATTCACGGCAAAAGCAACACCAGTCACCATAACCACCAGCACCTGCAGGTTGGTGATCAAATCTCCCGATGCCCAGTAAACGCTCATCAGTTTTCCAAGATATACCCATAAATTGGAGTAGGCATTATTTTTCTCATCAAACCGATCGATCTCATACTTTTCTCTACCAAAAGCACGCACTACACGAACTCCAGTCAGATTCTCCTGCACGATACTGGAAAGTGCCCCCTCCGCCTCATCAGCATCCTGAAAACGTTTCCCGATCCTGGAATAGAAATAGCAGGAATAACCGATGATCACCGGGAAAAAAGCTGCTGCAGCCAGTGTGATCTGCACATTCATGGAAAACATGATTCCCAGATACAGTACGATCAGGAAACAGATTCGAAACACCTCCGGCAGCTGCCTGCACACAAAGTTACGGATCACTTCCACGTCAGAGGTACATCTCTGAATGATCTCCCCGGTCTGGTGCTTTACATGCCAGGAAAAAGGCAGATACTGGGTGTGGTGATACAAGGTGTCACGGATGGATTTCAGGAAATTCTCTGAGCCTTTTGCCAGGCACATTTTACTTAAGTAATTAAAAACTCCCGAAAGAACTGCCGAAGCAGCTACCAGAAGTGCTGCCAGAAGCAGTGTCTGCCGCACATTCAGACCATCCGGAATTCCATCCAGCACCAGAATATGGTCTGCTGTGTATTTCACAATCTGTGGGATCAACGCATTACATGCTGTAAACAGCACCGAAAATAATAGCGTCCCCACAAAGAACCGGATATTTCCTTTCAGGAAACGGAAAATGATCCGGAATTTCCCGGTTTTATTCTTCGTATTCATCCTTCCCTCATTTTATCGCAAAAGGGCACCCCCTGACCCAATCCAGGACATTACCACTCCACCCAACAAGCTTCCAATAT
>ENA-OQKF01000757-OQKF01000757.1-human-gut-metagenome-genome-assembly--contig:-NODE-757-length-17217-cov-10.297952_pt1 | contig 17217 bp, 12 predicted proteins | sample MGYA00242617_ERZ504784 | MGnify/ENA primary metagenome ERZ504784 (study PRJEB26092, sample SAMD00036364) | human gut metagenome | host: Homo sapiens | study: EMG produced TPA metagenomics assembly of... | reverse complement strand
GAAGTTTTTGGAGATTCCGGCGACGCCGTCGGTGTCGTTCCGTGACGTGGACGCGTCCACCCCGCACGCGGACGACATCAAATGGACGGCGTCCGCGGGCATCAGCACGGGTTGGATCGAGCCGGACGGCACGCGCACGTTCCGCGGCATGGACACGGTGAAGCGCCAGGACATGGCCGCGTTCCTGCGCCGCGAGGCGAAACGCATGGGCGTGGGGGACGCGGACTCGTGGAAGCCGTCCGCCTCCGATTGGAAGGCGTTCCGCGACGTGTCCAAGTCCACCCCGCACGCGGAGGACGTCCTGTGGCTCGCGCACGCGGGCATCAGCGCCGGCTGGACCGAGTCCGACGGCTCGCGCACGTACCGCGGCATGGATTCGGTGAAACGCCAGGACATGGCCGCGTTCATGCATCGTCTGGCCAAGCTGGCCGCGCGCGGCTCGCATGTGAGCCCGAAGTCGTTCGGGGATGTCACATCGTCCACGCCGCATGCCGACGACATCCGCTGGCTCGCCGGCTCCGGCGTCTCCACGGGTTATCCGGACGGCACGTACCGTGGCATGGTGTCGGTGTACCGGCAGGACATGGCCGCGTTCCTGCACAGGCTGGACACACTGAAATAACAACCAACAATGCAATATGGGCCTTGCACTCTGCAGGGCCCATTATTTTTTGGATGTATCATCTCCACGCGGGAGGTTTTCGACATCTGCCATCCGTCATGATGTCAACCGGGAGCATGCCGATCAGCGCTAGCACGGATAATATGCCCTTCAGTGGGGGCTTTGAGCTTAAACATGCGGACCTTGACGGCCGTTATCGTATGCCTTCCGTCCGTCGGAGTGCTCGTATTTGGTCTTTCTGGCGATCTTCTCGACGGCAAGCTGGTCGAGTCTGGTCCTGAGCATTTTCTGGTCGATCTATATGAGGCTTTTTTTGGGGGGGGGGTATTGGTTTCTTCTTCTGATCTCCAGTCGCGTTTTTGTCTTGGCGAATGAAAACGCATCTAGGATGTGTGGGTCATGCCTCTTATGCCAGAACTGGAGACTCAAAGTGGGCAAGTATTCGTATGTTATCGGTCGTGGATTCTCCTGATTCGTTTTCCATCGTCAACTGAGCTTCTTTTCTTTTCAAGGGGTATTCTTAGGAAAGGGGAATCCCCGAGAGAAGAAAGGACTTCGCCATGGGTGATAGATTCTCACTGAAGACGACGGCAAGAGTCTGCTGTGCCATAGTCGCTGCTGCCATGTTCTTCCAAGTGACGGGAACGGCTTGCGCCGTGGAAAACGTGAATATGCCTTCGGAACCGAACGATACTCTTGAACAGGCCAATCCGATTACAGTCAATACTGATGTCACGGACACTTTCGAGTCGGCCAACGATAGAGATTGCTATGAGTTTTCAATCAGCAAGCCTGGCACGGTGACCTTACAGTATTCGACGTACGTTTACAACTACGATCCAAGTTGGTCCGTCGGAATGACCCTTTACCAAGGACCCGCAAAAGCACCATCGCAAATCCTTGATTACTCCTATCAAAGGATTGTCTCGGGCTCGGGAATGTCTATTTCGAGTAGCGGAACCGATTCCGGACATCTTGAACGGCCGGGAGATTATTATGTATGCCTGACGGGTTCTCCGGAATCTCCTCTTACGCACACATTGAATGTTCAGTACTCCGCGGACACTTATGATGTGGAATATTTCCCTAACAATGGGGAGTCCTCGAGTTCCCAAAAACTGACTTATGGGGATTTGGCGACCGCGCCGGCGGATCCGACGCGTGAGGGGTATACATTCCGAGGTTGGTACACCGCTGCGGAAGGTGGGGAAAAGTGGGATTTCTCCAAACCGGTCACCTCTTCCATGACTCTTTTCGCCCATTGGAGCCCCAATGCCTATACCGTGTCGTTTGATGCCAACGGCGGCAAGGTATCCGTCTCGTCCAAAAAAGTCCTTTATGATGCCGCCTATGGCGAGCTGCCTTCGGCAAGCCGTGTGGGGTATTCGTTCCAAGGATGGTTCACGGCCAAGGACGGGGGAAGCCAAGTCGGCCCAGCCACGACCATGGGGGCGGCGAATACGACCGTGTACGCGCATTGGGCTATCAGGTCCTATACGATGGCGTTCGATTCGAACGGCGGTTCTGCAGTCGCCTCGCAATCGGTAAAATACGGGTCCAAGGCCGCGCAGCCGGCGAATCCAACCCGCACGGGGTACACGTTCCGGGACTGGTACACTGCCAAAAATGGTGGCGTGAAATACGACTTCAGCAAGACGGTGACCGGTGACGTGGTCCTGTACGCGCACTGGTCGGTGAACTCGTACACGCTTGCGTTCGACGGTAACAGCGGCAAGACTTCCGAAGCGTCCAGGGTCGTGCAGTACGGCGGCCAGTACGGCACCCTGCCCACGGCCACGCGCACGGGGTACACGTTCCAAGGCTGGTATACGGCCAAGGACGGAGGTGTGAAGGCGACCTCGACCACTACCATGGGAGCTGCAAACGCCACGCTTTACGCACACTGGACCATCAACACATACACGCTTGCGTTCGATGGCAACGGCGGCTCAGTTTCCCCACAGTCGCGCGGAGTGGCCTATGGTGAAAAGTACGGTGAACTGCCCACCGCAACGCGTTCAGGGTATTCGTTCCTCGGCTGGTACACTGCAAGGTCCGATGGTGAACAGGTGACGAAAGATAACGTGATGGGCGCGACCGATACGACCGTATACGCCCATTGGAAGGTAAGTATCACGTTCCGCGATGTATCTTCGTCCACACCTCATTCGGCTGATATCGCTTGGACAGCTGCGTCGGGCATCAGCACGGGTTGGATCGAGCCGGACGGCACACGCACGTTTCGCGGCATGGACACGGTGAAGCGCCAGGACATGGCCGCGTTCCTGCGCCGCGAGGCGGTTCGCATGGGTATTTCCGATGCGGCCGCTTGGAAGCCTTCCGCCGGAGACTGGGCCAAGTTCCGCGACGTGGATCGCAGCACCCCGCATGCGGAGGACATTCTCTGGCTCGCCCATTCCGGCATCGCGCAGGGGTATTCGGACGGCACGTTCCGTGGCATGACGCCTGTGTACCGTCAGGACATGGCCGCGTTCCTGCATCGTCTCGCCTCCAAGGGAGGCAAGGGCAAGGATGTGGAACCACGTGGTTTCCGCGATGTGACGGATTCCACGCCGCACGCGGACGATATCCGCTGGCTGGGCGGTTCCGGCGTCTCCACGGGCTATCCGGACGGCTCGTTCGGCGGGATGGTGAGCGTGTACCGTCAGGACATGGCCGCGTTCCTGCATCGTCTTGACTCATTGAGCTGACGGTCCTGCGTGAGATGGAGCCCCGTTGAAGGGAAACCTTCAACGGGGCTCTGTTGCCTGACGAGTCCCGCTATACGTCTTCCGGAATCGCTACCGTTTCAACAAGTCGTATTATTCCGATGGATCAGTTGGTATGAAATAACAACGATGGGGACAAAGATGAGAAAGAGGATGCTATTGCGCCGCGTCCGCATAATCGTGGCAGCCGTCGTAGTGGTTTTGACGACGTGCCTGTCCTCGTATGCCGTCTATGGCTCCGAGCTTTCGGATGTAGAGCATCCGGATGAACTGTTGCTTGGCGTCTTCACCCAATCAAGGTTGGATTCGACCGACATGCTGTACGTGAGTCGTGACGGTGTGCATATGGAGTTCGTCGGCTCCGCATTCCGCGATAGCACACCGGAATATGATTCGGTGGACGAGTCCGGGCGTGAGAGTGTTGACGGGCAATTTACGTTGGTGAACCCATCGATCATCTGGCATGGTGGACGCTTTTGGCTTTTGGGCAACCACCATAATTGTGATGTCGATAACGTCGTTTGTCTTGTCGCATCGAGCAGCACGGATTTGCGAAGCTGGACGAAACAGACGATTATCCGCGTTCCCGTAGAAGATGACCTTCCTCCAAGCAATGGTAAGGATTTCGACGCGGTTGCAGCTGATTGGGCAGAGGACCCCGTGACCCACAAGGTCTATGCCGTCGTTTCTTTGGGGAATTACGGTGCGTTCCATGGGAAGAAGGGCGATGATATGCGCCCGTATCTCATTCCCTTCACTTCGTTGCAAGCGAATAACGTGGTTCCCTCCAAGGCGGTGCGTATTCATCTGCCGTATAAGGATGATCATGATCGGATCGACGGAAGTCTTTATTTTGAAAACGGAAAAGCCTTCTACTCCGTCAAGCGGGATGGCATCAATAATGAGCTGTGGAGCATAGGTGATCTTAGGCAAAGCGGGGACACGTCGAAATGGACGCGAATCGGATCGGACTTGGCCTTGTACCATGAAGCTCCAAGCCTGACCTATTTCCATGGCCGCTATAGGTACTTTTTTGATCGGCTGAGCGTATATCCGTCCGAGCAATCGGCGAAGAAGATGACAGGTACGTATGTTATGTCATCCAAATCGCTGTCGGAAGGTTGGAGCGGTCTTCAGCAGTTTATCGCCTATAACTCTGAAGGCGCCGTTCTGTCAAAATATGAGCGGGGAACCGCGAATACGATCGATGGTCCTAGGCACGGCACAGTAATTACGCTTCGCAATCCGCGTGCCATTCGTATCGCGTTGAAAGCGAGAAATTCGTGTTCCTGGTCGGAATCCATACCGGAAGATACCGAATTCAACGACGTGTATGCCCGTTCCCGTGTATTAGGAGATGCCGATACGGTTGCCACCCCGCATGGCGATGATATCGTATGGCTTGCAGATAAGCGCATTTCCATGGGTTATAGTGATGGGTCATTTCGGCCTAATGAAAAGATTAAGCGCCAGGATATGGCCGCGTTCCTGCGCCGTGAAGCGGTATTGCGCGGCATAGGCGACGCCGATTCCTGGAAACCCGGCGAAAAGGATTGGACGATATTCTCCGATATCGATTGGCATACCCCACATGCCGAGGATGTGCTGTGGCTTGCCCATGCAGGCATCAGCACTGGTTGGCGAGAAAACGATGGCGCATATACGTTTCGTGGAACGAGCGCGGTGAAGCGTCAGGATATGTCCGCTTTTCTGCATCGCTTGGCGATCAAGGGAGCCGCCACCACCAGTGGCGTTGCATCGAAGAATGCTTTCACAGATGTAGAAGATTCGACTCCGCATGCCGAGGACATACGTTGGCTTGGCGATGCCGGCATTAGCCAGGGGTACAGGAATTCCGACGGTAGCTGGCGTTTCGACGGCACGGCTTCGGTGCTCCGTCAGGATATGGCTGCGTTCCTGCATCGCCTAGACAGTTTGTTCTCTTTCTGAATGAACGGCGATTTCGTATGGCGTGACGGGTGAAGATAAATAGTTGCCGGCATTGAGCATGAGGCTATTTTGAGCGTTGCAAACACTGCTACTGATTATCCGTTTCGAGACGAGTGAAAGTGAGCTAATGGTAGGCTTGGGCTAAGGTCAGAGGATTTCTAGTTAGAAGGTGCTGCTATGCTCGTTGACTTGAGTCGCCCGGTGTGGAAACCGTCTCTTGCTTCGTGTGCGATTTTGCCGCTTTTCGTAAAATCGCCTTCATACTCCGGGGTTGGAGAGGATTCCCTGACAATCGGTTCGCACAGTTATGCGGATTTCATGACGTATTTTGGGGCGTTCTCGCTTAAGAAATGGCGTCTATATACGGGAGTCGATGATCTCACTCCGGTATTGGTGCTTGAATCCAGTTCTCCGGTGCATATCACTTTGACTGAAATGATTTATCGCCGACTTGAAAAACGAGTCATCTGCGAAGTTGATGACGCGCCTCTGCATACTCAGGATGGATGGTATCGCTACGTGGTGAGCTATCCGGAAGGAATGGACGCCCAGTTGGTCTCGTTCACGGTAACAACGGGCGATGCTTCTGCTGCATTGCGGAACGTCTCATATTGCGCGGACGTGCCGAAGCGTCGCGATATCCGCATCGAGATAGCGACGACTACATATCTTAAGGAACAGCAGGTCACAAATAACATCGACATGATCCGCAAGGAACTCTTGGAAAAAGAGGAGTGGGGGGATCATTTTCATCTGACCGTGGTGGATAATGGGCGCACACTATCCGGTTCGGTATGCGCTGGAAACCCGGCTATAACGCTCATTCCGAACGGAAATGTGGGTGGTGCCGGCGGATTCGCCGCGGGAATGATTCATGCCGTGGAATCCGGGTGGGCCACACATGTTCTCCTCATGGATGATGACGTTACCGTATGCCCCGAGTCGTTCAAACGTTCACTGAGATTGCTGGAATATGCCAGCGACGAGTATGTCACGGCGACAATTGCCGGTGCCATGCTGTCCACTGCGAATTTCGAAATGCAGCAGGAAGATATCGGCGTGATAAGTCCAGGACGAAGCCTCAGGCCGTTCAAACCGCGGTTCATTATGGATCGAGAATACGATATTACGTTTAACGAGGAGCTTATCCCCGCATCGGGCACCGAAGGGCTGTACTCCGCATGGTGGTACTCATGCTTCCCGGTGCAGCGTATAAAGGAGAACGGTCTGCCGATTCCTCTGTTCTATCGCAGGGACGATGTGGAATATGCGACCCGAATCCAGGAAAAGGAGCCCCTCAAATTCATCACGCTGAACGGTGTCTGCGTATGGCATGACGCATTCGACCTGCGTTGGAACGCCGCTGTAGAGGTTTATCTGGCCACGCGCAACATGCTTATTCAGGAGGCCTTCACACCTGATACCGGGTATAGCATGCCGGCCATGATTCAGCTTATGCGGGACAACCTGATTAAGCATGGCAGGCGTTTCGATTACGCTTCTATGGAACTGACCTGCGACGCCATCGAGGATTACCTTAAGGGTCCGGAATATTACTGTCATCCCGTTGGCGAAAAGCTGTTCAAGCAGGCACGCGCAAAGGCCGAGAAATTGCAGCCGTTGGCTCAGATTCCCGGAGCACCCGACGCCATCGATATTTTCGAGCTTGAACAGACCGCTAATGATGAGAATGTTGTTCCTGAAGTTGTCAAGCCAGTTGAGACAGAGAGCAAGGGCATTGTTCACCGCATCGCGCGCAAAATCAAAAGAAGCGTGCGACCGCAGGAAGCGGAGACTGCTCCCGTGCGGGAAAGCTTCGACCGTAACAAAACGGTGATTATCCCCAACGATGGATGGTGTCGCCCGTGGCGGATTCTGCAGCATGCTGGTAAGGCGCTCGCAGTCGATACGACCGGACAACATGCAGTGATGCGTGTGCGCGATGACCGGCGAAATGAGGAGCTGAGGAGTCGGTTTGAGCATTTAGCGCAGTTACTGTCGGAGGATACGGCTGTTCAGCAAGCGTACCGGGACAGCCGCGAGGGAATGACGTCCTTTGAGTTCTGGCACGGATATCTTGAGGAAGCGAAACGATGAGGTCGATACTGCGTTCTTTGCATATCCATGCAAAAAAGGACACGGAAGTTTCTCGCTCGGGGCGGGATCCGAAGGCGTTTTATCTGATTGCCGAGCCGGGATATCCGAACTATGGTGATGAACTGATTGCCGGCGAATGGCTTTCCTTGCTTGGAAAGTATTATCCGGAGACTCCGGTTGTAGTGGATTGTGCCCGACCGGGGCCTGCCGCTGTGATTCTGAGGGATAAGCACCCGCACGCTATCTTTACAGATACGCTACGCAGATTGGGCACTGAGAATCCATTTCCCTATGATGGTCCGATCAATGACATAGCCGGTTTCGTCGGTGAGGCGTTGAACGATGAAGGCATTGCGCCGAACTATGCAAGCGGTATCAGATTGCTGCAGCATGGCGTGCAGAGCATTCACATGCTTGGCGGCGGCTATATGCGGGGGGATTGGACCTGCAATTTGTCCCGTCTTGCTATCGGTCCGTGGGCACATGAGAGGAATATACCGGTAGCTGCAACGGGGTTGGGTTTGATGCCTATTAAGGGTGATTCCCTCAGATTTGCGCAGCAATCAGTCAAATCGTTTGATGTCTTTACCGTACGTGATGTTCCGACCCAGACTGCTTTGCAAGGGGAACTCATGGGCGATGCTGCGGATACCGTGAAAGTGGCTCCGGATGATTGCTTTGTTAATGGTCTGGAAGGCTGTTATGCTTCCCCTGAGGGGCTGCCAGATGTAATGGTGTGTATCCAATCTGATTTCGTGGTAGAGCAACAGGCTCTTTTCGAGCAGGTCAGACGTACCCTAGAGCGCTGGGGTGTGGAAAAGGATGATGCCATAGGCGTGGTGGAGTGCAATCCCCGCATCGATTACCCGATACTTCCTTATCTGTCGGAACGTGGCTACTCCAACCTTCGGTTCTTTCCGATTATCGATGTATTGGAGAAGGGCTTTCCCGCCCGTGCTGGGCAACGATGGTTGTCCACGCGGTACCATCCCCATATTCTTGCATCCGCAAAGGGGTGTTCGGGATCGTTTATATCGGTTGATTCTGGTTATTATGACGTTAAACATGATGCTGTCATACGAATGGGTTCCCAATGGACCCAAAATTTAATTGGTCAGCCCGTGCCCCTTGCAGGGCCTGGATTCACAGATGAGAATTTGGCACAGAGATATTCCACACAGATTAGGCAAAATGTCAGCGCAATATATCCTCGTGTGATGTGATGTTGCTGCATAGTGAGATAAAATTAGGGTGTATTGTCTCAATGTCAGAGATGGGGAGAGGATTATGGTTTCTTGGGACATTCATAAACTCTTTAAAAGAGTTAGCGCTATATTCACGGCTGGCGTGATAGGCCTGACATGTGGAATTCCTGCAGCATATGCAGAGGATCAGTATCCAGATGTGATGCTAGGAGTATTTACCAACAGCGAGGCAGATGGAACGGATACGTTCTATATGTCGTATGACGGATACCATTTTGAGAAGATAAGTCAGGCTTTCGAAAATATCAATAAAAATGATCCCGCTCGGATAGAGGCTGTAGGTTCAAAAACGGATGGGCGAGATTATAATCTTTATTCGTTCAAATGCCCCAGCATCATTTACCACAATGGTTATTTCTGGATGTTGTCTAATGAAAGCAATGGCGGTGATCCGAAGACCGATAAAAATGCCGGAAAACTTCGTCTGGTTATTTCAAACTCAAAAGATTTAGTCCATTGGTCAGATCAACGTCAGGTGCTTGTCTCTGTTCCCGCAGGTGTTCCATCTAACAGTGTAAATACAAAATTCGATGCAGTGGCGGCCGATTGGGCTGTTGACCCAGATACCAATATTCCATATGCTGTAGTGAGCATGGGGCGGTATGGAGCTTTCCACGGTCAGGCGGAAAAGGATACGATGAGGCCTTATCTGGTTAAGTTCTCGCAATTGTCCGCAACCAATGATCCGGCGCATGATCCAAAGCAGAATGGGGAAGGTTTCATTACTGCCAAAACCGAAATGGCATGGCCTATCAATCTTCCTAAGGATAGTAATAATCGTATTGACGGCTCTTTGTTTTTTGAAAATGGGAAAACGTATTTAAGCATTAAAGAGGACGGTATCTATAACGAGATTTGGCGTGTTGGCTCGTTGAATGATTGCAGGAATGCCCAAGCTTGGAAGTTGCTCAACAGTGACGTGCATCGAGGCTACGAGGCTCCATCGCTGACTAAACTTAACGGAAAGTATTATTTCTTTACTGATGAGATATCAACATGGAAGCCTAGTGCGGGCAGAACTGGTACGTACACTCAGTCTTCTGCGGATTTGACGAGTTGGACCAATGCCCAAGGAATCTTGGCTTACAACTCCAACGGTACGGTACTGAGCCGTCATGCCAACAATGATTGGTTGAAGGACGGCCCGAGACATGGAACGGTCATAACTGTTACCGATCCCAGTGCCAAGAAGGTCATATGGCAGCAAAGAAAGACTGCCGGATGGACTTCCGATTTGCCTGCCGCTTCTACATTCTCTGATGTATACAATGCTTCTAGTGTGTTGAAGGATGACCAAGGCACTCCGCATGCTTCAGATATTCAGTGGCTTTCTGATGCAGAAATTAGCACGGGTTGGCGTGAATCCAATGGCTTGTATACGTTCCGTGGCATGGATACGGTGAAGCGTCAGGATATGGCTGCATTCCTGCGTCGTGAGGCTGTGAGGCGTGGTCTTGGTGATGCTTCTTCGTGGAAGCCTGCCGTTGCTGATTGGGATGTGTTCTCGGATGTTGGCCGGGATACTCCGCATGCCGAGGATGTGCTGTGGCTGGCGCATGCGGGCGTCAGCACGGGTTGGCGTGAGGCTGATGGCTCGCGTACGTTCCGTGGCATGGATACGGTGAAGCGTCAGGATATGGCTGCATTCCTGCGCCGTCTGACGTCTAAGAATCCCAATGGAGTTGGTGCGGTGGTGCCGAAGACTGATTTCACAGATGTGACGGATGCGACCCCGCATGCCGAGGATGTGCGTTGGCTGGGTGGTTCGGGTATCAGTCAGGGGTATAGGAATCCTGATGGAGGCTGGCGTTTTGAAGGTATGACTTCGGTGTATCGTCAGGATATGGCTGCATTCCTGCATCGTTTGGATGGCCGGCTGGTCTGAGACTTCCACAACACCGGTGTGAAAGCGGGTGGATTGATTTTTGAATGGCAATCCACCCGCTCTTTGAGCATGATTATTTGATCAATGGTTATGAAAGCGACGAGGCTTGCAATGAAACGCTTATTCAAAAAGTACTTAGTTATATCGGTTGCTTGTTCCCTACCATTTTTCTGTGGTGCGCCAACAGCAATGGCTCAGGAGAACAATGCGCTAGAGGCAGTGTCAACTTTGACCGTCCGCCAGACCGATTCCGTATCTGGCTATGATCGTGACCTTTTCCAATGGAATAAATTCGATGAAGATGGGGATGGCTGTGACACTCGCAATGATATCCTTGCTCGAGATCTTGATAATATCTCCAAGCAAGATAAATGTGTAGTGCTTTCCGGCACTCTCGATGACCCTTATACTGGTGATCGTATCGATTTCCAACGCGGACAATCAACCTCTTCCAAGGTTCAGATTGATCATATTGTGGCTTTGTCTGATGCTTGGAATTCGGGAGCAAGCCATTGGAACGAATCGGAGCTTCGGGCTTTTGGCAACGACCCGTATAATCTGACCGCGGTTGATGGAACTGCGAATACGCAGAAGTCAAATAGTAGCGCTGATGAATGGCTTCCAGCTAATGCGGCTGCACGATGCCTGTATGTGGCTACGCAAGTTGGAGTAAAGGAACACTATGCTCTGACGGTCACACAAACTGAAGCACAGAAGATGAGGGAAGTACTTGGCTCATGCCCCACGCAAAGTATTCCTCAATCCAACGGGTCTGGGCTGGTCAGGCTGGTGGAACAAAATGGAAAAACTAAGCACGGATATCCGTTCGTTGATCAAGGGAATGTTGATGTCGACAGTGAAGTGCGCGAATATCGTGGCATGAGCTCCGTTATACGTCAGGATATGGCCGCATTCTTATATCGCTGGGCTGGAAGTCCGGAGTACACGCCTTCGAATGCAGATATGCATCGTTTCCGTGATGTGGATGGGTCTACTCCGCATGCCAAGGAGATTTGGTGGCTTGCCTCCACCGGTATTTCCGAAGGGTGGTTGGAGTCGGATGGGTCTCGGACTTTCCGAGGTATGTCTCCAGTGACTCGTCAGGATATGGCAGCGTTTATGCACCGACTTGTAGGGGATTATGGTCCCGCTCCTTCAAAATCAATAGTATTTTCTGATGTGGATGGGTCTACTCCGCATGCCAAGGAGATTTGGTGGCTTGCTTCCACCGGTATTTCTGAGGGTTGGCTGGAGCCGGATGGGTCTCGTACTTTCCGAGGTATGTCTCCAGTGACTCGTCAGGATATGGCAGCGTTCCTGTATCGTCTTGCGGGAACGCCGAATCGTGATCTTGATACGGATGGCGCGTTCATCTACTCCTATTTCCGCGATGTGAACTGGTCGACTCCGCATGCTGAGGACATTTGGTGGCTTGCTATGAAGAAGATCAGCACTGGTTGGATTGTGACTTCTCAGCCTTCACCCTCACCCTCTCATCCGGATCAAGTTTACTATAAGAACTGCGCCGCTGTAAGGGCCGCCGGTAAGGCTCCTCTCCATAGAGGGGATCCGGGCTATCGGCCCGAGCTTGATCGTGATAACGATGGAATTGCATGCGAATGATGATTGCAGTAGGCTTTGTACGGTTGCTTTTGATAGACTTCATACTTGACGTTTTGAAAAAAGATGAGGTGGTAGGCGAATGCCGACTATGAAATTTGCAAATATCCTTCTGGAAACGAATCCTCGCTCTGTCGCTTACCCGGCGCTGTACTGCCGTTCCAATCAGCCTGTTGTCTTCGACGAGCAACTTGGCGAGTGGAAGATGTTTAATGCGGGGACCTTCGACTTTAGCACGTATTTCAATTCCTTGTCCGTAATGAAGCTGCGGAAGTACACGCGCGCAACAAGCTTCATGCTGCATCTTGAGCTTAAAGGCGCTGCTTGCGAGGTGCAACAGACCATGGGTGATGCTTTCGCACATGATCCACTGCCTGTCAAGGGGGTCTCGAAGGTACTGAGCGCTTCTGATGGCTGGCAGGTTGTCGATTTGCCTCTAACAATCACCGATGACATGGTGATTGTCGGTTTCCTCATCAAGACGGAGGGCGCGGTTGCCATTCGTAACAGCTACTACGAGCTTGGCATCGATGGCGAGTTGAACGACGTTGAGCTGGTGCTGTCCACCACCACCTTCAAGAAGGAAGCGTTCATTGAACGCAACATCGGCTTGGTCAAGGATAAGATCATCAATTCCGGTGATTCGATTGCCGATCATTTCCATATGTATGTAATTGATAATGGCCGTACCCTTGACGCTGAAAAGCTGAGTGGAAACCGCGTTCAGGTTGTGCCGAACGATAACGTCGGCGGTGCCGGCGGTTTCACCCGTGGCATGATTACCGCCATGGAGCAGACTCCGAAGGCCACGAATATCTTGCTTATGGATGATGATGTTGCGGTTTCTCCTGAAAGCATCAAGCGCACTTACAATCTGCTGCGCATCCTCAAGCCTGAACATCGTGAGGATATGATCAGCGGTGCAATGCTCAATTATGAGATTGGCGAAGATCAGTGGGAGGACATCGGCAATATGACCCAGCAGGGTACTTTTGCTGGATGCAAGCCTCCGCTGCGTTTGACCCTGTTCGAGGATTTGGTATACAACGAGATGTATACGCCGACCAAGTGGCAGCGGAACAACATGTATGCCGCTTGGTGGTACTGTTGCATTCCGATTTCCGTGATTGAGAAGAACGGTCTTCCTCTTCCTGTATTCGTTCGTTGCGACGACGCTGAATACGGCATCCGTTGCAAGACTGGATTCATCACCATGAATAGCCTGTGCGTATGGCACATGTCGTTCTTTGAGCGGTACAACGCAGCTGTGGAACGTTATCAGACCACTCGTAATACCATGATCGCTCAGGCGACGTGCGGCATGGCTCCGAAGGCCGACTTCATGCATGAGCTGCACAACAACATCCGTCTGGAGCTGAAGAAGTTCGGCTATGCCAATGCTGAACTGTGCCTCGATGCTTTTGAGGACTTTTTGAAGGGGCCTGAATTCATCAAGAAGCCCGGTCAGGCGGAGAGGAGTTTCATGGCTGCGAACCGCAACAAGGAGCAGCTCGTGGACTTTGTGACACTTCAGTCTCAGATTGATGCCGATGCCGAATTGGATGGATTGTGTATCAAGGAGGTTGATCGTCAGTTAATTGATGGGGATAAGCCACGTAGTCTGCCAGAGCGGCTGGAAGATCTTTTTACCGATAACAATCAGCGGTATTTTAAGAAGAACGGCACTGGATATGCTGTTATCCCCCTGCAGGGGTGGCTGTACCCGGCTGGCGCAATTCGTGGCAAGCACAAGCTTATTGTTCTTGATTGGTACAACCGTAAGGGCGCTATTCGCACGAAGGATGTGAAACGTTACCAGGAGATCAAAAAGCGCTACGCAAGGGACCTTAGATACTATAAGGCGAACATTGATCGCTTGCGTAAAGAATACTCTGCCGCTCGTGAGGAGTTGACTTCGGTGAAGTATTGGAAGCAGTACCTCAAAATGATCTGATAACGATTATTTTTTGCTGTGCAGGAGTTTGACCCGTTCAAGCCTGCACAGTTTTTTGTTTGATGACAGATTGAAATGCCTAGTACCCAGAACGACTCGGTGTCTAAGTGGTGCTGATTTTTGGCTCTCCATCTTTAATGGAATGGGCGCTGATAAGATACTTCCTGTGAAACAGTTGGCGAAAGATATAAAGAACAGGTACGGGTACGCGTGGACCGTGCTGCGGGGTTTAGTAAAAACAGATTTCAAGCTGCGTTATCAGGGTTCTTTCCTAGGAATTGCTTGGTCCGTTCTGAAACCGTTGATGATGTTCTGCGTAATGTACGTAGTATTCGGCAAATTCCTGCGTATGTCGGATGGAACCCCTACATATCCTGTGGTGTTGCTACTAGGCATTAGCTCGTGGCAGTTTGTCACTGAATCCACCAACGTGGGATTGCGATCTGTTGTCGATCGCGGTGATTTGCTACGAAAAATTCATTTCCCCAACTACATTGTGGTGGTTTCTGCAACAGTTGGTGCTTTAATCAGCTATGCCATCAATCTGGTGGTTGTATTTGTCTTCGCGCTTATTGCACATGTTAAATTCACTTGGCGTGTTGTCCTGTTGCCGTTCAGTATTGTCGAACTGTATGCCATTACTTTGGCTTTGACGTTGCTGATGGCGACGATGTATGTGTATTTCCGCGACATCGCGCATATTTGGGAAGTGCTTCAACAGTTGGTGTTCTATGGTATGCCTATCATCTACCCGCTTACCTATGTGACCAATCGTGGCGGTTGGATCGCTGACGTGGCTCGTTTGGAATTACTGAATCCTTTTGCACAGGCCATTCAGGATATTCGGCACAACTTCATTGCACCGGAAACACAGCCGACAATTTGGAATCAGTTTTCTAATTGGGCCGTTTGGCTTTTCCCCTTAGTTCTTACTGCGGTTCTGCTTTGGCTCGGCATTTATCTTTTCCGTCGTAATAGCCGTAAATTTGCGGAGGTCATGTGATGTCTGAAAAAAACAAGTCAGTAGAATTCGATTACTCCAAGAACCCGGTTGTCCTTTCGGCGACGCATGTCTCCAAGAGCTTCAAGTTGCCGACGGAGCAGGCGACTGGCTTGAAGCAGGCCGTTATCAACTGGACCAGGGGCATCAAGGGCTATAAAAAGCAGACGGTGCTTAAGGACGTCAGTTTCGAAGTTCATCAGGGAGAGTTTTTCGGCATCGTCGGGCGTAATGGCGGTGGCAAGTCGACGTTGTTGAAGCTGATTTCTCAGATTTATTACCCCGATGAGGGCAGCATTCAGGTTCAGGGCAAATTGGTGCCGTTCATTGAGCTTGGCGTAGGATTCAATCCGGAACTGACCGGTAGGGAAAACGTCTACCTAAACGGAGCTTTGCTGGGCTTTACCAGGGAACAAGTCGATGCGATGTACGACGATATTGTCGAATTCGCCGAGCTTGACGAGTTCATGGATCAGAAGCTCAAGAACTACTCCTCGGGCATGCAGGTTCGTCTTGCCTTTTCCGTGGCGATCAAGGCCCAGGGAGACATCCTGGTATTGGATGAAGTCCTTGCTGTCGGTGATGAAGCTTTCCAGCGGAAGTGCAACGATTATTTCACGGAAATCAAGAAGGATCCGACAAAGACCGTGATTCTGGTCACGCATGATATGAGTGCTGTCAAGCGGTATTGCACTCGTGCCATGTTTATCCAGGATGGTGTGGTTGCCGCGATTGGCGATCGTGAAACAGTCGCAGAGAAATACACCCTAGCCAATCTTGAGGCGGAAGAGAAGAAGCAGGAAAAGCGCAAGAAGACCATTGCTGAAAATAGGGATGAATACCCCAATGGCCTGAATGCTCGTTGCCCGCTGTTGCGGACATATGGGGTTTCTCCTCTGATTTTGAAGAGTTCCGATACGTTCAAGTTCGCCGTTGAATATCAGTACGATGAGCCGGGCGATTTCTACTTGGCCATTGCTATGCATGATGTCCGTCGCGGAGGTATTACCTACGATACCGGCGCAAAGACCATCAAGATGGAAAAGCATGGGCATCAGACGGTGTATTTCGAGATGCCTTTGAACCTCTTCAATGACGGTGAGTTCCGTCTGATTACGTCATTGCGTACTCCTACGCCAGGTGATGACAGCATGACGGATGCGGTGGCGGTGGCATTGGATGAGAATGCCTGCACCTTCGTGATTCGCGACGCACGTAATCGGAACTACGCCTTGCTTAGCGATAGGGCAATGACGATTACGCAGATTGATGATAGTCGGCAGTAGGCCTTTCGTATTATCCGGAATAGCCCGTTGCGCCTATAGTGTTTCAGGAAACCCCACTTCGTCCACAATCGGACGCAAGTGGGGTTTCCTATGTAGGGTGGGTCGTCGCGTACTTGGACGTGTTCGGTGTAGGGCCGGTCTCCGGAGAGGAGATTCTTCGAATTCCGTCATGCCGATGACCATGCGTCCCGTGTCGGAGGGCATGGAAAAAGGGGGCCGGAATGAACCGCACCCCGATTGTTGGACTGAAGAAATTCAGATTCGATGATCGGAGGTGCGGTTCTTTCGTATGCGTGAGGATCGAAGGAGACGTTACGACGACGGGTTCCGGCGCGAGGCGCTGGAACCCGTCAAGGCCGGAGCCGGCAAGGACACGCTCGCCAGACGGCTTGCCATGCCCCGGCAGACCGCGGAAAAATGGATCATACTATACAAATCCGGCGGCGAGGAGGCGGTCATGGGAGGCGGCAGCAGACGCTACGACTGGGAGACGAAGGTCGCCGCGGCGCGCGACCACGTCGAGAACGGCATGACCAAGACGGAGGTCATGGCCAGGCACGGGATCGCGAGCGTCACACCCCTGGAACGCTGGTGCCGCGAGTACCGGGCCGGAGGACCGGAGGCGCTCAGGCCGAGGCCCAAGGGCAGGCCGAAGGGCGCGAGAACCCGACCGCAGCCCGACCCGACGCGCGAGCAGGAGCTCGCCGAACACGTCCCCTATCTGACGGCGAAGGTCGCGTACCTGGAACAACTCCGGGCCCTGCAGGCGTCCCAACCCCCCGGCGCGCGCGCCGCGCCCTCGGCCGACT